>Ga0070737_10002653_pt1 | contig 20919 bp, 18 predicted proteins | sample Coa_R1_10_FD_66438 | JGI IMG/M metagenome (GOLD analysis project Ga0070737, IMG submission 66438) | Surface soil microbial communities from Centralia Pennsylvania, which are recovering from an underground coalmine fire - Coalmine... | ecosystem: Environmental > Terrestrial > Soil > Unclassified...
GAGGCCACTTCCCCGAGCCGGCCGTCGAACCGCGCGGTCACCATCTCGGGCGCCAGCTCGTACATGTTGAAGACGACCCGCGCCCCCCGCCAGCGGGGGACAGCGGCGGCGAAGGCCAGCAAGTCGGGCAGGTTGTCGACCTGGACCACGGCGTAGCGGCGTCGGAGGCCGAGCACCCCCGCCAGCCCCAGCGCGGCGAGGAAGAAGGCGGCGTACTCGAGGGGGTAGCGGATGGCGGGGCGCCGGCGATGCCCGATGGGAATCCGATACACCCGCAGCCCGGGCTGGGGACCGGTGGAGGCGCCCGACGGCTGCGGGCTCGAGCCCCCCTGGGCGCAGATGAGATCCACCTCGTAGCCCCGCTCCAAGAGCTCGCGGACGTCCCTGGCGACGGTGGGCATCTGCGGGTAGGGGTGCTGGGTGATGCGCAGCACCCGGGCCGGGAGCCGCGTCCCGTCCCCATCGGCGAGCAGACGTCCGAGGCGCTCCAGGGCATCCGCCCGCTGGCGACGCAGGTCCTGGGCCAGGGCTCGGCTCCGCGCGGCCAAGGCGACGCGCTCCTCAAGCGCGGACGCGATCGCCTGGGCCATCGCCCGAGGCCGGTTGGGGGTGAAGACGGCGCCGGCCGCGAACCGCGCCCGGAGCCCCGGCAGGTCGGAGAGGACGAGAGGCCGTCCCAGCCCCACGGCCTCGAACGCAGCCCGGTTCATGATGTGGGGGTCGGTGCTGAACACCGCCACCACGTGGGCGGCCGCCATCTCGCCGAGGAAGCGTGGGTAGGGCAGAAAGCCGGTGAACACCACGTTTGCGGGCGCCGTCTCACGAAGCGCGCGGGGGATGTTCGCAGGGTCGCCCGTGAACCGGAACTCGACTTGGGGCAGCAAGGCCGCCGCCGCCACCGTCTCCGCCACCGGCTCGTTGCCGTCGAGGCTGCCCGCCACCAGGACCGTTGGCCGGGGAGCGGCGCTCGACGGAGCCGGAGGCTCCCCGAGCGTCCCCTCCCCGTGAAGCTCCATCTCCTCGGGGCCGGGGACGTCGTCGGGCACCAACAAGCCGCGGATCCCCCAGGCCTGGACCAGCTCCAGCGCCTCCTCGGTGTGGACCAAGGCCACCCGGCTCCGTCGCAACAGCCAGCGATGGAGCGGACGTGCCCAACGCCACCGGGGGGCGTGGAAGGTGTCGGTGTGGCAGTCGATGACGAGCGCCGCGCCCCGCCGGCGGCACCACGCCCACGCCACCACGGGCGCCACCACCGGTGGGGTGATGACCAGCACCCGCTCGGGGCGCCGCTCCTCAAGGTGGCGCCAGGTGCGCAGCGCACACTCCAGGTAGCGCAGCGGCGCCGTGGCCATCCCCCGCCGTCGGCCGCTGGTTACGAAGCACGCCTCCCCCCCGAGCGCCCCGGCCAAGGCGACGGTGCGGGCCTGGAAGGGAGCCCATGCCAGGGCGAGCGTCCTCGGTGCCGACCCCACGCTCAGCCCTCCCGGCCGACGGTCTCTCCGGCCACCCGCTCTGCCGATGGGCCAGCGCCGAGCTCGCCGCGCGCCTCCCCCCTCACGCCGTCGTCGGTCGTGGCCCCCTCGGAGATGAGCTCGGGACCGGGGACCGCACGCTGGGCTGGTCTCCTGGGCAAGAGCACCGCTGCCACCGGCTCGATCCCCACCTGACGTAAGAGGTCCCCCGTGCGCCTGGCCTCGCTGAAGCGCGTGCGTCCCTTGGTGGCCACGATCACGGCGGTGCTGGCCGGCGCCTCAAGCCACGGCGTGGCCGGCCCGTGCAAGGGCGGAGGGAGGCAGCGGATGGTGAGGTCGAAGCCGTCCTGGGGCGGGACCTCCTCGCAGGTCACCACCACCTCGGAGGTCGACCCGACCGAGATCTGACGTCGAGCCGCCGGCTCGGCCGAGGACTGGACCACCAGCACCCGGTTGCGGACCTCGGCCACCGCCTGGCCGAGGTCGACCCCCACCTGGTCCACCTGATCGCCCGGGGAGGCCGCCACCAGCAGCACCGAGCCCCGCTCCCGCCGCCCGATGACGCTCGCATGGGCCAGGATCCCATACGAGGCCGGCCCCACCAGGCGTCCCCCCTCGCCGAGGTTGAGCACCAGCCGGCAACCGGTGGCGCCAGCGAGCTCGCCCGCGTCGCTGATCCGATCCCGCAGCCGCTCCGCCAACAACGCCACCAGGAAGCCCACCAGCAGGCCCCCGGCCACGCCCACGGCCAGGTAGAGCTTCGGGTTGGGATCGACCGGCTTGGCGGGCGGGACGGCAGGCTGGTCGAGAGTGAGCACGTTCAGCTGCCGGGAGAGCTGGACCTGCGCCTGTTGCAGGTTGGCGTATGTGCTCGTGTACTGGTTCTGGAGCCGATCAAGCTGGGCCAGCAGCGGCGCCTCCCGGTTGGCGGTGCCGGAGTCCGAGTAGCCGATCAGCTCCACCTGGGCGATCGCCTGCTGCACCTGAGCCATCTGCTGGTCGATCTGCTGAAGCTGCCCCTGGTAGTAGGCGATCTGCGGCTGCAGCTGGGCGTTGATGATCTGCTGGTTGCGCTGGATCACCGCCTGGGCGACCTCGTTGGCCAGGCGGCTTGCGTCGCCAGGGGTGGAAGCGTCGGCGCTGATGCCGATCAGGCCGGTGGTCCTCAGCGCCGAGGCCTTGATCTGCCGCTGCAGGGTCTGCGGGGTGCACCCCTTTCCCTCCTGGCTGCAGACCGCCCGGAGGACCGGTTGCTCCGTCGCCATGGCGATGAAGCGCTGGGTGGCGTACTGGTCGGCCTGCATGGCCACATCGAAGCCCTGGTCGAGGGCCTGGGACTCATCGACCGAGAGGACCGCGGTGGCCTCGTAGGTCGGATGGCGGACGTGAGCTGCCCCCAGCGCCATCACCGCCGCCACGATCGCCATTCCCCAGACCAACCAGTGGCGACGGCGGATGGCGTCTCCGACCGTCTTCAACGGGGAGGATCCCACCGCCTCAGGACCTCCACAGAGCCGCCGCCACCAAGGCAGGCACCGTCTTCAGCAAGATCTTCAGGTCGAGCAACGGAGACGCCTCCTTCACATATCGCAGGTCCAGCTGCATCATCTCGGGCGCCGACAGGCACTCTCGTCGCGTCACCTGCCAGAGCCCGGTGATGCCAGGCGGGACCAGAAACCGTTCCAGGTACTGGGGCTGGTAGTGCACCAGCTCGTAGGGGATGGCGGGCCGGGGTCCGACCAGGCTCATCTCGCCTCGCATCACGTTGAAGAGCTGGGGCAGCTCGTCCAGGTCGAGCCGACGCAGGACCCGGCCCACCCGGGTGATGCGAGGATCGGCCAGCGTCTTGTAGCGGTCGTCGACGGCGCGGCCGGCGAACCAGGCGGCAGCTGCCTCCCGGTGGGGCGCGTCATCGCATCCCACGCGCATGGTGCGCAGCTTGAAGATGCGAAAGGGCACGCCGAAGCGGCCGACCCGCTCCTGCCGGAAGAAGGCCGGCCCCGGACTCTCCAGCTTCACCAGCAGTGCCAGCAGCCCGATGACCGGCAAGGCGACGACCAGGCAAGCCCCGCCCACCACCAGGTCCAGCGCCCGCTTCCACCAGAGGCGACGGTGGGCACTCGCGTTCTCGCTGATGACGGCAAAGCTGAGGTCCATCGGCTGTGTCTCTCCTGCAGTCAGACTCGAGTGGCGAGCACCATCCCGATCGGCCGCCACGTCACGTGGCGATCCTCTTTGCACGCTAGGAAGCGCCGCATGACGCATGCAATGGGCCTGCATCCGCATGCCCTAGGTCTTAGTCCCAGCCGACCGGGACAGACGGGGACCTCACCCCACCCGATGTGGCACCGAGGTCCCGCCCGGCTCGCCTGAGGCCAGATCACCCTCCCCCGGCGACCTCGAGGGACGGGAGAGCGTCGCCGGGAGCCGCTGGCGAAACCAGCGGATCTCCTCCTGCAGCCCCACCTCCAAGGCCGTCCAGCTCAGGCCCAGGGCTCGCTCCGCCTTGGAGACATCGCAGAGCGGCACCTGGCGGGGCGCGCTCCCGGACTCTTCGATCGGGACCTCGGTCCCGCACAAGGCGACCACCAGCTCCGCCACCTCCCGGATGGTCCGGGGCTGGCCAGCGACGTTGTAGGTCCCATCGGCTCGGGCACGCAGCGCGGCGGCGAAGGCGGCAACCACGTCGGCCACGAACACCGGGGCGAAGCGATGGTCACCTCGACCGTCGACGTGCAGCGGCCGCCCCTCGAGCGCAGCCTTGACGAAGCGGGGGATGGCGCGTCGCGGGGGCTCCCCGGGGCCGTAGACCGTGGCCAGGCGAAGCACCGCCGCTGGTCGCCCCAGGTCCTGGGCCCAGCCCCTGACCAGCTCCTCCTGGAGGAGCTTCGCCCAAGCGTAGGGCGTGGACGGGGCGACCGGACCGTCCTCACGGTTGCCCTCCCGGGGAGGGTAGACCTGAGCCGAGCTGGCGAAGACGACGTAGGCGAGGCCGGCATCGGCGGCGGCCTCCAGGAGCCGAGCGGTGGCCAGCACGTTGCCGGTCAGCTCGGAGCGCAGGGCAAGCAGCGCCCCCTCGCCTCGTGGCGGCCGGTAGCCAAGGTGGACGAGGGCTTGGGCACCCTTGAGCAGGGTCGTCAGCCGAGCCCGGCCCTCGACCAAGGCTCGCCTCTCCCAGCGGGCCTCGCCCCGCTCCACCAGCGACCGGCTCGCCGCCGAGCGAAGGGGAGGCGGCCCCAGCAACAGCACCTCGGCCCCCGCGGCACGCAGCCATGTGGCCAGGTGAGAGCCGATGAAGCCACCTCCTCCGGTGAGGGCGATCCGGCCGCTCAGTCCGCCATCGGGGCGGGCCGCCAGTTCACCACCTCCTCCCCATCCAGCCAGGAGGCGGGGTCGCCGGGCTGGCGTCGCAGCCACTCGAGGTACCGGGCGAGGCCCTCCTCAATGCTCGTCCTCGCCCGAAAGCCCAGGAGACGATAGCCACGACGCACGTCGGCATGGTGCTGGGCGACGTCCCCCGGCCGGGCTGGGTGATGCTCGATGGGCACCGGGGTCCCGGTCAGCTCCCGAATCAGCTCCGCCACCCGGAGCACGCTCACCGGCTCCCCCCGGGCGATGTTGACGCACTCACCGAGGAGCGCATCACACTCCGCCGCCAGCACGATCCCCCGGGCGACGTCGCCCACCCAGGTGAAGTCGCGGGTCTGGCTCCCATCGCCGAAGACCACCAGCGGCCGCCCGGCCAGGGCCCGGGCCGCCAGGCGCGGGATGAGTTCGCCGCTCGTCCCGCGCAGGTGCGCCCGAGGCCCATAGGCGTTGAAGGGCCTCACCACCACCACGGGCAGGCCGTAGGTACGGGAGAAGGCGAGCGCGTGCACCTCGCCGGCGAGCTTGCTCGCGGCGTACGGCGTCATGGGACGCAGCGGGTGCTCCTCGTCCATCGGCAACCGCAGGGCGCTCCCGTAGACCTCCGAGGACGACACATAGACGAACCGCCGCAGGCGCGCCGCGCCCCGGGTCGCCAGCAGCAGGTTGAGGGTCCCGAGGTCGTTCACCAGGAACGTCCGCAGCGGGTCACCGATGGACTCGCGGAGGCAGACCACGGCCATGTGGACGATGACCTCGGCCTCCCGGGCGACCTCGGCCACGAGGTCACGATCGGTGATGTCGCCGCGGACGACCCGGACCCGCGAGGCGACCGAGGCGAGGTTCTCCACTCGACCCACCGAGAGGTCGTCGAGCACGGTCACCTGGTTGGCGCATGCCAGCAGCTCCACGACATGGCTGCCGATGAACCCTGCCCCACCGGTGACCAGGACACGCCTGCCCTGGAGCTTCACTGGACATAGTGTGGTCATGCTCGACAGGCTCGGCGAATAGGACACCCGGGCGTCTGGCTGGGTAGGAGGTAGGACATGGCCTGGGACATCGCGCTCCGGGTGGAGCGCTCGCTCGTCAACGGGGCGGGACCCGCCCGGCCGCGATGCCGCTCGGGCCGGTGACCTCCCCCGGCCAGGGCCCGTCGCCGCCGGGAGGCGATGCCCGGTGCCCATCCTCAGCTGACAGCATCACCTCGACCGTCCCCTCCACCTGAAGGCGGAGTCGAGCCTCCGTCCCCCCGGGGACCTCGGCTGCTCGCTCGGCCTGGGCCCGTTGACGCCACCATCGTGCCACCTCCCGAGGAAGGTCGTGCCAGTAGCCGCCGCACGCGCGCATCTCGCGCAAGAACGCCTCGTACACCGACCAGTGCCGGCGCTCGCGGAGGTAGTCGGGATGCGAGTTGAGGAGCGCCAGCCCGTGGTGACGGCTCACGTACCTCACCTTCTCCACCCACAGGCGAGGGGTCTCCTCGCCCAGGAGGCCGACGAGGGTGGAGTCCTGAGGAAGCGTGTACGGCAGCTCCAGGAAGTGCCCGACCTCGAACGGCCACAGGCTCATGGTGCCGCCGGGGAGGGGCTCGAAGGGGTCGCTGTCGAAGAAGGAGGTGTCGTACTCGATCGCGAGGGCTTGCATCCAGAGCGGGTTTCGGTGCGTCATCGGCGCCCGGTAGCCAGCCGCCTCGAGCGCGGCCAGGGCCAGGTTGACACGCTGGGCACCGGCTGCGAACACGGCCCAGGAGTCGTACTCGTGCCCATCGTGTCGCAGCCCGTGCACCCCGACCTCGAACCCCCGCCGTCGGAGGTCGCCGATCAACCCCCTGTCCAGTCGGTAGCGCTCGCTCACGAAGTTGAACGAGGAGCGAAACCCCAGGCCTTCCTCCAGATCCGCCACCCGCCCGGCGAAACGCTGGCCAGCCTCGTCCTCCACGTCGTGGGTGAGGACCAACGCGAACCTGGCCCCGCCCGGCCAGAAGAAGAAGAAGGGCAGCTCGGCCATGCCGAGCTGGGCCATCAGGCTCCCCGCCACCGCCCACAGGAAGCGTCGATAGCGGTCCTCGACCGGCCAGCCGAGAGGGAAGCGTCGCCGGGCTCGGGCTGCGTGCAGCCGCCGCAACCGCACCCGTAGCCTGCGGGCAAGCAGCGGCTTGAGCAGGTAGTAGAGCCGCCGTGGCTGGGAGAGGCGCCAGTGGTCGACCCCGAACTGCCCCTCACCGAGCGTCGCCCACAACAGGTGATCGAGGTCGTGCCGCCGGGCAGCTGGGGGCAGCTCGGTCGCGGCCTCGTGGGCCGCCGCCTCCCAGAGCGCTGCCGGAGGCGGCGGATCCAACCGCAGCCGCCAGAATCGCGCCGGGTGGTTGCCACGGTAGAGATCGACGCCCGGCGGGGTCCCCTCTTCATCGCCCATCGCCGCCACCTCCTTCGTGCCTCGCTACCTTGGGCCCGCGGCTCCCGGGGTCAGACCGCATACCGGTACAGGAGCTCTCCCAGCGCCCGACAGACCAGCGTCGGCGAGCGTCGGATCACCGTCCGCAACAGGCCGCCCAGGCGACCATCGGCGCTCGCCCGAACACCCGCGCGCCCGAGCGAGGAGTAGCGCAGGGGAGCCGGCTCGGCTCCCCACGCGGCCTTGAACCGTTGCAGGCTTTGGTGATCGGGGTCCGTGCGCCCGAAGTCGAAGAGACGGTACCCCTGCTCACAACTCCACTCGATGGTCGACCAGATCAGGAGCTGGTTGGGCTTGAGCGACCAGTAGCCGGCGTCCGAGGCCTGGAACTTCTCAATCACGCAGCCGTTCCAGGCCAGGAGCAACGAGGCGGCGACGGGGAGGCCCTGTGGGGTCTCCACGATCGCCGCCCAGCCTGGCCCCTCCAGCACGCACTCCCGCCAGACCGAGGCCAGGAACCGACGTGGCTGGACCGGCACCCCCTGCCGCCGTCGGGTCGCGACCTGGAGCCGGTAGAACGCGTCCAGGTCTTGGGCCTCGCGGCTGAAGCGGACGCGGAGCCCGGCCCGACGGGCCTGGCGGATCTGTCGGCGGAACGTCTCCTTGAGCTGTCCCCAGAGCGCAGCCGGGCCTGGCTCCAGCCGCAACAGGTGGAGCACCCCAGCGGGGTACGAGGTCCAGCCCTCCTCCTCGGGGAGCCCTCCCCTGAGCTCGATCGCGATCCCCGCCCGGGACGCCCACGCCCTCACCCCTCGGGCGAGCTGACGTAGGGCCAGCTCGTCACGCGCCAGCGGGGGGCAATGGTCGGAGAAAGGCAGCGACACCATCACCCGGCCCGAGGGGCGTCGGACCTGCGCCAAGGGCACGCCGGCGACGACCCTTCCTCCTGCGTCCCCCAGGGCCAGGACCAGCGTCGTGTAGCCGTAGGCCTGGGTGACCGCTCGCAGCCAGGCCGGATGGTGGAAGGCATTGACGCCCGGAGCCTCGGCCACGAAGGCGAGCCACTCCGGGTCCTCCGGGCGCAGCGCCCGCAGCGATCCCATCCGTGGGGCCAGGGCCGACCCGGGTTGGGTCACGCCACCCCCGCGATCACGCGACCGGTGGGGGTGAGCGCCCCAGTGCGAAGGGAGTAGATGGCCCCGGAGGCGTCGTGGGCCAGCACTGCCTTCACCCCCAGGGCGGCGGCATGGCTCACCCACCACTGCACCACCTGGGCGTTGATGGTCGGGTTCTCGAAGTCCGTGGGGTAATCGGCGCCCACCTCGCCCAGGAGGTACGGCTTGTGCAGGTAGCGGGGCCAGTCCGGGGGGGCGGGATGGGTGGCGTAGACGTGAATGTCGTAGAAATCGACGGCCCCCGCGTAGAGCGTCGTATCGGGGGGGTTCTTCCAGTAGAGATCCGTGGTGTCGGAGACCGTGAACCATGCTTGAGGCGCGGCACAGCGCGCGGTTCGGTAGAGGTCACGGATCCAGTCGTGGACGACCGCGTCCGGGTAGTTGGGACTGACCGGGTCCTCCGCCGGCGGCCTGGGCAACCCCCCCTCTTGGCCTAGGCTGTTGTAGGCCTCGTTGAACAGGTCCCAGGCCGCCACCACCGGGCTTGAGCCGAAACGCCGCAGGAACTGACCCAAGGCCCGAAGGTAGCCGGCACGCATGGCCGGGTGATGGCCATCCAAGGCCTCAAAGTGGAAGTTGCCCGGGCTAGAGCGGACCTCCTGGTCGAAGATAACCGCGATCACCTTCAGGTGATGGGCCTGGAAGATGTCCAGCGCCTCTTGGAAGTTGTGTAGGGCGACCGGGTCAAAGCCGACGAAGCCGGTCGAGCGGTTCCAGACCATCAGCTGGTCGAGGCCGATGAAGATCCGCTGCACCTGCCCCAGATGGTGGGAGACGATGAAGTCCAGGTCCTGTTGCAGCCGGGGCCGGACCAGGGGCCACACCTTAGGCTGCAGCCAGGCGGTCCCCACCCACTCGCCGTTCACGGTGCTCGGCGTCCCGTAGTTCAGGCCCACCAGCGAGGGAAGGTCCAGGGTTCGAGGCGTCCCCGGCCGGCAGGCGCTCGGCAGGGGCGAGGTGGCGCTCGGCGGTGACGATCCGGGCCGTGAGCACGCTCCCAGCCCGGCGACGAGGACGATCAGCAGCGCGCCCCATCCTCCCAGGAACCGCCAGCGTCGGGCCCCGGCGCCCCGTGGCCTCACCCTGCCGCCGGAAGGTCCGGAGACCATGCCTCCTACCATCACCTTCCAGCCTAGGAAGCGCCGCGGCGAGCCCCCCATGGGCGCCTCGGTCATGGTCGCGGACGCTCGCCCAAAGCCGTGGGCCAGCGTCCCGATCGCCTGGCCTCATCCTCAGGCGCCCTCCGCCTCGCCCGGCTTGAGCGACTCGGCCTCCTTGGGGGAGACAACGCCCAACAGCCGAGCACGGAGGTTGTGGCCGACCATCCCCACCAGGCGTCCGATCGCCACCGCCACGTCGCCCACGGCAGGCAGCGGATCGCGCAGGTCCAGCACCGAGCGAGAGGTCGGCCCCAGGAAGGACCGGGCGTAGGCGAGCGGCGAGAGCCCGCCCCTCCGCACCTCCACGAAGGCCGCCGGGAGATCTGTGAGCAGTCGCCGCCAGCGGGGGCCATAGCGCACCTTGCAGGCGGGCAGGGGCTCACCGCAGGCCTCTCGGTACTGCAGGTACGGCAGGTCCACGCCGCAGTCCTGGCAGAGACCATGCCAACCCCAGGCGCGGGGGTTGACGTCCAGGACCTTGAACTGCCCGTCGCGAGGATCGCGCTTGAACTCCACCTCCACCATGCCGGAGAGCCGCATCCTCCTGATCAGCCTCTGGGCGAGCGGGACCAGCTCCGGCACCTCCATCGACTCCACGAAGGAGCTACCCAGTCCAAAGTCGACCGGGAACTGCCGACGACGGCGGGCGGTCAGGGTCACGAGGCACTCGCCGTCGCGGCAGAACGCGCCCACCGAGAACTGCCAAGCCCCATCGCCGGGGATGAGCTCCTGGACAAGCAAGCCATCACCCCCGACCAGGCGCACCGCGGTCCGGTAGGCGGCCAGGAGCTCCCCGACGTCCCAGGCCACGAACGCCTTCCTACGCGCGACCACCTGGAGGAGCGCTGAGTTGGCCGGCTTGATCGCGACCGGGAAGGGGAGGTCGAGCGCGGTGAGCTCGTCCGCCGTGGCCGGGCACCAGGTCCGGGGAGCGGGCACCCCCAGCTCCTCGGCCAGAGCGTAGAGCCGACGCTTGTCCTGGGCGAGGCGGACCACGTCGAGCGAAGGCGTGGTCAAGCGGTACCAGGGCTGGAACCGCTCCCGCCCCTCCGCCACCAAGGTCACCGTTTCGTCCGACATGGGGAACAGAACCCAGCCCTGGAAGCGCTCTCGGCCCAGCCGCGCCAGGAATCCCTCGAAGCCGGGAGCGCCCATCGGCCCCCGCCAGCGCACGCGCGCGACCACGTAGCGGGAGAACCACGCCGACCGGGGCAGGTTGTCAACGATCGCGCAGGGGATGTGGCGCCGTCCGAGGCTGCGCACCACGGCCAAGGCTCGGAAGTCGCTCGCCAGCACCACCGCACCCGGGCAGCGGCTCACCGCGTCCGCGCCCTCCGTGCCACCTGCCAGGCGGCGGTGTCGGCGCCGGCGACGAAGCGACAGAGGGGGCCAAAGCTGCGCTCGGCCAGCGCCCCCACGAAGTGGAGGCCGGGCACCGATGACTCGAACCAGCGATCGAGCACGGGCAACCGCCCATCGGTGACGATGGACGTCCTGAGGTCGGGGGCGAGGAACTCCAAGCGGTCGAGGTCGGGCCGGAAACCGGTGCCAAGCACCAGATGGTCGACCTCGCGAGCGCTCCCATCGCTAAGGCTCAGCCGAAGCCTCCGCCCCGCGGGCTCGGCCGCCCGGACCTCGACCCCCTCGGTGACGTCGATCACCCCCTCCACCCGTGACCGCAGCCAGGTGGCCCCCGCGGGCCGCACCGAGCGAACGGTCAAGGCGCGTCGCAGGCGGGCCGGCAATCGCCGCACCAGCAGCTGTCGGTCGACCAGGCGGCTCACGCCGGCGGGCCCCACGTCGCTGGGGGCGTAGAGGAGGTCCCGGAGCAGCGGGTGCATCCGGTAGAGGCGACGATCGACCCAGGTCACCTGTCCACGCACGATGAGCTGCACGCGGGCCCCGGCCTCGTGCAGAAGCGCGGCCCATTCGAGCGCGCTCTGGCCTGCCCCGACCACCGCCACCTCGCGATCGCGATGCGCACCCAGATCGACGCATTCCGAGGTGTGGCTCGCCATCCCCGGAGGGAGCTGGCTGGCAAAGGCCGGCACCCAAGCGAAGCGACTGATCCCGACCGCGATCACGACCCGGCCAGCCTCCACCGTACGCCCGTCGGCAAGGTCCAGGTGAAACCCGTCCGGAGCCCGGCGGAGGCAGGTGACCCAGGCCTCGTCCACCGGCGGAACAGCCCGCTCTTGGAACCAGCGGGCGTACTCACAGAAAAAGCCGAGCGGGATCGGATCCTGGCGCCTCCTTCCGGTGACGGCCACGTACCGGTCCAGGCTGTAGGCACGGGCAGGGTCGGACAGACTCGACGCCGACCAGCTCGACTTGAGGCACATCCCAGCTGGCATCCGGCGCCACAGCTCCATGGGGCGCCCGAAGAGCAAGACCGGCAACCGATGGGCACGAAGATGGGCGGCCACCGAGAGCCCATAGGGGCCGGCGCCGATCACGACCGTGGCCGGCTGTGCACGCATCATCGCTCCCCCTCCAGATCTCAACGTCGGCGAGGCCTTCCCCCCTCAGGTCAGCCCACCCCAGCCACGGTCGCGCCCATCGCCAGCCAGGTACCTCACCCCAGCCTCGGCCGAGGCAGCCGGTGGCCGATGCAGCGCAGGTCGACCTGCAACGGCCCCGACGGCGGGCGCATCATCGTGCGGAGGCGCTGGGTGGCGCCGTCCCCACCCCATCGTGGGCCGTAGGCCGAGGCAGCATCGACCGGGGCTCGACCGGGACCCGCACCCCACCGCTGGCAAGCGAGCGATCGGCCGCCTCGCAGACGGCGACCACTGCCAGGCCTTGCTCCCCATCGCTCAGCGGCCGCTGCCCTGTGCGGACGCAGTGAACGAAGTGCTCGCACTCCTGCCGTAGCGGCTCCCGCCAGTGGATGTACGGGATCACGATTTGCCCATGCCGATAGGCCAGCTCGAACTCACCGTAGTTGTCGGTCGTCGGGTGGTCCACCCCACTGTCGTAGACCCGGAGCTTGGCCACCGGTGAGACATCGTTGTAGACCGCCATGCGGCGATCCCCGACCAGGGTGAGCCTGCGCACCTTGTCGGGATCGAGCCAGCTGACATGAATGTGGGCGCTGGTCCCTCCAGAGAAGAGGACCTCCAAGTAGCAGACATCGTGAACGTCGGGCTGCACACATGCGCTGCCGCGGGCGCTGACCTCGACCGGCGACTGCTCCAGCACGTACATCAAGATCGAGATGTCGTGCGGAGCCAGGTCCCAGATCACGTTGACGTCGCGCTGAAAGATCCCGAGGTTCAGCCGAGCCCCATCGCCGTAGTAGATGCGTCCCAGCTCGCCCTCCTGGACCAGGCGCCGTAGCTCCCGCACCGCCGGGTTGTACAGGAAGGTGTGGCCCACCATCAGGACCAGGTCGCGCTCGCGAGCCAGCTGGAGCAGCTCTTGGGCCTCGGACACGCTGGCCGCCAGCGGCTTCTCCACGAGCACGTGCTTGCCCGCCGACAGCGCCTCACGTGCCAGGGTGTAGTGCGTCCGGATCGGGGTCGCGATGACGATGGCATCGACCTCGCTCTCCAGCAACCCCCGATGCTCGGAGAAGAGCTGCACGGTCGGGTAGCTGCGTCTGACGTAGTGGAGTCGATCCGGCCGTGGCTCAGCCACCCCGACCAGCTCCACCTCCGCCATGTCGTGGAGGTTTCGGACCAGGTGAGGCCCCCAGTACCCACAGCCGATGACGCCCACCCGAACCCGCAGCGGCCGAACACGATGTGCGCCATTCCCGTTCAACGCGTCATGCTCCATTTGGACACCTCTCAGCCGTCCCCATTCTCAAGAGGGGACGGAACGTCCCACAATGGGCACCCGCAACAACCCTGCGCGAAAGTCCCGGGCCCATCCGGGCGAGCCACCCGGTGCCATCCACCTCCTGTCACCTTGAGTCCAGGACACTCGGGACAGATGTCCCATTGGCATCGCGCCAACCGAACGGGGAAGCTGGCATCGCTCGAAGTTGGGAGGGGCGGCGGCCTCCGCCCGATGGTGAGGGGCGTGCCCGAGCGGCCCTTGCACGGGGGACCTCATGCTGGCCAGCTACCGAAGGCGGAAGGTCGCCTTCTACCGCGTCGTCCTACCGATCCTCGTGGGCGCCAACCTGAGCCTGGGGGTGCTCCTGCTCACCTCGATCCAGGCGATGGGATGGCTGCGCGGGATGAGCCTCGGCTGCGGCGTGCTGTGCTGTGTGATCGCGGGCTGGCTCTCCGGGGCAGCCTGGTCGAGCTCCCTTTGGAGTTCGGCCATGGACCGCCAGGTGGCTCGCTGGCACAGCGTGGTCGATGCCGTCTTCGGCTGGATCGAGGAGGCCCCGATCTCGGTCGATGCCCTGCGAGGGCTGAAACGGTCGCTGGACGAGACGCTGCTTGCCGAGGCCGCTCCCCCCGGGCCGGGGCGCGGTCGGCCGGGGACGGGCGGCGGGGGTCAGACGCCCGATCTCGCAGACAAGGCGAGGTGAGGGCGGCTCAGGCCGCACGTTCCAGGAGCGCCACCGATTCCACGTGGTAGGTGTGGGGGAACATGTCCACGATCGCCGCCCGACGGACGCGGTACCCCCCCTGCACCAGGAGGGCGACATCTCGAGCCTGCGTCGTCGGCTCGCAGCTGACGTATACCAGGCGGTCGGGGGCGAGGCGCAGGAGCTCGGCGATCACCGCCGCGTCGCAACCGGCCCGCGGCGGGTCGAGGACGGCGGCCTGGTGACGGCCCGTGCGGAGGTGGCGTAACACCTCCTCGGCACGCCCCGGGAGGGCCCTGAAGTTGCCCACGCCATTGATTCGAGCGTTGAGCACGGACAGCCGCACCGCCGCCGGGTTCTCCTCGACGGCGAGGACCGATTTGACCTGATTGGCCACCAGCAGACCGATGCTGCCGATGCCGGCGTAGAGGTCGAGCAGCGAGTCCGTCGGCCTGGGCTGCAGCATCTCGACGACCACCTGGTAGAGCACCAGCATCTGCCGGTAGTTGGTCTGGACGAAGGTATCGTTGCGCACCCGGAAGACGAGGCCCCAGATCTCCAGGCTCATGGAGTCGTCGAGCAGGACCAGATCCGGGAGCAACTCCGCCACCCGAACGCCGAGGGCGGGGTCGACGCCCGGGGATGAGCCACGACGCTGCGCGCACCACAGCAGCCCCCGGCCCGTGGGCTCCACCGTGAGCCGAAGGCTCTGGAGGTCGTGCAGCCCGAGCTCCTCCGCCGCCTGCCGGAACGCCGGCAGGGCACGCTCGATCCGCTCATCGTGGATCGGGCAGGTGTGCACCGGCAGCACGGCATGGGAGCGCATCCGGTGGAAGCCAAGTTCCAGCCGACCGGCACGATACCTCGCCTCGAACTCGCCCCGGATGCGGTAACGCCAGGGGTCTTCCATGCCCAGCACAGGCGTGTCCACGGGGAGGCGGAGCCCAACGCCACGCCACGCATCCTCCACCACCTGCTGCTTCAGCTCAAGCTGACGACGGTAGCGCGCGTGCTGCCACTGACACCCCCCGCACTCGCCGAAGTGGGGGCAAGGCGCGCTCACGCGGTCAGGGGATGGCTCGATGACGCGCACCGTCCTCGCCAGCTCCACCCCTCCTCGGCGACCGCTGGGCTCCGCCTCGACCAGCTCGCCCGGCATGGCGTAAGCGACCAGGACCGGACGCCCGTCTCGATGGGCCACCACCGTGCCGCCGTGCGCGGGACGCTGAGGCCGCAGCACCACCGGCGCCGCCCGCTCGCCTCCACCGGTCATCGTCGCCAGAACCCCGTCGGGTCGTCGTTGGGCTTGAAGCCGAGGCCCTCAGCCAGCTGCGCCGCGAGCCCGAACCCGAGCGCCACCCGCTCGGGGTCGTGAGCGTCGCTCCCGAAGGAGAGGGCTCGCCCGCCCTCTTCGACCCACCAGCGCAGCACCGTCGGACCCGGGCACAGCCCGCGGCCCGGCTCCATCCCGCGCGTGGTGTTGACCTCCAGCACCAAGCCTCGGACCGCGGCCGCCCGCAGGACGGCCCGAAACTCCTCCTCGTAATCCTCCTCCCGGTACATGACCTTGGCGTGCGGCCAGTAGCGCTTGGGATAGTCGAGATGGGCCAGCACCTCGAAGCCCTGACCTCGCTCGACCAAGGCCAGCATCTCGGCCAGGTAGGAGCGGAGGAGATCCGGCGCCCGCTCAGGGGTGAGCAATCCCTCCACGCTCACATCCACCAGCCCTCCCGCCCACGGCACGCAGTGCACCGACCCCAGCACCCGGTCCAGCCTCCCCGTCGACAGGACCTCCGCGGCTTCCGAGGGGAAACGATGGGGCTGCCCCAGCTCGACCCCGCTCAACACCCGGAGGGAGGGGAAACGCTGCCGGCAGCGGTCGAGGGCGACGAGGTAGCCGGCCACGTCCAGAGGCCGGTGGTCGGAGTAGCCACCACCTACGAAGTCGGCGTGCTCGGTGAAGGCAATAGCCGGTAGGCCCAACTCCAGCGCCCGTCGGCAAGAGGCCTCCATGTCCCCACGAGGGGCGTCCCACGAGAACTGGCTGTGCACATGAAGATCGGGCAGGGAGACGATGCGAGAAAGACTACACAGGAACGCCGTCGTCCCAGGGCGGTCGGCCTCAGCTCCCGACCTGGGCGGCCATGAGCGGCTTGCCCCGCGGGGCCGACGAGCCACGCGGCGCCACCTCCTGGGTGACGGACACGGTCTGCACCCCCGAGAGGGGACGCTGGAGCAGCAGGTGCGCATCGCCGCGGGCATCGGGGCGAAAGGTCCCGGCGGGTACCACCTTGCCTGACTCCATGACCAGCCACACCTCATAGACATGGCCCGGGGGCGGGGGTGGCATGGCGCTGAAGCTCACCAGGGTGAGCTGGCCCGCGTCCACGTCGGTCACGCTGCCCCTGGCCGAGGCCAACGGCCCGGTCCCTTGCATGACGTAGGTTGGAGGGCGACGGTCCAGCTCTTGCTGGAGACGGAGGTTCCAGGCCACTGTGCCCGCCAGCCCGACCAGCAGCATCGCCGCCGCGGCCAGGGCGAGCCGACCTCGCCACAAGGGCCTTCGGCGACCGGCCAGCCGGGGGGCCACCTCGGCCTCCCGACCCGGCCCGTCGGCGACAGGCATGAGGGAAGGCGGGGAGGAGCGGGCCGCGTCCAAGATGCGCCGGCGTAGTCGGGCCGGGGGGACCTGGCCGGGGCAGCTCAAGGCCAGGACGTCGACCGCCTCTCGCAACCGCCGGGCCAGCTCACGACAGCTCGCGCAGTCATCGAGGTGAGCCCGGATGACCGCCCGCTCATCGTCGGGACAGGCACCGAGGACGTACGCGGCGACCGCGTCCTCCATGCTGTCGTGGTCAGCCGTCATCAAGGAACCCTCTGCCCTGGAGATACGAATGGAGCTTCTCCAAGGCCAGTCGCATGCGTCCCTTGACCGTGCTCAGCGGGACCTGGATCATCTCGGCGATCTCTCGATGCGAGTAGCCTCCAAAGTACGCAAGCTCGATGGCCTGGCGCTGCTCAGGCGGTAGGCTGGCCAGCGCCTCCTGGATCACGTCCCGCTGGATCGACTGAGCGACCTCCAGCCAGGGGTCGGCGCCGAAGCCCTCGGCCTCGGTCTCCAGCGGGATCTCGCGCTCCTGACGCTCATGGGCGTTGCGGCCCCTGAGATAGTCGATCGATCGGTTGCGAACCGAGGTGATGACCCAGGTGCGCAAGGAGCCGCGATGGGAGTCGAACCGCGAGGCACTGTGCCAGAGCTTGAGGAAGGCGTCCTGGACCACGTCCTCGGCACGCCCCGGGTCGCCCACGATGCGCAGAGCGACGGAGAAGGCCAGCGCGCCGTACCGGTCGTAGAGGCGAGCTAGCGCCTCAACGTCCCCCGCAGCCAATCCTTCAGCGATGTCTAGATCGGTGTCACCCCCCATCAGCCTGATCGCCATGCCTGGGGTACGTAGCCGTCACCCCAGCAGAGAACCGTTGCTCAGCCCGCCGTCATGCCTCCAGCCGGCGCCTCAGCATCTCGGTCGCGAGCTTCATGTTGGCCCGACCGCCGGTGGCGCGCCGGACCTGCCCCAGCAGGGCGCCGATCGCCTGCTGCCGGCCCGCCCGCACGTCCGCCACCGCCTTCGGGTTCTCGACCAGCACCTGCTCGATCACCGCTGCCAGGGCGGCCTCGTCACTCACCTGGGCCAGGCCCCGCTCCTGCACCAGCGCCGCCGGCGACCGGCCGCTGGCCTGCGCCTCCTGGAGCACCTCCAGCCCCTGCTCCCGGTTGATGGTTCCCTCGACCACCAGGCGGATCAGCTCGGCCAGATCCTCGGCCGGGAGGGATGGACGGAACCCGATGATCCAGTTCGCCGCCTGCTTGGCCGGCGCCCCTGCGGCCACCGTGGCCTCGAAGAGGTCAGCCGTCGTGGCGTCCAGCGTGAGCTGGCCGGCATCGAACTCGGGGAGGCCATACTGCTCGACGAGGCGGCGACGTCGGGCCGGTGGCAGCTCCGGCAGCGACGCCCGCAGCCGCTCCACCCAGGCCAGATCCAGCTCCAGGGGCGGGAGGTCAGGCTCAGGGAAGTACCGATAGTCCTGGGCGTACTCCTTGCTGCGCTGGGAGAAGGTCCGTTGCTCGGCCTCCGACCAGCCGCGGGTTTCTTGGACGATCACCCCACCCGACTCCAGCACCTCGATCTGACGACGGATCTCATGCTCCACGGCCCGCTGCAGGAATCGGAAGGAGTTGATGTTCTTGATCTCGGTCTTGACCCCGAGCTCGGTCGAACCCCGAGGGCGCACGGAGACGTTGGCCTCGGCCCGGAGCTGTCCCTTCTCCATGTCGGCCTCCGAGGCCCCGATCGCACGGAGGATCTCGCGCAGGGCGATGGCGTAGTCCTTGGCCTCCTCGGCGCTGGTGAGATCGGGCTCGCTGACGATCTCCATCAAGGGGACGCCGGCCCGGTTCAGATCCACCAGCGATTCGCTGGCGGTCTCCAGAGCATCGCCAGCATGGAGCAGCTTGCCGGTGTCCTCCTCCAGATGCACCCTGGCGACGCGAACCGTGCGACCGTTCAGCTCCAGCCGCCCCTCACGTCCGATCGGCAGCTCGTACTGGCTGATCTGATATCCCTTGGGAAGGTCGGGATAGAAGTAGTTCTTGCGATCGAAGCGAGTGTGGCGGGCGACCCGGCAGCCGAGGGCAAGCGCCGTCTTGACCGTCAGCTCCACCGCTCGACGGTTGATCACCGGCAGAACCCCGGGCATGCCCAGGCAGACCTCGCAAACGTTGGTGTTGGGCGGCGCGCCCAGGTACGTGGTCGGGCAGGAGCAGAACATCTTCGAGCGGGTCGCCAGCTGGGCATGGACCTCGAGGCCGATCACGGCCTCCCAGCGGGAGTCAGTCACGGGCCACCTCGTACGCACGCGCCACCCGCAACGCCGTGGCCTCCTTCCATTGAGGCGCCAGGACCTGGAGGCCAACGGGAAGGCCCTCGGAGGTGCCGCAGGGCACACTGATGCCAGGCAGGCCGGCCAGGTTGGCCCCCAACGTGAGCACGTCGTTTAGGTACATGGCCAGCGGGTCGGCCAGCTTCGCCCCGAGCGGGAACGCAACCACCGGGGAGGTGGCGCTGACGATCGCGTCGCAGTGGAGGAACGCCTGCTCGAAATCTTCGGCGATCAGTGTCCGGACCTTCTGCGCCTTCAGGTAGTAGGCGTCGTAGTAGCCAGCCGACAGGGCATAGGTCCCGAGCATGATCCGCCGGCGCACCTCGGGGCCGAAGCCATGACGGCGGGTCCGGAGGTAGGTCTCAAGCAAGCTCCCCCCCTCCACTCGCAACCCGTACCGCACCGCGTCGAAGCGAGCCAGGTTGGAGGAGCACTCCGCCGGGGCGATGAGGTAGTACGCCGCCAGGCCGTAGTCGGTGTGGGGAAGGCTGACCTCGACCAGCTCGGCCCCAGCCCGTTCCAGCGTCAGCAACGCCCGCTCCACCGTGGCCTTGACCCCAGGCTCCATGCCCTCCACCTGGAAGTACTCGCGGGGTACCCCCAGGCGAAGGCCCCCCACCCCCGCCTCCAGCTCCGAGAGCAGATCGACCGGCCGGTCGGCGCTGGTCGCATCGCGAGGGTCGGCCCCGCTCACGGCCTGGAGCACGAGCGCCACATCGCGGACCCCGGTGGCGAAGGGACCGATCTGGTCGAGACTGGAGGCGAAGGCGATCAGGCCGTAGCGGCTCACCCGCCCATAGGTGGGCTTCATGCCCACCACGCCGCAGAGGGCGGCCGGCTGCCGGATCGACCCACCGGTGTCGGTGCCCAAGGCATAGACGGCCTCTCCGGCGGCCACGGCCGCAGCGCTGCCCCCCGAGGAGCCCCCGGGCACCCGGGACGGGTCGTGCGGGTTGCGCGTCGGATGGTAGGCGGAGTTCTCGGTCGAGCTGCCCATGGCGAACTCGTCGCAGTTGGTCATGCCCAGGAAGACGGCCCCCGCCTCGCGCAGCCGGGCGATCACGGTGGCGTCATAGGGGGGACGGAAGCCGCTCAGGATCCTGGAGCCGGCGGTGGTCTCCACCCCTCGGACGCAGATCACGTCCTTGATCGCCATGGGGATGCCGGTGAGGGGCGTGATCCCCTCCCCCACGGCCAACCGCTGGTCCGCCTCCGCCGCCTGGGCGCGGGCCAGGTCCTCCGTGACCCGCAGGAAGGCACCGACCCGAGGCTCCTCCCGCTCGATCACCGCCAGGTGCTGCTCCAGCAGCTCGACCGCGCTCAGCTCGCGCCGTCTCAGGGCCGCATGGAGCTCCTCGATGCTGGCTACGGCTCCGCCTCCTGGATGGCCCCGACCACGAAGTAGCCGTCCCGCGCCTCCGGCGCGCCTGCCAGAGCCCGTTCTTGGGGCAAACCGGCCTGGGGCTCGTCCTCGCGCATGCGGGCCTGGAGCGGAACCGCCTGCGCCGTGGGTGGGATGGCGTCGGTGTCGAGCTCGCGCAGCCGGTCGATATGGGCCAGGATGGCGCTGAGCTGGCCAGCGTAAAACTCCTCCTCGCCCGGCTCCAACCCGAGCCTGGCCAGCATGGCCACGTGTCGCACCTCAGCTGGGGTGAGGCTCATCGTCGCCTTCTCCCGCGCACCACTGCAGCCGCTTGAGCCGTCCCGGTCGATGCATCCTCATCGCAAGATCAGAGGCAAGTATGGACGAGCGGTCCGGGACAGCGCAGGGCTCATCTCGGCCGTTGCCGCCGAGTACGCAATAGCACTCACGCGGCACCCCTCACGGGGTTGCCCTTGCGGGCTTCGCGCTTCCTCGCCGCGTGCCCGAGAAGCCCGGGTCTTACCACGGCTCTGCGCTTCACGAAGGCTCCAACTGAGCCTAC
>Ga0070737_10002654_pt1 | contig 20903 bp, 11 predicted proteins | sample Coa_R1_10_FD_66438 | JGI IMG/M metagenome (GOLD analysis project Ga0070737, IMG submission 66438) | Surface soil microbial communities from Centralia Pennsylvania, which are recovering from an underground coalmine fire - Coalmine... | ecosystem: Environmental > Terrestrial > Soil > Unclassified...
GCCAGGCCTCGAATGGCACGTCCGTGAACCAGACAAATGGAATGACGTCCGCCGGTCAACTCGGCTCCGGTTTGTCCTTCAATGGATCGACGGACAAACTTGATCTGGGGGCTTATTCCGCCCTGAATGGAACAGCGACCTTGACCTATTCGGGATGGGTAAAGTTTAGATCTCTAACCGAATATGCGTCTCTTCTCGAAAAATTCGATTCGGGATCGAACAACGGGGTGGGTATCTCATTATCGGGTCACTACACGACTTCGGACGGAGACTGGCTGACCGCAGTCAGAACGAACAATACAACCGCAGATACGACCAACTCTTTTGGTATTCAAGCGAATACCTGGTATTACTTTGCCTATGTCTTCTCGGCAGGCACGCCGACGCTATATATCAACGGGACGCCAGCAGGGCTGGTCCATTACGGGCCGTCTGATCCGTCCACGGTTCCAACCGTCAGCTTGGACCTGACCAGCGGCGGGACTTTGAACGGGATGCTGGATGAGCTACGCGTCAGCACGCGTGTCTTCAGCGCGAACTGGATTGCAACGGAATACAATAATCAAAGCAACCCCGCGGCCTTTGCTGTTCTAGGCACAGAAGCAGCATTTGTTCCACTCTCACCTGCCGTAGCGTTCCCGATTCAGATGCTGGGCGCCACGCCTACGCAGGCGACTTTCACTTATACGGCGCCAGATACGAATGCCTGCACGGTTCAAGAAGGCACGGATCCGACGTTCGCGACAGTAGATCATGACGTGGACCCAAATTTGTTTTCTAATGCGAATTCCGACAATCGGCCCGGCAATATCGTGAACGGGCGCTCAAGAACAATTGTCGTCGGATTTCGGGGGACGGCCCAAGCTTCAGACGGTAAGCTCTATTCACGGGCGCTACAGGCGGCGGCGGTGCATTACCTTCAAGTGTCCTGTGACAACGGGCAGTATTACGGCACTTATACCTTTCAGACTCAAAATCCGCCCCTGGGCAACAACGCCCCCGATTATATCCCTTTTAATTCTTCGGGGTTCGGGAACTATGGATGGCCGACCATCAACTATACGGCCGCTACCTCCAATGCTTCCGCGAACACGCAGATTGACCCTCTCACTGGCTTTCAACTGCAGCGGTGGACGGGGGCCGGTGATGGCGGCGATTCGCTGAGCGGCTGGGGTGTGTGGAATGGCGTCGTCGATCTGGCCGGAGTATGGACGAATCCGACGAATATTCTCGGCAATAGCTCTTACGCAAGTTATTCGGGCTCCGGGGGCGCATCCAATGCGCTATATATCTGGGGCGCGTCCGGCGTCGCAAGACCATCGTTTACCGACGTTGAATTTTATGCGATGGATGATCTCCAGACACAGATTACGGGCTACGCTAGCGTTTCAGGCGCCAGTTATTCCATTTGCCTCGTGCGGGATGGCGGGTCGGGTTCAGGATCTTCGGATTGTCTAGGCAATATCTTGACCACAGCGCTACCGCAGACCACAGCTAGTACCAGTTATGTTCCTTCCAGTTTTCCTCAACCGATACTTGGTGGATGGGGAAGCCCGCTGGTCTCAAACGACATGCTGTCGAACACGTTTGGAGGCTCTCTTGCTTCGGTCAGCGGCTCGACGGTAACTTGGGGCAGCAACTCGAGTAATGGACAGAACGTCTATTTTCCGGTCACGGTGCTGAAACCGGGCATGCTCATCGGCATCGCCAATACGGCGCCGACTTGCCCGAACAATCTCTGTACAATCGCGAGTGTTCAAGACGAGCAGCATTTGACGATCACGCAGAGCATCTCAAATTGGACAACTCAAGTCTCAACCACTACCGCCTCGGTTTCGTCCGGAGCTACTAGCATTCCAGTCGCATCGGTGGCAGGTTTCCTGCAGACCCCTTGGTCGGGAAATGGCTCGGGATATGAGGTGACCATCGATACCGGCAGTAACGCGGAGAACGCCTGGTGTAAAACGATCAGCGGAAGTTCGCTAAGTTCCTGTTCCACACTTAGCAAGAGTCATGCCTCGGGAGTCAGAGTCGCACAGAATTCTTACTTGTTTCCGAATTTTGGCATCAAGCTTTGGGTCAACCCGAACGGTGGAACGGTTTACCTCCGCAACGCTCAGAACAATTGGGCAACAAGCAATAATTTCTTCACTGAATTCCAGGGCGCCGGGACAACGGGGTGCGATGGCGTAGCACATCCCGTCACCTACGCGTCGGATGGTGTAACGCCTCTGGCAACACCCACGACTGGATATCTCTGCACATTCGTTGACGTTTGGTTCACTGGCGGTGGTTCGAATAGCTATCTTTATTTGATGATTCCATCGACCGGCGAATCACGCAAGCTATCCAACTTTAATAATGGGACGCAGCTCGGCTATAGCTACAACACCTCGAACGGTTTTATGCAGAGCTGCACTTACAACGACAATCCGTCCAATCCCACGCACCAGAAGTTTGCGGTGTGGAGCGACAACCGAAATCCATCTCTACAGAATCCGGCGATAACCTGCAGCTACATCCAGACCTCGGAAAGCATCGAGCAGGAGATCGCGGCGGCTTATCCGCAAATCGATTTCAGTTACTTCGGGGCTCCGGCGCTGCAAGCAACAGCGGGCACGGTTGCCAAGTTCATGATGCGTCCCCAACAGGGCGCCATGACTTGGTTCTGCGATGTCGATTTCTCGCAGCCCGCGGGCGCTGGTCAAGTAAAGAACTGTCACAACAGTTGGGACACATGGCCGTCGCGGTGGACCGGAATTCACGGCTTTGAATACTTCCAGTTCTCTACCGGACCTGCGTATTCGCAGGGCTATTCCGACATGTATTCAATGAAATCGCTGCAAGAGCCTGGGACTGCGTCGCTTGAGCAATGGGACGTGACGGTCAACCAGATCTACAATAACGGCGGTTCGCTGGCGCTCTCGAGTACTTTCGTGGACCCGCAGACCTGCCAGCAGTTGGGCGTCACCGACCCGCGCTGGATCGCGCTCGGGGCGACCGGGAACAATTGCATCCAAATGGATGTCTCCGATCCACTGGCAAGAACGCCCGCTTCGCAAGATCTGAAGGCGCTCGGGTCGTTGCCTGTCGGCTCGCGTCCGGCACCGTGGGCGCACAATGCTTCGACGTGCGGCGGCGATGGCTCAACGAGCAACTGCTATTCCTATCTGCAATCTATCCAGCCTGGCGATTTTCTGGTAGATCAGGCAACAAGCTCGCACGAACTCATGCTGGTGGCGGCGGTTACCCCCATCACGGGTAACGTCAACAAGACTGCGCATCTGGTCCTTGCGCGCGGGCTTGAACCGTTCTCGGGCGATTGCTCGGCTTCGAAGGTGGCGCATTCGTCTGGCTTCATTCTTACGGAATGGATGCCGGAGAGTTGCTATTATCCGGAATTCAATCTTTTCCCGAACGGCAATGTGGCGGCCGGCAAGATGGACAACGACGTGCTCAAGGCCGGGCACACGATCGAGTGGTTCGCGGGATCGAACATGATCACTTCGGGACCCTATGTCGTCGATTTCGCGAGTGACCTCGGCGGCTATGGTGCTGGATACGGAGTTCGCTTGGGCCAGCCGCTATCAGTTTGGGGATCTGGATTCATGTGGGGCGTTCAGTCCTTGTTTCCGTTCGATCGAAGTTTCAAAGGGCTGGGCATCACGGTCATTCAAAGCCACGCAGGCGGGTTGACCTACGGCTGCCCGACCTGTGAATGGATCGTGGATGGCCGGCCGCTCGGCGGTGCAGGCGGCGGCGCTGATGCGCTCTGGAGTCACACGTACACGAAAGTCTCCGGCACGAATAACGTGTATATGATCGACCTGCCGGAAAGCCAGAACACGTCCCTCGACCTCAAGCGGATAGCGGTGCGTATGTGGGCGGGGCAGCATCTCATCCAAAATGTCAGCGGTCCGAATTCTCAGTTGAGCGACTCGACGCCCTGGCAGGGATGCATTGCCATGAATGCGGGCGAATGTGTTTCGGGCAGTCAAGCGGGCCAGATCTATGAAGTTGTTCCGCAAGCGACGACCTCGCAGGGGTGTCAAATCAATTTGATGATCAACACACCTTGTGTGGCGCCGATGGGAGCGGAGGTTGCTGCTTACGCGCAGCACGATATATCGATGTCCGATCCTCTAGGGCTGAGAGATAGAGTGCTGACCATGGCGTTGAACGGCCCGGCAAGAACGAATAACTATGCAAACATTCACGCTCTGACCAACGGCGACTGGGGTGTCACGACGGTGGCCTGGGGCGACGGCAGACGCAGCGACGTATGGGGAGTCAAGCTTCCTCCTCTGCCAAGCGGCGACTCCAATAACCGCACAACGTTCGTTAAAGTACCAGTCCAAGTAGGAGGAATCTCTGGGTCGTCAGTCCGAATTCGATTCGGCTACGCAGAGTATGGGAGCGACGCCAACGGTCAGCCCCTGTATTGCTCGCCGAATCGTTTGGAGGATTGTACGACAGCTCCTGCCAACGGCGATCCTTACGCCTTCGCAAGCGAACCACAGAGCTGGACGTCTTGCGCTAGCGGCTGTACGGTCAACATCCCGGCAGTCTCGAATCGCACTCTCTACTATGTTGTCGAGCGAAAACTGTCGAACGGGTCCGTTATCACGGGACCGTTGCAAATCGCTCCGATCAATTAGCAAACCGGGCTCCGGTCAACCGGCCGGAGCCCTACTTCTCACTCCGTATGCGCCAGTGATTCTAGAACGCCGGCGCAGTCCGCGCTGGTTTCACGCCATGTATGGGGCATGTAGAATGCTCCCCTGGTCTTTCCCGCGTCGACATGAATGGAAGCGCAGGCGTGCTGCCATTCGTACTCCTCGGCGGTACCGCTCTTTTCGATGGTGGCATCGATTTGATAGACACCCGGCTGTAAACCCAACTCATCGCAGGAGAATTCAACCGAAGCGACGCCAGGCCGCATGTTGATCGGCCGTCCGGAGAGTGACGTCGTCCACTGGGCCGCTATACCGCCGTCGCTATTCAGGAAGTACAGAGAGATACTGCCCTGAGGAATGGGACGGTGCACAAGATAGTCAATCCGGACCGACGCTGCCTCGCCGGTCTTAAATCCGTTCGTTCTGTTTCCGAGCGCATCATAAAAAACGACACCAGTGACTTCCGCCATTCGCCTCTCATCAGTAATTTGTGGCCTCTGGTGAAAGGCGGCTGTTTCCGTATATTTGCGGATGACATCATCCGGCTGCCCCTGGGCCACTACTTCGCCACGCTGCAACAGCAGAACGCGTTGACAGACGCTACGGACAGCGTTCAGATCGTGGGAAATGAAGACCATGGTGGTGCCTTGCCGGTGCATTTCCGCAATTCTTTGTTTACATTTTTCCTGGAATGCATAGTCGCCGACCGCCAGGACCTCATCGAGTAGGAGAATGTCAGGATCCAGGTGAGCCGCGATAGAAAAACCCAGGCGAACAAACATCCCCGAAGAGAATCGCTTGACGGGTATATCGATGAACTGCCGCACGCCTGCAAATTCGATAATGCTATCGAGCTTGCTGGTAATCTCAGCGCGCCGCATGCCGAGAATCGAGCCACTCAGATAAACGTTCTCGCGGCCTGTCAATTCCGGATGAAAACCGGAACCGACCTCGAGCAGAGCGGAAATGCGGCCGTTGATCGTGATTTGGCCTTTACTCGGGGTGCTGATATTGGATAACAGTTTCAGGACCGTGCTTTTACCGGCTCCGTTATGGCCAATAATACCGAGCGATTCGCCTTCCTGCACTTCGAAGCTTACATTCTGAAGTGCCCAAAAATCCGCTTTATGCGAGTTTGATCGCCGCAGCCGGGACATCAAACCGGATTCTGCAGAGCGAGGTCCGCTGCGGATACGGTACCGCTTAGACACAGATTCAAATCGGAGTGCCGTCATGAAATTCCCCGATAAAATGTCAAATCACGTCCGCCATTGTGGCTTCACGATGCTTGAAGTACATATACCCGAGCGGCAGGACAATAACAGCGGCCGCTGCCGAAATCCCTAGCAGACGCAAGTCTGCACCCCAGCCCTGGATAATAACGCGCCGGAAATTTTCCACTATCCCTGCCATCGGATCGAGCATGTACAGTGCTCTGAAGCGTTTGGGCACATCGCTGTACGAATAAACGACAGGAGCGCAGAACATCCAGAGCTGCAGAATCAGTGGCATAGCGATTCCAATGTCTCGGAACCGCACTTGAAACGCGGAAAACAACAGCCCGACACCGGAAATAAACGCTACCTCGACCAGCAGAATGGGAACGACGTATAGAACGTTGATGGTCAGGCCCACGTGATACCAAGTCATCATGGTGACCAGAATCACGCAAGCTACCAAAAAATCGAAAAAAGCAGCCATCACATAGCTGAACGGCAGGATCTCTCTCGGAAAATAGACTTTCGTAATCAAACTGGTATGACTGACCAAGCCGCTTGCCGAGGAGGACAGCGCAGTCTGGAAGAAATTCCAGGGAAGGATTCCACAGAGTACAAACAGTGAATACGGCACACCTTTGCTGGGGAATCTCGCGAAAATAGAAAAGATGATCGTGTACACCATCATCATGGCCAGCGGCTGAACCAGAGCCCAACCCAGTCCGAGCGCGGACTGCTTGTAACGAACCCTGACGCGGTGAAGCGTCAGCGTATAAAGGAGGTCTCTGTACCAAAACAGTTCGGAGAGGCCACTAAACAGGATGGCGGGGGAAAATGAAGGCGGACGTATGATTTTTACGGGCCTAGTGGAGGGCCGCTCAGTTCTCGCCGGAGGTATCAAGATTTCTTGGTCAAGTTCCATCAAAACCGTCACTTTTAGTTTGGCATGCCGTACGGAAGGGCTGACCCGCAACCGATTGCGGGGCTTTAGCACTGCCGCTCCGTCCAAACGTTTTCAACAACTTCTATCATCTGCCCCTGAACAACTATCGACGGAAGCCGCTCTATACCATAGGCCTTGGCGGGCCCAGAAAGTTCCTATAAAGAAGGGCTGCGATAACGCCGACATATCAGTTGCCGGCCCAGGGAACACGAACCTCGCTGGCGAGCGCTGAAATGCTTTTCGATAGCCCGGTATACATCGTCTTTCTTGCATTGGTGGTCGCTTTATACTGGCGTCTCGGCTGGCGGAAGCAGAACTTGTTCTTACTCGCCGCAAGCTACCTCTTCTATGGCTGGTGGGATTGGCGCTTCCTCGCTCTCATGCTCACTTCCACATTAGTGGACTACAGCTTCGCCCTTAAAATCGCCGACAGCCCTAACCAACGGCTGCGCAAGGCGCTGCTCATTACGTCGCTGGTGATGAATTTCGGGTTCCTCGGTTTCTTCAAGTACTGTAATTTCTTCGTCGATTCGTTTACGCAGATGCTGGCATTCATCGGCGTACACCACGTGTCGACGTTTTTCCTGAAGATTATTCTGCCGCCCGGGATTTCCTTCTACACGTTTCAGGAAGTAGCGTATATCGTGGACGTGTATCACGGCAAGCAGCAGCCGTCTCGCTCCCTGGTCGACTACGCACTGTTCATTAGTCTATTTCCGCACCTCATCGCGGGGCCTATTCAGCGTCCGTCGCATTTGCTGCCGCAAGTGCAGCAGCCGCGGGAATTTAATTCCAGGAAATTCTTCGATGGCATTATGCTGATCCTTTCCGGATTGTTCCGCAAATGCGTAATCGCCGACAACTGCGCTTTGCTCGCCAACGCAGCATTTGGGGGCCAACTAGGGCATAATTTCTTCAGCGTATTGATCGGCGCGTACGCCTTCGCCTGGCAGATTTATGGCGATTTCGCCGGTTATAGCGATCTCGCCCGCGGCAGCGCTCAGCTTTTGGGCTTTCATTTTATGGTCAATTTTCGCCAGCCGTATTTAGCGAGCAGTTTGCAGGACTTCTGGCGACGTTGGCACATCAGCCTCAGCACCTGGCTGCGCGACTACCTCTATATACCGCTGGGAGGGAATCGCCGCGGCGAGCGCCGCACTTACGCCAATCTTCTCACGACCATGCTGCTGGGCGGATTGTGGCACGGCGCGAACTGGACATTTGTCATCTGGGGCTCAGTACACGGGGGCTGGCTGGCGATTGAGCGGTTTTTCACTTCGCGCTTCCTGGGTCGGCGCGACGAGGTGAATTTGGGGTGGCCGGGGCGCTTTGCGACCTTGTTGATCGTCGGCTTTGCCTGGATTTTTTTCCGCTCCGCGTCCGTCACTCAAGCCTTCAGCATGCTTGGGGGACTTGCGGATCTTTCCTGGCGAAGCGAGTATGGGCCGGCGCTCCTGTATCTTGCGGCAGTTTCCTTGGCCGCACTCGCAATTGACTGGCGCCTGGAGTATGCAAAAGAGGAATATGTCTTTGAAACGGCGCGCCCGCAAACCGCGCTTGCTGCCGCGCTTGCGATGTGCGCAGTAATTACCGTCTTTGGAGCCCTGGAGAGCAGTGCGTTCATCTATTTCCAGTTCTGAGCCGAACACGACTACGATTCCAGCCCCCGTGCGGGCCCGCGACATCTACCTGCTTTGGTCGATGCGGGCGCTCGTTTGTCTCGCGCTATTTTGCGCCGCTATCGAAGGCCTCACGCGGTTTGGGTTCTCTCATATCAGCCGTATCGAAGCGCGTATTTCCCGCGACCATAAGGCTGCGCTTGGCATTCACAAGAGCGACAGGCCGACGGTACTTCTAGTCGGCAACTCCTTAATGCTTGAAGGCATTGATTATGAGAGGCTACGAGATGCCCTGGCGGGCCGGGCTTACGCCGTGCGTTTCCCCATTGAGCAGACACAATACCTTGACTGGTACTACGGACTGCGCCGTCTTTTTGATGAAGGCTCACAGCCGGATCTCGTGGTGCTGTGTATGAGCGCCGAACATCTGATTACATCGAGAATTCGGGGCGATTATTCGAGTTATTACCTATTCCGCCTAACTGATATCCCTCAGATTCGCCACGATATCGATTACGATCTGACGAAAACATCCAGCCTCGTGCTTTCGCATTTCAGTTTGTTCTATGCCGGACGCAGTTCGCTGCGTAACTTCATCCTGGTTCGCACTGATCCCGCTTACGCCGAGATGTTACAAAGGATTGCCGCCCCGCAGGCGCACTTTCCGCCCGATCAGCAGATGGAACGAATCACGGAGTCGCGCCTAAGAGATTTGCGTCTGTTGTGTTCTTCGCATGGTGCGCGGTTTGTATTTCTGCTCGCGCCTGGTTTCGGTCCGGGTGAGGCTCCTCTGGTTGCGGCGGGCGTGCGCTCGCGGACAGATGTCCTCGCTCCTATTCACCTCAACGAACTAGGCCGTGACAAGTTTCGCGACGGCTTCCATTTGAATGCTGCGGGCGCGCAACTATTCACCGATAAAGTGGCCCCGCTTCTGCAGAGTCGGCTAGGTAAGAACTGAAGCGTTATGTCGCTCATCAGCAAAGTCGGGATTGTTGCTCTGAACTAACTCGACATACAACTCGATCCATCGATTTGCGACCGCCGCAGGCGCATATTTCCTGCACTCTCCCCGGCCGTTCCGGGTCAGGTGAGTTGCCAAGCCATCTTCTTCAAGCAGACGAAAAGCCGAGTCAGCTATTGCGCAATGGTCGCCACGATTCACGAGAAGCCCTGTACGCTGATCATCTAGGATGAAAGGAACGCCGCCAACTCGCGTCGCGACCACCGGCAGGCCGGATGCGAAGCACTCCAGTACCGAAACGGGCATGTTATCGATGTCAGGGCTCATGAGGTAAATGTCAGCCTGATCGTAAACACGCGGCGTTTCTTCTTGTGATACGCGGCCGATGAACTTAACGTTTTGTAGATCGAGACCGGAGACCAACTGTTCGAGTTGCTTTCGCATCGGACCGTCGTGAGCGATGGTCAAGCTGGCGTTAGGATAACGCTCCTGAATCAAAGCAAATGCCCGGATGGTGCACTGCACGTTATACAGAGGTTCGAGGCCGCGATTGTGTAGGAAAATCGGCCTCGGGCGTGTTCTTTCCCGAAAACGAAAACGGCCGAGGTCCACGATGTTCGGAATGGAGCGTGCACGCAAGCCGAATTTCGAAAACACGTGGATCAGAAAGTCGGAGGGCGCCACAATCGCATCAACTTCGCGCATAATACGAACAGCCAGGCTTGAATGCGAAAGGTGATCCTCGGCTCGTCCATCCCGGTAATTAAGAATGGTTTTCTTACCGAGTAACTTCGCCAATAAGATGGCAGGCGCAGGGGCAAGCAGAAAGGCAAAATAGCCCGGCGTGAAGATATGCAAAATATCGTAATTGTTAATACTCGTTAATAGACGAATCAAATAGAGCAGGCTTGTAACCAGCGTTCGCACATACTTGATGTTCTGGAGAGGACGTATCGGTTTGGGTCCGCGTGGATTTACCGGCAGGAAATCGATCTTGACCTGCGGAAATTTCCGGAGCTCTTCCAGCAGGCGGCTGGCCTGCACTGCCTGCCCACCGACAATATCCAGAGTGGGCGCGATCAGCAGGATTCGGACTGGCTTCATCGCGGGACCTCAAGGCTGGGAGCCTCAACGGCCATATGTTCACGCCGGAACCAACTCTCGAGAACGTAAAGGTACCAGAGTTGCATGGGCGTGCGGCCATGCAAGGAAGACTGATCGAGAGCGTTTCGGACAGCAGGGACCCGGATGTAGCCCTCCCGTTCGAGCAGTGATCCATTTAGAAGATGCTCGAACGCTGGGCGCCACCGTCCCGCGAGCCAGCGCTGCACAGGTATTGTAAATCCCCGCTTAGCCCCTTGCGCCACATCGCCGCCGATGTGCCGGCGCACGCTTTCCCGCAAGACGGCTTTCAAGGTTCCGTGCCGCAGCCGGATCCCAAACGGCAGAGACGCAGCGAAGTTCCATAGTTCCTGGTCGAGAAATGGCGAGCGCGCCTCCAACGCGTAATACATCGCGCCACCGTCCACTTTAGTCATGTACTCGCCGACGAAACGAGTGCGGCGGTCGTAATCCAGGAACTCCTGCAGAAGGTTGCGGGCGGAAGCATGTGACCAGGGAATCGCCCGCTGGTCTACGCTGCGCGATAGAAGGCGGTCTCCCCGAATACCGTAGCGGTCGTAGATTGGAAGTCCGTCATGAGCATTCGCGACCGCACCCAGGCCGCCGGTGGCGTAATCGGCGAAGTGAATTGCCCGGCGCAAAACCGCTTGCCGAGGTTCGCCTGGCCGCAGCGCAAACCAACTCTTCGCGACGGCGGCCGGTATTTTGCGAGCAAACCGTTCGGCCATCCATAGGTTTTTGTGCTCCGGATAACCAAGGAAGACATCGTCGCCGCCGTCGCCAGTAAGCAGGACAGTCGCAAAGGGCTTGACCGCCTGGGACACGCGCAGCATACCAAGCGCGGATGCGCAGGCGAATGGCTCGCCATAGGCCGAAACTAACTCATCCACGCCGGGAGCATCATCGGGTGAAATTTCGATGATCTGATGTCTGACGCCCAATCTCTGAGCGATCGACCGCGCATCAGCGGACTCGTCGGCCGGATCGCCGGGAGTGCCGATGGTGAACGTCCGGACGTCGCCACCCAGCTTTGAGATTGCCCAACAAACCAGCGTCGAGTCCACGCCGCCACTGAGCAATGCACCTACGGGAACATCGGCAATCAGGCGAAGTTCAACCGCCTTTAGAAATATGCTCTCAGTCTCAGCCACTACATCTTCGAAGCTCAGCTTGCTGTTGGTCGCCCTAGGTGGAGACCAGTAACTTCTAACGTGAAAATTTCCGTTTGACCATTCGAGGATACTGGCGGCGGGCAGCTTAGAAGCTTCCCGATATATCGTACGGTTGTCCGTTACATAACCGAACTCAAGATACTCCGTGACGGCTTGATCATCAATCGTCTCAGCAAGTCCGGCTTGATGCAACGCGCGAACGGTCGAGGCAAATCCAAGGCAGCGATCGACACAAGTATATACAAGCGGCTTGACACCTAGCCGATCGCGGACCAAAAAGAGTTTGCGGCACGTATCGTCCCAAATGCCAAAAGCAAACATCCCGCGCAGTCTCTGTACCAGCCCGTCGATGCCCCATTCACGGTAGCCGTGGATTAGGACTTCGGTATCGGTATCGCTATGAAAACGATAAGCCGCTTTTTGCAGATCGGCCCGTAGGTCGTGGAAGTTATAGATTGCACCGTTGAACACCACACCCACGCGCCGATCTTCGGAGATCATCGGCTGCTTCCCCGCGGCGCTCAAGTCGAAAATAGCTAAGCGACGGTGCCCGAGAGTCGCGCTCCGCCAGCTCTCTTTCCCTTCACCGTCAGGCCCACGGCGTTCCAGGGCTGCCATCATTTGGGTTACATAGGCGTCGGCTCGATAGCTGTTCAGATCTCCGACATAACCTGCAATTCCACACATATGCCCTACACGCGAACCAAATCTGAAGCGGGATGACTGTAACTTGCCCGAACTCGATCCAGGTTACGGAACCAAAGCTCGAGCATTAGTATCATCCAAAGCCAGTGAGAGTTATCGCGGCGTCCTGTATCGTGTTCGTTTAGTAAGTGCGAAACAAACGCTTGCGACATAATTCCACGGTCTAAGAACTTTCGGCTGGTCAAATGATCCCAAAGCATGGGCCGCAGCGAGCCTCGAAACCAGGCCGCGAGCGGAACCCCGAATCCCTTTTTGGGAAGGCTTAGCAGTTCTTGAGGCAGCCGGTCGCCTACTGCCTTTATAAAGATCTGTTTCCCTTTGCCGTTTCGCATTTTCCAGGCGTGAGGAATCGACATCGCAAGCTCAGCCAACTCATGATCGAGCAGCGGACTGCGGACCTCAAGCGAATTTGCCATAGACATGCGGTCTACTTTCACAAGCATGTCTCCCGCCAGCTTTGCTGTCGCTTCGAAATAGAGCGCCTGCGCAATGATGTCGCGGTCGAGCGGGAGAAGGCAATGCGTGAAAGCCTGCGTAAGGAAGGCCGCATCGGCGGGTAACATCCACTCGGGCTCAAGGAGCGAGTGGCGCAGAAAGTAAGGTGCGTAATTGAGCTCGAAGTAGCGAGTTAATGGAGATGGCCGGCTGATCATTCGCAGGTAGTTCTTACCATAGAACGAGTAGGGCCACGCATCGGCGACCTTGGACAGCAGCGCGCGCGCAAATTGCGGAACTTTGTCGAATCTGCGCAGGCTGTCGATCGCGAAAAAACTCTCATAGCCTGCGAACAACTCGTCGCCGCCGTCGCCGGTCAAAGCCACTTTGACGTGCTGCGCGGCAAACTCCGATACGATGAACGTGGGAATTGCCGAACTGTCACCGAATGGCTCATCGAAATGGTGTACCAGCTTTGAGACGAGCGCGACCGAGTCGGGCCTGACAACGATCTCGTGGTGATCGGTCTTAAACTTCTTCGCCACCAGGGCGGCCGAGGGAAGCTCATTGAATGCAGCCTCTTCAAAGCCGATCGAAAACGTCTTTACCGGATCGGGCGATTGCATACACATCGAGGCGACTACCGAGCTTGAATCGATGCCGCCGCTAAGAAAAGCTCCGAGCGGCACATCGGCGATCATGCGCAGGCGCACGGATTCGTCGAAGACCTCGCGGATACGCCGAGCCGCGGCATCTTCACTTAACTCGGGAGGCGGCTCGGTCGCGGGCTCGGGCAGTTTCCAGTAGCGACCCTCCTTCAGGCTGCCGTGCACGTCATATGTCAGCCAGCCGCCGGGAGGCAGTTTGCGGATGTCTTTATAGGCGCTGAGTGGGTCCGGAACATACGAGAACTGAAGGTAAAGACGCAACGCCTGCGGGTCAGCCTCAAGCGGCACGCCAGCCGGATACAGGCACTTCAACTCGCTGCCAAAAAACAATCCGTTCGGCTGGATCGAATAGTAAAGTGGTTTCTTACCCAACCGGTCGCGAACCAGCGTTATTTGCCGGCGTCGGCCGTCCCAAATGGCCAATGCGAACATGCCACGCAGGCGGGCAAAACCGTCGATGCCCCATTGTTCATATAAGTGAACCAGTGTTTCCGTGTCGCTCGCGGTCGCGAAATGATGGCCGTAGGAAACGAGAGAAGCGCGCAATGACTGGTAGTTGTAGATTTCGCCGTTGAAAACGACCCATACGGTGCGATCTTCATTTGCAATCGGCTGATGACCGGTATTCAAATCGATGATGCTAAGCCGGCGCATGCCGATACCGCAGCTACCGTCGATGTAGATGCCCTCGTCATCCGGCCCGCGGTGGCGAATTTGGTCGCACATGGCGCGCACAGCGGCCGTTTCGGCCCGACCGTCGCGAAGAACGAAACCAGCGATCCCGCACATGTTGCCCTTAAATTATCGCAGCCGAGAGGGGTACAGCACCATTCCCTACTCAACGTGACGGGTAGTAAGGACCCCAGGTCAGTCCGCTTTAGGCCAGGCAATCTCGAACGCTGGGCCGTCAGCGAGTTCGAAGCGGGCGCATTCCGGCCCTTCGGTTACGTTCACGGTTGTGCTCATGTTTAGCAGGATGGCCACGGCAAAGCTTGTCGGCAAAACGGCGCGCCGCCGTACTACTAGACAGCGTGCCGGCTGTTTCGTACCGAATGCATAAGAGTGCCAGCATTCGCGCTCGTTCGCCGTTGCTGCAGAAACCACATTTTGACGATTCTCAGGCGAGGCGAGATGCCAGAACTGCTCTAGATCGTGCTCACCAGGCGGGCCGGCAACACGGTCCAGAATGCAGATCAAGCCTACTTCCAAGAAGCGCACTAACCTGCAGTGGACGATCTCGCGATAACGGCACTCACAGACGATTTCTTCATACGAGTGGGCTGTTGCCCAGGAAAGTATCCGAACGGCCGGCGGGCAGTCCCACCAAAACGGGCCTAGCGGAACTGCTTGATCCCGACTGTCTATACGAATGGTGTTGTGAGCTGCTGACCCCCGAAATGCGTCGCGCTGCTTTGGATCGCCCACATATGTGTACGTACCGGAATCCACGAGAATCGGTCCGTTCTCCGAGCTTACAATTACCGTGAGTGTATCCGAGTGACTGTGTCCGGCACGCCCTGGACCGAATGGACCTGCATCCACAATCACGCGACTGCATGAATTTTCCATAATCGCGAGCCCGCTTTCGCGGAACAAGCGGGACTGAGTTGTTTTGTGAGCGGAACCCGCTGTTCGCCCAAGCCACCACGCAGCTTGCGGGTGCAGGTCTTCGGTATTAAATGTCCAATCATCGCGGCCAAGCAAGGCTGCGCAGGTGGCCAATGTGGCGCGTCCGAACTGGTCACGCGCTCCGTAGGGATGGAACCAGCGGCCACCGTCGTCATCGCCCAGAAAAGGCAGCAGACGTTGCGGGCCCATCAGCATTTGAAGGAAGTCGGCCATTCGTGAGAGCACGTCGCGATATTCGCGCGATGACTCCGAAATAGCTGCATGGAATAAAAACATGTCGAGCGCATAGACATGGTAATAAGACGATTGCTCAAAATGGCTGCCGTCCTCCCGAACTTGGCGCCTCAATTCGCGGGAAACGGTCTCGTCTCCTAGCGTTTTCCAGCGCAACGCGCGCGGGAAAGACGGGAATAGGCGGCCCAGGGCATGTAACACGATAGCTTCGCCAAGTAAGTGGGTGTTCGGCGAAAAGTAAAATGACAAATTAGTTTCTAAATGCCAGCCGTGTTGATATAAGCTATTGAGAAATGTCGCCTGGAAACTGCGCTCCATGTGTTGGCCGATGAAATGGTAAACCCATAACCAAGAAAAGGCCCGGAATGCAACTTCGAGTGCGCTCGCCCAGTTAATGCCGCGCTGAAATGGATTCTGTTCCCACCAAGTATTCAATTGATTGACAATTTCCTCAAGATATATGGCGCGATTTGAGAACAAGAAGGCCTGAGACAGCAGCACTAAATGCTGATGCCGATTCAACTCCCAAATATTTTTGTGGTCGCCCGCTCGTGCGGGGTCGAGGTATGGGATAAGGCGAAAGTACTGCGCATCCGTTGAGCGTCGATTGATATAGTCTCGCCGCCAGTCGATGGCCGGGCCCGTATCAACGTGTAAGCCTAGCAGAGGAAAGTGGTGCCCCGTAATCTGATCTGCAGTCTCCAGCACTTGTGACGCGAATTGCGTGGTACGAAGTTGGGCGGCGACCGAGAACGCGTCAGGCAAACCAGACAGCGGCGAGATGGCTTGTCCAGCGAATCTGGGAGGAAATGCCAACAGCCGCAGGTTTTGAACTTCTTGCTTCAAGCGGAACGCGATTTCATGCCGGCTTCGCATCTTGGGTTAACGCCATTTTCGCAGGCACTCGTCGGCACACCTTTAGCAGGATTGTGTACGACAAACTTAGCGTGACCATCGGCCAGGACGTGGATCTCGCCAACGGCAGCAGCTTCCAGCCCAATCGCAGACCCGGGGCGATGTGCGTGATTGTAGTTCGGGGTAGTTTTTGAACCCTGGTAATCGTCATGGGCATGACAGTAATCAGGATTAAACTTCGGGCAATTCCAGGAAATTCCTATGGTTGTGGAAATGCTGTTGGAATTGAGGAAAAGTGCGGTGTTGGATTCGTTTAATGCGAGTAAACAGGGGCGAGGAGTGACGCCTTCATACTTTCTCCATTGGTTTGAAGGGCGGGATGTGAACGGTGAGATGGAATTGGCTGTAATGTTACAGGCGTTATTGAGGGGCCAGGAGGAGAAAGGCGGCAAGGGCACAGAGTTTTTCATCCTGGGTCCAGGGTGGGCCGGTGAGTTTTCCGAGGGCGGAGATACGGCGTTCAATTTCGGGGGGCGGCAGGGGGAAGCGAGCGGCGGCTAATGCGAGTAATTCCCGCTCTTTGATACCGGAGACGGCGAGGCCGCAGGACTGGCAGGCGGAGCGGAGGGCTTGGCGAAAGAACTCGCCTTCGGCGGTGTGGACGGCGGGGTGAGAGGCGAGGATGGCGGCGAGGCCGGTGGTGGTTCGGCCGGAGCCTAAGAGGATGCAGGCGGCGGTGACGTGGTGATGGCGGCGGGTCAAGTCGTCGAGCGTGGTTTGGATGGCGTCGAGAGCCAGGGATTGGGCGGTGGCGGCGCACTGGGCGAGGAAGACGCGGGCCTGATCGAGCGGCATGGCGCGGGCGGCGTGGTAGGGCTGGAAGGGGCTTGAGGTTTGGGAGGGGGCAAGTTGGAGGCGGCGGCGCTGCAGAATGGCGGGGGCGGAGAGCGAGCCGGTGACGGCGACGAGCATGGCCCAACCGGAGTGCGCGCGGAGGCCGATGGCGGCGGGGGATGCGGTTGGGGTAAAGGGCATGGGAGCGGCTAGGGGCTGCTGGCGGGGGTGCGATTCCACCACTTGAGGACGCGGAGGGCGCGAAGGGTATTCCAGCGGCTGGGGGCGTGAAGGGGTTCGAGCTCGAACCAGATCTTTCCTTTATAGGAGTGATGGAGGGGCCAGCGGCCGTCGGGGAGGCGGGAGTCGTGGAGGATGGCGATGGCGTCGGAGAGGCGGGGGTCGCGGGCGGCGTTGACGGATTGGAAGTGGTCGAGGGCGCGGAGGATGTCGTAGTGCCAGCGGGGCGGGAAGGCGAAGCGGAGGAAGGCGGGCTTGATGATTTCGCCGGTGCGGTGGGAGCGGAAGAGGCGGTGGAGGAGGAGGAATTCGCGGCCGCGGCGCTGGGCGGCACGGATAACGCGGAGGTTGCGGGGGCGATGGAGTTCGTAGAGGCGGAGGCCTTCGAGGACGGAGATGGTGGTGTGGACGGAGGCATGGGTGGCGCCGGCGGGGCGGCGGCAGTTCCAACCGCCGTCGGGCATTTGTTGCTCGAGGAGGTGGCGGGCGAGGGTATGGCGGCGCGGGTCGTCGTATTGGAAGTAGGAGAGAAGCGAGAGGACCATGCCGGTGACGCAGGTTTCGCTTTGGCGGGTCCATTTGGCCCAGACGCCGAAGTTGATGCCGCCGTCGGGTTGGAGTCCTTGGTCGAGCAGGAGCGCGCAGGGTTTGCGGGCTTGGGGGGCGGAAGGAGGGAGACCGAAATCGCGGAGCAGGAGCAGGGTGTAGGTGGTGGAGGTCCACTTGGGCGAGTAAAGGCCGCGGTCATTTAAGTGGCCGCGGGCGCCTGATTGGCCGCCGGCCCATTTGCCGTCGGGATCTTGTTTAGAGAGCAGGCGCGCGCCCCAGCCGGTGCGGGAGATCTGACGGCGTTCGTGGGCGATGGCGCGGGCGGAGGCCGCGGTGAGGTCGCGCATGGTTTGCCAGCGGATGGCGGGGTCGCCCGCGAGGAGCCAAGGGATGGGTTCGGGAGTGGACGTCATGCGATTGGCGGCCCTTACCCAGGGTAAGCGCGCGGCCACGGCGCAGTAAAGAGGATAGCGGCGGCGCGGCAAGTTTTGTCATGATACTAAGGCGCTGAGATGCCGATGGGAGCAGTGTTCATTTCGCATTCGTCGAAGGACGATGGGGTGGTGCGGGAGATCCGGCGGGCGCTGGCTGGTTTAGGGGTCGAGACATGGGTGGATTCGGAAAAGCTTGCGGGCGGCGATCCGCTGAGACCGGCGGTGCGGGAGGGGATTGAGAGGGCCGAGCAGTTTCTGGCGGTGATTACGATGGATGCGCTGAATTCGGAGTGGGTGCAGCGCGAGATCGGCTATGCGAAAGCGGTAAAGAAGCCGGGATACAAGATCATTCCACTGGTGCGGGGCAATATCGGGAGCGCGATGTTGCGGCTGGTTTTTGGCGAAGAGCCGGTGGCGGTAAAGCTGGGCGATGGGGCGGGAGCGGTGAGCGAGGCGTTGCCGGCGATCCTGGCGGCGCTTGGTTTCGAGCTTCCGACCGAGATTGTGCGGAGCGCGCAGGAGAAGAGCAAGCCGCTGGCGGACCTGGTGTTGGAGCTGCAGGATCCGGCGATCGAGGAGCGAGACGGGAAGCGGCGGGCGGTCGCGACGGCGACGCTGATCTATCGTCCGCCCGACGGTACCGAGGATGTGGAGAGCGGGCGGTATCGGATAACTGCGCCGTTGGGTCCGATTGAAGCGGGGGATCTTGCCTGGTATCTGGAGCGGTACATCAACTGGCCGAGCGGGCTGTTTCAGGAGCGGGCGGAGCGGGTGGTGAAGGCGCTGCCGGAATGGGGCAAGCTGCTTTGGGCGACGTTGGGGGCGGCGTCTCCGGAGAACGCGCTCGAAGGCTGGAAGGCGACGCGGAATGAGCGGCGGTTGACGATCAAGGTAGACAAAGAGCTGGTGGCCGGCGGGGCGATGGATGAGGCGCGGCAAAGGGAAGCGTATGAAGCGGCGGCGTTACTGCTGTCGCTGCCGTGGGAGCTGATCCACGATGAGCGCGGATATTTGTTCCAGGGCAGGCGCGCGGTGCGGGTGCGGCGCAGCTTGCCGAATCGGGAAATGCAGGCGGCGCTTGCGACGGAGCCGCCGATCCGGGTGCTGCTGGTGAGTCCGCGGCCGGAGGATGAGTACGCGTCATACATCGACCATCGCAGTAGTGCGCGGCCCTTGGTGGAGGCGCTGTCGCGGCTTGGGGAGCTGGCGGAGCTGAAGTTTTTGGAGCCGGCGACGTTTCCGGCGCTCGAAGCCGAGCTGCTGAGGGCGGCAGGCGCGGGCGAGCGGTATCACGTGGTGCATTTCGACGGGCACGGGGTGTATGAGCGAGTGCACGGGCTGGGGCAACTGGTGTTTGAAGATCCGGCAGACGTGGAGAAGTTGGAGGCGCGCGGGAGCCAGTTGGTGGATGCGGAGGAGATTGCGCGGATTGTACGGGACCATCGGGTGCCGCTGTTTTTTCTAGAGGCGTGCCAGACGGCGAAGGCGGCGGCGGATCCGTCGGCTTCGGTAGCGGCGCGATTGCTCGAGAGCGGGGTGGCTTCGATTGCGGCGATGAGCCACTCGGTTGTGGTGGAGACGGCGCAGCGCTTCGTAACGGCGTTTTATCAGGAGCTGCTGGGCGGGAAGCGGGTGGGGCAGGCGATGCTGGCGGGGCAACTGGCGCTGAAGGCGGATACGCTGCGGGGCAGGACTTTTTCGGGCGAGGTGCGGTTGGAGGATTGGTTCGTGCCGGTGTTGTTTCAGGGGGAGGAAGACCCGCAGCTCATACGGGAGACGCCGGCGCAGCAGGTAGCGGAGGTGATGGAGAAGCGGCGGCGGCTGGCGTTGGGGGAGTTGCCGGAGGCGCCGGGGCACCAATTTCTGGGCCGCGGGCAGGATTTGCTGAAAGCGGAGCGGATGCTGGCGCGCGAGCGTTACGTGGTGGTGCGGGGCGCGGGCGGGGAAGGTAAAACGACGTTTGCGGCGGAGCTGGCGCGCTGGCTGGTGGCGACGTCGCGGGCCGAACGAGCGGCCTTTACGTCGGTAGAGCAAGTGACGGAAGCGCGGCAGGTGCTGTTTTCGATTGGAGCGCAGTTGGTGCCGGGGTTCGCGGGGCAAGTGGGAACGGATGAAGAGCTGGGGCGCAAGCTGATTGAGCGCGCGCTGGGGGAACGCAAGACGATTCTGGTGATCGATAACGTGGAATCGATTCTGGGGTCGGATGCGCTGGAGGAAATTTTGCCGCTCTGCGCGGGGTTCGCGAAGGCACGGCTGATTTTTACGACGCGGGAAGCGCTGCCGGCGCCGTTTGCGGAGAATGTCGTGACGATGGGGCGGCTGGACCGGAACACTGCGATTCGGCTGTTGGCTAATTTGTTGCGAAGGGCGCCGGAAGCGGGCGAACGAGCGGAGGATCTGGAAGAGCTGGTTGACGCAGTGGGCGGGCATGCGCGGAGCCTGGTTCTGATTGCGCGGGAGGTGGGCGAGGCGGGGATACGGCGTGCGACGGAGAAGCTGAGCGAAGTGATGCGGGCGATAGAGGCGAAGCGTCCGGGCGACCGGGAGAATTCGCTGCTGGCGAGCGCGGAGTTGTCGCTGCGGCGACTGCCGGAGCAGATGCGAGCGTTG
>Ga0070737_10002657_pt1 | contig 20885 bp, 21 predicted proteins | sample Coa_R1_10_FD_66438 | JGI IMG/M metagenome (GOLD analysis project Ga0070737, IMG submission 66438) | Surface soil microbial communities from Centralia Pennsylvania, which are recovering from an underground coalmine fire - Coalmine... | ecosystem: Environmental > Terrestrial > Soil > Unclassified...
TTGTGCTCCTCCTCACCGATTCTGACGGTAAGACTGCCGGAGAGCAGGTAGATGAATTCGACCCCATCGTGCTCGTGGGTGCGAACGCGTCCCTCCGCAGTCTTTGGAAACTCGGCATAGAACGCATTGAGTCTGCGATCCCCGGCGTTGAAGTCCAGGCATTCAAAGCGGTAAGCGACCTCGCTCCCGCCGAACTTCTCCTCGAACGCCAGCCGGTGCTGTTTGCGCGCTAGTGCGGCGACGTGGCGGCCATCGGACGTTGGACCGACGAGAAGAAGCGCCGAATCCACGATAGCCGGGTCGTGGGCACGCGCAACCGGTCGCTGGACTTGCTTTACTGAAGAGCCCGCCGCGCGTGCTGGTATCGGCGTCCGCGGTCGGTTACTACGGCGACCGCAGTGACGAAGAGCTGGATGAACGGTCGGCGGCCGGCCACGGTTTTCTCGCCGAGGTCTGCGCGGTGGTCTTCGCTCCCGCTTCCTGCTCGGGCGGGATCCCAATGATTTGCTCCTCGTTGAACCGGCTGCCCTTCATCCGTCCGTCTCCTTTTCGTGACGGACTCTACCTCAAACCCGCCGCGCTGGAAGGGACAGGCCAATTGTTATACTTTCAATATCGCCTCCGATATTAAGCGTCGATTATGGCTGAAAATGAGACAACGCTGATTCGCTTATGTGAGATTGCCGCTGTGCCGGCGGGGACGGTGAAGCGGGTGAAGGTCGAGGGTCTGCCGGCGCTCGCAGTGTACAATCTCAACAACGAATTTTTCATTACCGACGACACCTGCACGCATGGTCAGGCTTCGCTCTCGGACGGCGTGATCGATGGCGACATGATCGAGTGTCCGCTGCACGCCGGATGCTTCTCGATCCGCACCGGAGAGCCGTTGTCGTTTCCAGCGACGGTTCCGATCCGGACTTATCGGGTCCGTATAGTGGGCGAAGAAATTTTTGCGGAAATCGAAAAAGCTGGTACACAGTGAATTCGATCCGTCCAATCTCGGCAGGGAGCGCATGCGTATGAGCATCGAAGTCGGCAAGCTGCTGGACCATCGCAACGGCATCCAAAAGAAGCGCATCTTCTGGGACGAGGAGCTTTATCGGCTCGAGATGGAGCGGATCTTTGCCAGGAGCTGGCTGTTTCTGACTCACGAATCCGAGATCCCAAAACCGGGCGATTTTTTCTGCACCTACATGGGTGAGGATGCGGTAATCGTCACGCGCACACGCTCAGGCGAAATCCGCGCCTATCTGAACACCTGCACCCATCGCGGCAATCAACTCTGTCAGGCCGAGGCCGGCAACACGCGCTCTTTCACCTGCAGCTATCACGGCTGGTCCTTCGATCTCGAGGGTAAGCTGGCAGCGGTGCCGCTTGAGGCTGACGCGTACCACAACCTTCTCGACAAGGATCGGCTGGGCCTGCCGCGCGTGCCGAAAGTAGAGAGCTTCGGCGGATTCATCTTCGGATGCTTCGATCCGGATGCGCCGTCGCTGCGGGATTACCTGGGCGAGATGGCGTGGTATCTGGAGACCTTCACCGCGCGCGCCGGCGTCGAGCTGCTGGGTCCGCCGCTCAAGTCGGTGCTGCATTGCAACTGGAAGGTGCCGACCGAGAACTTCATCTGCGATTCCTACCACGTCGGATGGACCCATGCGGCCGCACTCAAGGTTATGGGAGGACCGTTGGCGGCGATGTCAGGAAATACGCAGGCGCCGCCTGGAATCGGGATCCAGGTATCGACACGCCATGGCCACGGCTTCGGCGTCATCTGGGAGGCGGCTTCCGCTTTGCATCGTCAGCCCGACTACGAGGAATTTCTGCGGGCGAAGCAGCCCGAGGTCGCCGCGCTGCTGGGTGAGATGCGCGGGAAGCTCTATCGCGCGCATTGGGACGCTGGAATCTTTCCCAACTGTTCGTTCCTTTACGGCACGAACATCTGGAAGATGTGGCATCCGCGCGGTCCGCACGAGTGCGAGGTCTGGAGCTGGACGCTGGTCGAAAAGGACATGCCTGCCGATCTCAAGCGCAAGATTCAGAAGGAAGCACTCCGCACCTTCGGTACTGCCGGCACCTTCGAGAGCGACGACGGCGTGAACATGCACGGTTGCACGTACACCAACGCCGGGCCGCATGCCCGGCGCGGCGAGATGGTAAGCGTGATGGGCATCGATCACGACTCGACGCATCCGGAGTTGCCCGGGTTCGTGAACGACGCCAATTACTCCGAGATCGCGATGCGCGGCTTTTATCGCTTCTACGCAGAGTTGGCGGAGGCGCGCGACTGGAACGAGATCATAGCCCGTACGCACACGGTGGCGCGCAACGGCGGAAACTCGAACGGAGCGCCGCAGACCGCGACGCCGCGCCCATGAGCCGGAGGATCGATTATGGCGTCGCCGGTCGGGCTCGAGTTGTTTCACCAAATCGAACAGTTTTATTTCAGGGAGGCGCGGCTGTTTAACGAGAAGCGTTATCGCGAATGGCTCGAATCGATGGTCGATCGCGAGGTCTATTACTGGCTGCCGATCTTCGAGGAGCGCTATCGCGCCGACCGCAAGCCGCCGCCGGAGTTCCCGCCCGCGATCTACGACGACAACTACAAGGACCTTGAAGAGCGAATCGAGCGTTTCGAGACGAACCTGATCTGGATGGAGGACCCGCCCTCGCGCATCCGTCACTTGATCACTAATCTCGAGGTCTACCACGCCGCCAACGCCGACGAGCTTGAGACCTTCTCGAATTTCTTGGTGTGCCGAAATCGACGCGAACACGAGCAGACGCTCATGATCGGCGGCCGCGAAGATCGACTGCGGAGGCATCCCGACGGATGGCGCTTGCTGCGTCGGAAGATCAACGTGCCGCAGCGCGTCATCATGGATACGAACCTGTACTATTTCATCTAGTCCGGGCGGTGCGATTCATAAATCGCAAGCGCGCCCGAAAGGTTTTCGGTCGAAAAGAAAAATCCCGGACCACGAAATCGCGGTCCGGGATTTTTTGTCGCTCGGCCTGGATGTGCGAAAATCAGGTGCCGGATTCCCAGCTCTCCAGGTACTTCTTCTGCTCGTTCGAGAGCGAATCGATCTTGATGCCCATTGCGGCGAGCTTGTAGGCCGCCACCTGGTCCTCGATCTCCAGCGGCACGTTGTGCACTTTCACCGGCAGGTGCGCCCCGCTGGTCACCCATCGCGCCGCCAGGGCCTGGGTCGCGAAGCTCATGTCCATCACCTGTGCCGGGTGGCCTTCCGCGCAGGCGAGATTCACCAGCCGGCCCTGGCCGAGCAGGAAAATGCGCCGGCCGTTCTTCAGGTGGAAGATTTCGACCTCGCGCTCGGGATAGCGATCGAGCTTGCGCGAGAGCTTCTTGAGCGCCGGGATGTCGATCTCGACGTCGAAGTGGCCCGAGTTGCAGACGATGGCGCCGTCCTTCATCGCCTGAAAATGCGTGCCGGTCAACACGCTGCGATCGCCGGTCACGGTGACGAAGATGTCGCCGACTTTCGCCGCCTCGGCCATCGGCTTTACCTGGAAGCCGTCAAGCGCCGCTTCGAGCGCGCGGATCGGGTTGACCTCGGTAACGATCACGTTGGCGCCGAGGCCCCGGGCGCGTGACGCAACGCCGCGCCCGCACCATCCGTACCCGCCGACCACCACCACCGAGCCTGCGACCAGCACACCGGTCGCGCGGATGATCGCATCGATCGTCGATTGGCCGGTACCGTAGCGGTTATCGAACAGGAACTTGGTTTGCGCATCGTTGACCGCGACCACCGGGATCCGCAGGGCGCGGTCGCGTTCCATCGCGCGCAGCCGGATGACGCCCGTGGTGGTCTCTTCCATGCTCGCCCGCAGTTCATCGGCCTGCGCGCGATAATCGGTATGGAGCAGGCTCACGAGGTCGGCCCCGTCGTCCATCGTGACGGTCGGATGGCGATCGAGGACGGCGCGCAGATGCTTGTAGTACGAATCGCGATCCTCGGCGCGAATCGCGTAGGCGGGAATCCCGTACTCCTTCACCAGCGCCGCGGCGACATCGTCCTGCGTAGACAGCGGATTCGAGGCGCAGCAAAAAACTTCCGCGCCGCCCGCCTTGAGGGTGCGCAGCAGGTTGGCCGTCTCAGTCGTGATGTGCAGGCAGGCGCCGAGGCGCTGACCTTTGAGCGGCAAATCCTTGCTGAAACGCTCGCGAATCTGCCGCAGCACCGGCATCTGCTCGTCCGCCCATTCGATCCGTCGCCGGCCTTGCGTGGCCAATCCGATATCGGCCACATCGTAATCGCGGGCGGCGCCGTTGCGCCGGGCCGCGCTCTTGATACTGGTGACTTTCGCCATGAGCACTCCCGTTGAATAAACTCGAATGAAGCTGAAACGTCAGCGTGCGTTGATGCCGAACGCGCTGCGCAGCGGCTCGACCATGTCCGTCCGCTCCCAGGTGAAGTATCCATCGTGCGGGGTGCGTCCGAAATGGCCGTACGCGGCAGTCTCGCGATAAATCGGATTCTTGAGCGCCAGCGTCTTGATGATCCCGGCGGGGCGGAAATCGAACAGTTCGCGCAGCGTCGATGAGAGCTTCGCGTCGGGTACTACGCCGGTATCGAAGGTATCGATCAGAATCGAAACCGGCTCGGCGACGCCGATTGCATACGCCACCTGGATCTCGCACTTGCGCGCGAGTCCGGCGGCGACCACGTTCTTCGCGACATAGCGTGCCATGTAGCAGGCCGAGCGATCGACCTTGCTCGGATCTTTGCCCGAAAATGCGCCGCCGCCATGGCGTCCATAGCCGCCATAGGTATCGACGATAATCTTGCGGCCGGTCAGGCCGCAATCGCCGTGCGGTCCGCCAATCACGAAACTGCCGGTAGGATTGACATGAAAGACCGTCGACTTGTCGATGTAGTGCTCAGGAATCGTCTTCTTGATGAGTTCTTCGATGATGGCCTCGCGCACGGTCGCATGGCCGACATCGGCTGCGTGCTGCGTTGAGACCACCACCGCAGTGATTCCGGCCGGGCGGCCATCGACGTAGCGCACGGTCACCTGGCTCTTGCCGTCGGGGCGGAGGAAATCGACTTTGCCTTCGCGGCGCAGCTTGGCGAGATTCAGCATCAGGTGATGTGCCAGCGAAATCGGCAGCGGCATCAGCTCGGGCGTTTCGTCGCAGGCGAGCCCGAACATCAGTCCCTGGTCACCGGCACCCTGCTCTTTATACAGGCCCTGACCTTCCGTAACCCCCTGTGAGATGTCGGGTGATTGCGGCTCGATCGCGGTCATCACCGCGCACTTGTTGCCGTCGAAACCGGTGGCGAGATCGTCATAGCCGATCTCGCAGACGGTCTTTCGCGCGATGTTGACGTAATCGACGTGAGCGCGGGTGGTGATTTCGCCCGCCAGTACCAGCAGGCCGGTCTTGACCAGCGACTCGAGAGCAACGCGCGAGTTCGGATCCTGCTCGATGAGCGCATCGAGCACGGAGTCGGAGATTTGGTCGCACATCTTGTCGGGATGGCCTTCGGAGACCGACTCCGAGGTGAACAGGAAATCCTTTAGCGGCATTACGATGGCTCCTTGCGGGGTAGCATGAAAATCTCGTTCCAGCGACACGCTCAGCCTCGACGGAGGGCGTCGAGCCGGAGCGGAATCAGCGGCGTTTTTGCATTCTTTCGGCGCGGCGCGCCCGGTCGGCTGGTAAGCTTCGTCGCGACAATTTTTTATGCTCGCATCTTATTAACTGACCACGATCCGGCGGTCAAGCTTCCAAAAAAAGCCCCGGCTCTGCACAGCGCATGTTAATCTTCGTTGAAGCGCGCCTCGAAAAGCTCGCGGATTGCGGTCACCGCTTCACGCGCATCTTCCCCCTCGGCATGAACCTTGAGCCGGGTGCCGATGCCCGCGCCGAGCATCATCAGGCCCGTCACGCTCCGCGCATTCACCTGATTCTTGCCGCGCGTCAGGGTCACGTTCGATTTGAACCGGCCGGCGGTCTCGGCAAGTGCGGCCGCAGCCCTTAAATGCAGCCCCAAACGATTCCTGATTTCGACTGTCGCTTCTGCCGCATTCACGATAGAGGTCCGTATCGGTGAGGTAAGCGATCCGATTGCTTACGACGCACTCTTACCGTTGGCTGATGGTCGTCCATCGGCGGTTTCTTGCGCCGGCAGTTCGGCGGTGAACAGCTCGCGTAGCCGCGGCTCGATCGTTGAATCGCGCGTGCTGCCCTCACGCCGCCGCCACGCGCGCAGTGGGATGACCGCGCGCGCCATATCGCGATGACCGCCGGCGCTGCCGATCTCCCCGAACAGGCGCTTCGCGATTTCACCGGCATTACCCCGTCCACCGCCATGATTGCGCAGCGCGATCGTCAGATTGCCGTCGAGTTTGCCGGAAACTATTACCCAATCGACGCCTTCGAACTGCAGGCACAGCTCGGCGAGCTGCACCACCAGGTCGTCGCGCTCCACACGTCCAAGATGCAGCACGATAAGACCGTCACGCGCGCTGACTCGAGCCATCGCACGTGACAAAACGCGGGCAAAGCTCAGCGGAAACTCCGGGCGATCGATCTGGCGGAGCAGGCTCAGGTTCGCCAGCGGGTAAAGATGCATGAAAGCCTGCCAGTCGTCATCGGTCACCCGCCGCGACAGCATTACGGTGTCCGAGCGAATTCCATACATCAGGGCGGTCGCCAGGCGCTCGCTGATATGCTGCTCGTCGGTGATCAAATACTCGGTCATGATGGTCGCGGTTGAGCCGTATTTGACGCGTACATCCTCGAACGGCGCGTTCCCGCTGGGGTATCCGGGATGATGGTCGATCACGATGTCGGCGCGCGGGATGCGCGGGCCGAAGTACGGCGGCTCGACGTCAACCATCGCAATTCGATCGAACTCGGCGAGCGTCTCGGTGCTTGCCGGCGTAATCTCGATTTCGAGCAGATGCACCATCGTGCGATTTTCGGGGCGCGTGACCGGGGTGAAGCTGAAGATCGGGGTGGTAAGTTTATTGCGCCCGAGCAGAGTCCGGAGCGCCATCGCGCTCGACATGGCATCCGGGTCGGGGTCGTCCTGGAGCAGGATCGCTATGCGGTCGCCGTCGTTGACGAGCGAACGGAGTTCGCGGAGCTTCTGTTTCGTGTACGCTGGATCCATCGGGCTTACGAGCGTGCAACCATCGGTGCAATAACCAAGCGCCCGCTCCCGGGCTTGGTCCGGCCGAAACTGCGGGTGGTGCGGGTCGAGACGAATAGCCCTGCGGTGAGAGATTCGCCGGAGACCATTTGAATTATCGTCGCTAAAATAGAAGATGGCTGCACTATCTGAAAGAGTATACTACGTCTTCAACTCCGGATTCATCGCCCATGGCCGATCAAACCCATTGTCAGATTTGCCGCCGGCCGATTAGCGAATGGCTGCTGCGCGTCGCAATTGAAGATCGCGCGGGCTTTCGCGAAGAAGCCTTTATTTGCGCTAATTGCGGCGTGAAGCTCCGTTTGGCGTCGGAAAAGATGCGCGATCTACAAATCGATCCGTGGCTGCATGAGGCCGTCGCCCGTGTGCTGCGCGGCAAGGCCGGCGCGAAACAGGCGGAATAAAGCGATGGCTCAGCGGACCGAAATCGCCTCCGGAGCCGAATTTTGGCCTTACGAGGAAGCACGCGCGATTTTGAAGCGCGTCCATGATTATCCGCCGGATCGCCCGGTAATCTTCGAGAGCGGCTTCGGACCATCCGGGCTGCCTCATCTGGGCACGATGGGCGAGATACTGCGCCCGTCCTACGTTCGCCATGCACTGCAAGCGATCGCGCCGTCGCGGCCGAGCCGCCTGATCGTTTTCATCGACGACATGGACGGCTTGCGCAAGGTCCCCGAGAATATCCCGAATCGCGCCGCGATGACTCCATATCTCGGCCGTCCCGTCTCGCGTATTCCCGATCCCTTCGACGACGGTCATGCCTCGTTTGCCGATCACATGATCGCGCTGCTTGGGAGCTTTCTCGCACCGGTCGAGGTTGACTACGAGTTGATGCTTTCGAGCGAGATGTACGGTTCCGGGCGCTTCGACGAGGTCTTGCGGCTCGTGATGGCGCATCATGCGGAAATCGTGCGGCTGGTCGCGCCCACACTTCGCGAAGAAAATCGCAAGGGATGGTCGCCGTTCATGCCGATCTGTCCGAAATGCGGACAGGTCAACTCGACCCTCGTGACCGCGTACCATCCGGAGCGCGCTTCCGTCGCGTTTTCGTGCGAGCGGACCTTCGGCGGGGCTCACGGATGCGGCCATCGCGGCGAACAGAGCGTGCTCGGCGGGATGGCCAAGGTGCAATGGAAGGTCGATTGGGCGCTGCGATGGCACGTATTGCGCGTCGACTACGAGCTCTATGGCAAGGACCTGATCGACTCGGCGCGCCTCTCGGGTCAAATCCTGAGAATCCTCGGCGGCCAGCCGCCGCTCGGCTTCCCGTTCGAGATGTACCTGGACGAGGAAGGCCACAAGGTGTCGAAATCGATCGGACGGGGCGTTGGAGTTGAGCAATGGCGCCGCTATGCGCCGATCGAAGTGCTGAAATATTTCCTGATCCTCAACCCGCGCAAAGCCCGTAAGCTGTTCATCGAGGCGATTCCGCAGTACGTCGACGAGTACCTCGATGCGCTTCGCGCGTTCGGCGGCGAATCCGACAAAGACCGCCAAGGCTCGCTGCTTGACTTCGTCCTGCAGAGCACCAGCGCACGGCGCTTCGGGTCTGAAGTGAGTTACGCGATGATTATGAACCTGGTCGGCGCGCTCGGCAGCTCCGATCGAGCACTGATTTGGAACTATCTGTGCCTTTATGATCCGAAGCTCGATGCCGACGACGACACGCGCTCGCTCGCCAATATCCTGCTCGACTGCGCGCTCAACTACTACGCCGACTTCATCGAGCCGACGAAGCAGCGGTACGTGCCGCGCGACAGCGAACGCGCTCAATTGACCGCGCTCAAGGAGTTTCTCGACGCGAATCCGGACGCGCCTGCCGAGGCGATCGAGAAAACCATCTATGATCTCGGCCGCGCGAACTACGACAAGCCCGGCAAGATTTTCCCGCTGATGTACCGCGCGATTCTTGGACAGGAGCGCGGACCGCGCCTCGGCGCGTTCATCAGGCTGGCAACACCGCGACGCGTTTCCGAACTGATCGACGCGTCCCTGCGATCCGCCGGCTAGCGCCCTACAGGCATCCGCTAATCGCCGGATGGCGTCGCGTTGCGAATCTCGCGCGCCACGTCAGGCCATCGGATGTCGCCGAGGTCCGCGGGATCAAGCACCGTACCGCATTTCCCGCAGGTCCGAAGCGCAGCGTCGGAATTGAACTCATCGCACGCTTGCCAGTAGCACTCCTGTGGCAGGTGCTCCGCGGTGTTGAATTCCTTCACGTACACTTCGGAGTCGCATCGCGGGCAATACCAGACCGCGGCTTCCCAGCCGCCCGGCTCGCCGCGCCATTTGAGCTGAATCGATTCGCTGAGCGGCACGATGCGGCTCGGCTGGCCGGCCGGGATGTAGAGCGACTCGCCCGGCTTGAGCAGGGCGTGGCCCATCTCCGAGCCGGGCAGCTCGACGCGCGTGCTTCCCGCGAACAGCAGCAAAACCTGATCGTGTTCGCTGACCAGGAAAAACGGCTGCGGCACGCGATTGCAGCTCACGCACGACATCGGATCGGTGCCTGGCGGCATAATCGGAAGATCGTCGTGCGATCCGAGGCATCCTTCGACCGCCGCAAAGATGGTCGTCGCTCTCCGGCGTTCCATCGCGATGCCCTCAGCGCTGCGCCGATTCGGAGGCGCCGTCGGCCGGCTTCGCCAGTTTAGCCGCCATCAGCTCGAATGCTTCGCGGCCCCGATTGGCTACATCGATATTGCGCGTGTACTGAACGTACCCGAAGTTTTCCGCTTCCGGTTCCGGCGGACGCGCGGCGCCGCACTTTTTGCAGATCCGCAGCTCGGGGTTGCGGTTGAATTCGCGGAAACTCTCGAGATAGTAGCGAAGCGCGTAAAACTCCGGGTAATGCTTGCGTGCGGGGCCCTCTTTGACATTGAAATAACGCGCGTAGACCACCTCGTTGCATTTATGGCATCGCAGCACGATGCCCTCGGTCTGCTCCGGCCGGTTACCCATCCGAATCGTGATGAGCCCAACATAGTAGTTCGACGGATCCTGCGGATCTCGCAGGAACGGACCGACGCCGTGATTATTCGCGAGCAGCATGATCTGCCCGCTCTTCATCGCGCCGCCGTTCTCGACCAGGCATACGATGGTTTCCTTCACTTCGTTGTCATGGAAGAAGTGCCAAGGCGTGACGCCGCGCACGCCGGTCGTGTTCGTCATGCAGGGAACGATCGCGCCGTCGTGCGTATAGGGGAAAATCGGCGACAACTGCAGCAGCCCGAGGTTGCGGATCACGAGCCCGAAGACGTCAACCTTGACCGGCTGCCGATTAGCGACGGGGCGGCTCGGCACGTGACGGAAAGCGGTTTTGGAGCCATTGGATACCATGCGAACTCCTTTGCGATTTGAGCCCTGGACCTTGGCAGAAAGCACTTCCGTCCGGAACATAACGAGATCGGAATCAAAGTGTCAATTTGGATCGTCGCGCGCCTTCCTTCCGATCGTGAGAGATGCCAGGAGGTCCGTTAAACCACGCCAGCGTTGACCCAGCATCGGACATAACACGCCCGACCGCGCTGATAATCTTCGAGCCTCACCCGGTGGGCAGTAGCTCAGCTGGGAGAGCACTACGTTCGAATAATGGTACGACAACGTAGGGGGTCGAAAGTTCAAATCCCTTCTGCTCCACCATCCGGTCCGCCTGATTCATGACATCGGAGAGAATCGATCGAAAATCTCGCGTGCACGCGCGATTCTGCTCTCGCTCGGACCCAGAGAATGGCTTCGATAGCAGCTCAGCCGCGAAAATTGAGAGAAAGTTCTCCGCGCGCGATTTCCATGGGTCCGCTCGCCCGACAACAGGGCCGCTGTGTTCGCCTACCTTACTGATTGGCTAAGCTTCAGCAATGCTATGACCCAGGTACGACACCGCTTCACGCCTAATTCACGAGCCAAACCTCGGATCGATTGCGATGAGTTGATGCCACCAACGCGGACATTGTATTAGGCGCGTACCGGCGGGCGGGATACTCTCGATTCCATGCTTTCATGTGCAAGATATCGGGTAGCCTTCGAGGCGGTTGAGCCGCTCGATCTGCCAGTGTATCTGGGCTCAACTCTGCGTGGTGCCTTCGGTCATGCTTTTCGAGCCGTCGCATGCCCGGCGCCACGCGGCATGGACTGCCCCGTTCCTTCCCAATGCCCGTATCATCTCATCTTCGAAACGTCACCGCCGCCGGGATCTGAAGCGCTGCGCACGCACGAGGAGGTCCCGAGGCCGTTCGTGATTTCTCCAGACGGCTCGGAAGCAGGCGTTTCTGGGAACAGGCGAGCATTCCGGCCAGGCGATGAAGTCTCTTTCGAGCTGGTTCTGATCGGGCGCGCCCAGGAATTCTTCCCCTACTTCGTCGTGGCCTTGCGCGAGGTGGACCGGATGGGCCGCGGTCGGCATGTCGTGGAACTGCGACGCGTCGACGCGCTCTCCATGAACGGCGCATCAAGTTGCGTCTATGAGACCACGGAGAATCTCGTGCACGGCGCCGCGCCTAGCATCACGCTGGAGGACTGCGCCGCGATGCCCGCGCCCAATGGCTCGCTGACGATCGAGTTCCTGACGCAGACGCGACTCAAGCATGAAGGCCGGTTCGTCCGCCGCGCGGAATTTCAGATCCTGTTCCGAAGGCTCCTGGGGCGGCTGTCATCGCTCTCTCGATTCCATTGCGGCCAGCCGCTCGAGGTTGATTTCCGCGAACTGATCGACCAGGCGGCATCGGTGTGCTTGACGCGAGATGACACACTGTGGACACAATGGCAGCGCTATAGCTCGCGACAGGAACGACGGATGGAATGGGAGGGCATCGTCGGTCGCACCACCTACAAGGGGGAGTTCGCGCCATTCTGGAAATTTCTGAAATTCGGCGAGTTCGTCCACGTCGGCCACGGCGCAACATTCGGGCTGGGGAAGTACCGCCTCCACTGTTAGACGCGGTGTTCCTCACCTGATCAGCCTTGCGCTGGATCCCTGATGAGGAAAGGATGGCAACTGATCCACCATCTCTATTGCGATTCACGGGGCACCCCTTGCCGGACGTGGGAATTGCGACCTTGTGCGCGATGTCCGGCAAGTCCGCGCCTGAGCAGCTCACTGCCGAAGACCTCGACAGGTGTGCTCAGGAGTTGGAGGACAACTACTTCAGCGGCCTGATGAATAGCTACTTGGCGTGCGTCTTTATGAACTCCGAGTATGTACAACCGGACCCAAAAAAAGAAAACGGCAAGGAGCGCAAGGCGCTAAAACGCAAGGAATACGCGCGGAGAATACTGCGTGCTCATCGATGGGAGGGCGATGTTGGCAGCGGAAATTTGAAGTGCGCTTACTCGGGCTTGCCCGCGACCCATTTAGTCCATCGGTCGCAGGTGCCAATGCTCACCGGCGAAGACGTGCTCAATTTTCTTCCTGCGGGGCGCGGAGTGTTGCCTCTCGCCGGCCCGTACCTGCTCGCCGTTCAAGCACTGCCGATGGGCGGTCGACGCGCGGAAGGACGAATGCTGATCGCCCACAGCGACGACAGCAACCTGATGATCGCCTTCGCCGCCAAGTATCTGGCGGATAACCGGCGTCTGCTGAATCTAGCGCGCAAAGGTCAGTTGCCAGTGCGTGACGGTCCCGACCCGATGCTTGAGCGCGAGCACGCGGCCAAGGACGGGAATCATGCCAAATATCCAGATGCGAAAGCGCCAACCTCGCTCGTCGCTTCCGACCTGATGGAGATCTGTGCCCAAAAAAGCCTAGACGCTCAAGCCGGCTCCTCAGTGACAGTGTACGTGCTTTCCAACTCGGGTCAGGGCCCATCGCTGGAGGTTCACCACATTCCGTCGCAGGTTGTGCGTTTTCTTGCGCTCGTTCAGCGCGCAGGTGCCGCTTGGTACTGGCAACAACTGGTCGCGCGCTCGTGGCTGGAACCCAGCAAGAAGAAGGAAGCGGGCGAGGACCAGCAACCAACGACCCGGCGCACGTCCTCGCGCAAGAAGGTCTCGACGCCGGGCGTGCCAGGCAGCGCAGGACGGTCGCGCAACAGCCTTTTGCAGGACCTGTTCGCCATCTTCGAGGGCGAGTTTATCGACCGTCGCGCCGCCGCTCACTTGGTCCGCAGCCATTTGTTTCGAGACATCCGTTGGAATCGAATCGCGACAAATGCGATACCTCAGAACGACGAATTGAGCCTGGTCAATTGGCAATTGACAGAACTTTTCCTGAACGAGGTTTTAGGGATGGAGCGCGCCCATGTCGAAAAAATCCGTGACTTCGCCGATCGGCTTGCGGAGCATATCGCCGGGTCGAATGACCGGGCCCTTTTCCGCGATCTCGTATACGGCCAAAAGCCTTGGGAGGTGCGTAATGCCCTAGTCAAGGCGCAACGCAACGAGGCCAAGGATCATCGCAAGCTCCTGTTCGGACTCGAAGACTTCGTCGACGTGTTTATGGCCGACGACAGCGTTGGCCTCGCGGACTGGGGAATGATCCGGGACCTGATTTCGATCCGCGTGGTTGAAGCATTGCATTCGAGGAACTTTTTCGAACAGCGTGCCGAGTGGCTGTCTGCGCCCAACTCCGGCGACGAAGAGGCTGCTTAACAACCCTAACTTTCAGGGAGATGGGAATGGCATACGTTACCGGGCTATTCGTGATCGACGCGCCCGCCTCGGCGCTCAACAATCAGGGTGCGGAAGCTGGCGCGCGCACCGATAACACCATCGCTGTGAAGAAGATCCGCACGCCGCAGGGAACTTATCCCTACGTGTCGGCGCAAGCGGTTCGCTACTGGCTGCGAACGACGCTGGACCGTGCCGGAAACGGTTGGATATCCGCGCCGATCTTTCGCGAAGGCAAGATTGCCTATACCGACGCCAACCCGGTGCTCAACTGGGACGACGATCTATTCGGCTATATGCGCGCACCGTCAAAGCGTGATGACGCTGCGAAAGACGCGGCAGCGACGCCCTTGGAAAAAGACCGCGAAATAACCCGGGTATCGCCGCTGCGGGTCGGGACAATGGTGGCGGTTGCACCCTCACCGATTGTCGACGACTTTGGGACTATGACGCGCCAAAACGGCGACCCCGTTCCACACGAGCACGAGTTCTATCGCGCCCATCTCGCGTGCCCCTTCTCGCTCGACCTGACTTGCGCCGGAACCTTTTTTGATGGCGAACGGGTTGGCTTCAAAAATCTCGATAGCCATCGCCGGGAACTCGCCGAGAGACAGTGCGGAGCCAAAACCCTCGTGCGAGGACAACAGGCCTATCGACTACCGATTGAGCAACGCCAGAAGCGCGTTGCGAGTTTGATTCGCGCATTGGCGGTGCTGGACGGCGGAGCGAAGCAGGCGCTGCACTACACCGACGTGGCGCCGTCGCTTGTGTTCGTGGCGGTCACCAAGACCGGGAACCATCCCTTCGCCCGCGTGCTCACCGCTTCGCAAAAACACGAGACCCAACTTAATGCTGATGGTCTCAATGAAATACTCAGCGTGTGGAAAGACGATTTCCTTTCGCCCGTCCATGTGGGCTGGGCCAAGGGTTTTCTCGATAGCGAACGCACCAAGCTACCGGAGCACGAACTGCTACTTAAGACCAACCATCCGCGCGAAGCGATAACCGCGCTTGCCGGAGAACTGGAGAGCAAAGAGAAGCAGAGCTGGTACGACTGAGCCATGCGCGCCGCAAGGATCAAGATCGTCGCGCCGACCGCGTCGTTCCGTTACCCGCACTTTCTGGTCGGAAAGCAGCTCACGTACTCGATGCCGCCGCCGTCGACCATCTACGGTCATATCGCCAGCGCGGTCGGCGAGCTGCCGGCCCCTGAAGCGATTCGCTTCGCCTACCATTTTGTCTTCAGCGCAAAGGGCGTTGACCTCGAGCATCAACACATCATCTCTACGAGTCCGCCCGACAAGCTGAGCAAGGAACAGTCGGCGAACCTCAAGCGATGGAGAGCAGAGCATAGGCTCTCGCTCGGCGGCACAGTCCAGCCAGTGTTTCGAGAATTTCTTTTCCAAGCTGAACTCACGCTGTACCTTACGCCGTCGTCCTTGGCTGAAGCATTCTGTGCTCCTGTGTTTCCGGTCGTTCTTGGCCGTTCGCAAGATGTGGCCTGTGTGGTATCGGTCGAGGAAGTCGAGCTGCCGCTTGCCGAGGGGGCGTATTTTGAAAATACCCTCTTGCCATTCGCGTGGCGTGCGCGAACCGGGCGGGGCATAACGGTTTTGATGCCCCGTTACGTGGCGCCTCCTCCGGAGCGCGAACCGAGCTTTGCGCGGTATGTCGTGTTGAGAACGGGTGACCGTGTCTATTCGGGAAACGCTGCGGTTCCTGCCGATGACAGACGCCGAATTGTCCGCAAAGCGGAACCCGAACGGTGGTCGATAGACCCAGATGCGCCGCTCGATAAAGGGGTCGCTCGCGGCCTCGTCTTCCACAGCTTTGTCGATGATTGAACGTGTACGAGCAGATCTGGGCCAAGAGCTCCCCAAACCAAGGGCAACCAGGCCAGTCGCTGGTGGCCCATACGTGCGAGGTTCTGGATCGGTTGGTGCGCCTCAGGGCGCGCCAGCCTCGCCTTGCAAACATCTGCGAGCAGCCCCGTTTGTGGCATCGCGCCGCCTTGGCTTGCGCTTTGCACGATCTCGGCAAATGCGCGCCAGGTTTCCAAGACATGGTTCGGGGCGGCAAACGTTTCGAAGAACGGCACGAGGTGATTTCACTCGCACTGTTGCCTTTCCTTCTGGTGGACGACGAATTCGGAGACCTTGCCTTTGTGGCAGCCGGCGTCGTTTCTCACCATCGCGAGCTCTCAGTCCTCCGACAAATCTATCCTCCGACCGACCCATCGATGGACCTCGAGGACGGCGCCCGTAGGCTGCTCGATACCATCGACTCGCAGACGCTGGCTCTGATGTGGGACCTAGCTGCGACGGAACTGATTCCGGCTGCCCGGGAGCGCGGTCTGCTGGAAAGCCACTGGAAGCCTCAAATCATCGCGCCAGCGCTTGACGACTATCCCACCTGGTTCGTGGCGGCGATCCGACGCTGCCTTACGCTGGTCGAGCGATTGGCCAAACAAGCCGTCGGCACTGCATCTCAAGCCCGAGCCTGTTGTTTTCTACGCGGCCTCGTGCTCCTCGCTGACCACGCCGGCTCCGCCGACGAAACCTTCCGCGAGCTGCCAGCATTGCGCTCGTGCGAAGAAATGATCGCAGCCATCAAAGTTCGCCCCGAAGCGCTTTACGAACACCAGCGTGCCAGTGGCCGCGCGACCGGCAATGTGCTGCTCGTTGCTCCGACGGGAAGCGGCAAGACCGAAAGCGCTCTCCTTTGGGCTGCGGCGCGTAAGAGGTCAGGCTTTCCGCCGTTGTTCTACGTACTGCCGTATCAGGCCAGCCTCAACGCCATGCGCTTCCGACTGGGCACGTTGTTAGGTGAGCGGTCGGTAGTGCTGCAACATTCGCGCGCCCTGCAAGCACTGTATCGGCAGTTGCTGGAAAAAGGCTACGCGAAGGACGCGGCGCGGGCGGTCGCCTTCCGTGAACGAGCACTGGCCCGTTTGTGCACAGCGCCGGTCAGAGCCACGACGCCTTACCAGTTGCTGCGTGCCGCTTATCAATTGCCTGGCCATGCCGCACTCTGGACCGACGCCGCCGGAGCCACCTTTGTCATGGATGAGATCCACGCCTATGAACCGGAGCGCCTTGGCATGTTGCTGGAGACCGTCAACCATCTGACGCGGGAGCTTGGCGGCTGGCTGCTGGTGATGTCCGCAACCATGCCCACGGTACTGAAGGCAGAACTTCAAGATGCTGTCGGCGACTTTGCCTTCGTCGGCGCAACTCCCGAAACAACCGCGGCCTTTCGACGTCATCGCCTACGCCTGACGGACGATGACCTGCTCTCCGACCGGGCCCTGAACGAAATTGCCGCCGCAACAAAGGCGGACAAAGCGGTGCTGGTGGTTGCGGACACTGTGGCGCGAGCCCAGCGCCTCTATGAGCGGCTTAGCGAGCCTGGTCGATTGGCAGCAAATGCGGCTGTCCACCTTCTGCACAGCCGTTTCTGCGGCCGCGACAGATTTGCGACGGAAGCGCTCGTTGCAAAAGCGGTCGGGACCCAGATGGCCGTGAAGGAGCCTATCGTGCTGGTCGCCACCCAGGTTGTCGAAGTCAGCCTTGACGTTGACTTTGACATACTTTTTTCCGATCCTGCGCCGTTGGAAGCCTTGATCCAGCGCTTTGGGCGCGTCAATCGAACCCGTCGCCTAGAGACCGCTGACGTTGTGGTAGCGACCAATGTTTCGGCGGCACGTCCGATTTACACTGAGAGTCTTGTCGACGCAACCCTGCGTCTGCTGCGCCTCGCCAAAGGTTCGACTATCGACGACTCCATGATTCAGACCTGGCTCGACCTTCTGTACTCGGGGGCGTTCGCTGTTGAATGGCGGGACGCGGTGCGCGAGGCCCGCCGCGGGTTCCGTCGCGATGTGCTGGATAGCATGGAAGTGTTTGACGCTTCGCCTGAGCTCGCTCGCAAATTCGATGAAATGTTCGACGGATGCGAAGTGCTGCCGCTCTCGCTGGAGCACGAGTATCGCTCGCTCGCGGCTGAAGAGCCGCTAAGCGCTTCTGAGCTTCTCGTACCTCTGAGTTATCGCCAACTGGCAGCGCTTTATCGGCAAAGGCGAGTGGCTCGCCTCAACGACGGCATACCGGTCGTCAATGTTGCTTATGACCAGCGCTCGGGGCTTTCTCTAACCGCCAACGCACCCGACGGAATCTAACACTTATGCATGCGGTACTAATCACCGAATCTGGAGTGATCTTGGGCCGCAGCTGCGAGCGGCTCGTGATTCGCGGGCCGAAGCCACGGCTTCAACGGATGCCGTGTGGCGGCCGGCCTTGCACCATCCTTGACGCGGCGGTTTACTTGAAGCGATGAAGTTCGAGGACTACATCACGATTTCGCCGGGGGTGCGTCGCGGCAAGCCGTGCATCAAGGGGACGCGGATCACCGTCGCTGATGTGCTTGAGTATCTCGCCAGCGGAATGACGGAGGCGCAGATCCTGGCCGATTTCCCCGCTCTGAAGCCCGAGCACAGTCGAGCCTGCCTAACTTTCGCCGCCGCCCGCGAACGCCGCCTAGCAAGCGGCTCCGCAGCGTGAAATGCCCCTTAGATCCTTGTCGGACTCGGGGCGACAAGGGAATTGTCGTCTCATAGCGGCTGGTCACGCGCCTCGATCCCACCTTTCCTCAAATCGTCAATACCGATTCGGTTTGATTCGGAGTTACCTTAGGACATCGGCATAGCTGCGCCAATCTAGTTCCAGGGGAGAACGCATCGAGAAATGAACTCCGTGATCATCTCCGACTATGGCGTGATGCTGGCGAAGACCGGCGAGAGGTTGGTGATCCGGGGCCCGAAACCCCGGCTCGAACTGATCGAGGGAGGACCGCAACTCTTCCTGCCGCTCGGCGTTGACAACAAGCGCCCCACCCTGACGGTCGTTACCTCTGACGGCGTCAAGACGCCGCCCCCTCCCTTGCGCCGCACCGCTACCGACGCCAACGGCGTTAAGCCGCCTAAGAAATCCGCCGACGAAATCGAAATGCCGCTCTTTCGCGTCGGCGAGATCATTATCGGCTCCCCCGGCGTCGCGCTCTCAGCCGACCTTGTCGAGGCATGCTGCGAGCGTGGAATCCGCATCTCGTTTCTGACCCGATCCGGCAAGCCCTACGCGATGCTTTCCTCGCCGATGCTGACCGCAACCGTGATCACCCGACGCGAACAATTGGCCGCATACAACGATTCGCGCGGAGTCGAGCTCGCCAAGGCGATCGTACGCGGCAAGCTTGGCAATCAAGCTTCCTTGCTCAAGTACTTCGGCAAATATCTCAAAGAATCCAATCCACCTGCGTTCGACGAGTTGACCGCTCTCGCCAAGTCCCTGGCAAAAGGGCGCAACGACACCGCCCGGGTCAATGAACCGAATATCGACGCCGCGCGCGAGGCGCTGCTCTCGATCGAGGGCTTGGCCGGACGCACCTATTGGAAGGGCGTTCGCCTGCTGATTCCGGAAATTTTCGGGTTCAACTCGCGGGAGCATCGCGGCGCTCCTGACCCGGTCAACTCGGCGCTCAATTACGGCTACGGCATTCTCTACACCCAGGTCTGGGGCGCGATCATGAACGCGGGTCTCGAACCGTTCGCCGGTTTCCTCCACGTCGATCGACCCGGCAAGCCTTCGCTGGTGCTCGACATGGTGGAAGAATTCCGCCAGCCGGTGGTCGACCGCGCCGTGATCGCCGCAATCGGACGAGGCGCCGCTATCGAGACGCGCGAAGGGATGCTCACCGATGACAGCCGCCGCTCGATCTCCTCGGCAGTGCTGGAGCGGATGGAGGGCGAGGTCAACTTCCGAGGACGGCGTTACAAGCTCAAGTCCGTCATTCAAATTCAGGCGCGCAACCTGGCCTCCTTCCTCCGCGGCGGCGGCAGCTATCACACCTTTGCCTTCAAATGGTGAAGCATGCGCGGACAGGAGCTGCTTACGTTCGTCGTCTATGACATCGCCGACGACAAGATCAGGCTCAAGATCGCAAGCGTCTGCAAAGACTACGGCCTCGACCACATCCAATACAGCGTCTTCAGCGGACCACTCGATTCGACAAGACGCAACGAAATGTTTGCGCGACTTGACCACACGCTCGGAAACAAGGAAGGCAAAATTCTGATGCTTCAAGTCTGCGAAAAGGATGTCGCCGCCAGGCGCGAGATCGTCAGGATTGTCAATCTCGAATGAACCTTGAGCATCACGGCGAACGCCGGGTCGATCTTACGGTAACAGACCTTAAGCAGTGGGCGTATTGTGCGCGTATCCCCTATTATCACCATGTGATGCCGGTCGAGTTCGCTCGGACTTATAAAATGGAACGCGGTAGAGATGTAGAAGCCGCCGTCCAGGCGCTGGAAAAGCGGCGCGGGCTCCGCCGCTACGGACTTGATCGAGGAGAGCGTCGCTTTGGCGTGTGGTTGCACTCAGCCTCGCTAGAGCTCGCCGGCAAACTCGACCTCCTGATCGTCACGCAGGATGCAGCCTATCCCGTAGATTTCAAAGACACCGAGGGCGGTGTCCGTTATAACCATCGCATCCAGCTAGCAGCCTACGCGATGATCGTGGAAGAAGTCCTCGCGCTGGCCGTACCAATAACGTTCGTGTACCTGGTGCCGTCCCGCCAGTTGGTCAGGGTGGCTATCGGCGACAAGGAAAGAGCAGAGGTCATCCGTGCGGTCGGCGAGATGCGCCGCGTCATACTGGGTGAGGACATGCCGGACCCGACGCCGGTCCGGGCCCGGTGCACGGCATGCGAATTCCGCAATTATTGCGCGGACATATGGTGATTTTCGCAAATGGAGGCCGTTGTTATGCAGACTTGGCTGTTGCGAAGAAAAATGCTGAGATTGCAACTGGAAGGCCTCGATTTTTCGAGGTTTTAGCTGCGGCTTCAGAAACTATCCCCGATGAGGAGGGGACTGAAATCCATATCAGCCTGTCGATTATCAGATCGATCTGCATCGCGCTTCAGAAACTATCCCCGATGAGGAGGGGACTGAAATCTGCAGAATAATCACTATCGACAGAAAGGCCACAATGCTTCAGAAACTATCCCCGATGAGGAGGGGACTGAAATTGA
>Ga0070737_10002659_pt1 | contig 20880 bp, 18 predicted proteins | sample Coa_R1_10_FD_66438 | JGI IMG/M metagenome (GOLD analysis project Ga0070737, IMG submission 66438) | Surface soil microbial communities from Centralia Pennsylvania, which are recovering from an underground coalmine fire - Coalmine... | ecosystem: Environmental > Terrestrial > Soil > Unclassified...
CGGATAGAGTCGGATCAAAGCGGATGAAATCAAGCTCGCTTTCATCCGCGAAAACCTGCTCCATGGTCAATGCCTCGTTTCCGTTGCTTGCATCCGCTGTTATCCGTGTCCAAAATGTTTTGCTTCTGCGTCAATCGGTGGCGAGCGCTTGCAGGTCGATGCCATCACGCGTCACCCGCAACACCGAGCCCTGCTCGTACCAGTCGCCGAGCACGATCCGCTGCACGGGTTTTCCATCCAGCGTGAAATCGTGGATCGCGGGGCGGTGGGTGTGGCCGTGGATCATCCGGGTGACGCCGGCTTCGCGCAGCGCGGTTTCGACGGCGTTCTGATTGGCGTCCATGATCGTCATGTCGACGGTCGAGGTGTGCGCGCGACTGGCGTCACGTGCCTGCGCCGCGAAGGCGCGACGCTCGGCCAGCGGGCGCGCGAGGAACGCCGCCTGCCAGGCGGGGTCGCGCACCTGCTTGCGAAATGCAAGGTACGCCGCATCGTCGGTGCACAACACATCACCATGCAGGATCAGCGTGGGCGTGCCGTACAGGTCGACCACGGTGGCGTCGTCGAGAATGTCCATGCCGCAGCGGCGCGCGTACTCGCTGCCCAGCAGGAAATCGCGGTTGCCCGCGATGAAGTGCACCGGCACGCCGGCCTTGGCCACGCTGTGCAAGGCCGTCGCGATGCGCGCGTTCAACATCGTGTCGTCATCGTCTCCGATATAGGCCTCGAACAAGTCGCCCAGGATGTAAAGTGCGTCGGCGCTGCGCGCCTCGCCGGCACAGAAGCGCTCGAAATCCTCGACGATGTGCGGGCGCGCGTCGTCGAGGTGCAGGTCGGAGACGAACAGCGTGTGCGGACTCAATGTCCGCCACCCGGTTTATTCTTTTTTGTGGCCGGAGTCGAAGCCGGCGCCTGCCCGGTGACGGGCGACTCCGGTTCGGCGGTCGGATGCGCGGCTTCGCCGATCAGCTTTGCGCTCTGGATCACCACCAGCGGCCGCGGCACGTCGCCGATGAACGGACCTTGCGGGCCGGTCGGCAGGTTGTCGATCTTGTCCACGACGTCCATGCCTTTCACGACCTTCCCGAACACCGCGTAGCCCCAGGTCATGCCGCTCTGGTTGCCGACGTAGTCGAGGCGCGGATTGTCCACGACGTTGATGAAGAACTGCGAGGTGGCCGAGTCGGGATCGGGACCACGCGCGGCGGCGACCGTGCCGCGCAGATTGGACAGGCCGTTGTTGGCTTCGTCGGGGATCGGCGGCAGCGTACGCTTGGGCCGCAACTCGCGCGTGTACAGGCCGCCCTGGATCAGGTATCCGGGGATCACCCGATGGAACACGGTGCCGTCGTAGAAACCGCTTTTGACGTATTGCAGGAAATTGGCGACGGTTTTCGGCGCCTTGTCGGGGAACAGCTCGATCACGAAGTCGCCCATCGAGGTTTTCATTTCCACCTGCGGATGCACGGGCTGCGCCGGCGCCGCCGACGAAGAGGATGCCGATGCCGGCGCGGGTGGCGCGGCCTGTGCGACGCGCAATGCCAGCATCAAAAGCATCGGTGCCGCGAGGACAGGCAGCAACCGGCGGATCGAAGGTCGGATCGGGGTCATGGCGCGGTTTGGCCGGAACGCGAAAGCGGCATGATACGCGAGCGTCCCGCCGCGCACAGCACGACGCATTCGTTCACGGCAACATGCAGGCCGCGCCCGTGCAGGCACCGAAATGCAGGCCGGTTTGCCGGTCCGACGAGGACGTGTTTTGCAGCGAGTTGCCATCGCCGTTCTGGTCCTGGTCCAGGTGCCGCCGATGGATTTCCAGGACGATCGGCGTGATCTGCGCGATGCGCGAGTCGATCTGCGCGCGGGTGTAGTAATCGAGATCCTTGCGCTTCAGCAGGCGGTGCAGTTGATCCAGCGCGTCGGCGGCGTGGCCGGACAGGAAGGTCGCGTCGGCATAGGCGATTCCTGCATGGACCTCGTCACCGGCGACATGGCAGGCGTGGCCGTAAGTCTCGTACAGCGACGGCTCCGAATCATCATTGAGCAACGGCTTCAGCAGGCCTTGCGCGGTTTTTGCGTCGGACTTCATCCCGCTGTCGAGCAGCGCGCGACTGTAGTCCAGCACGATCGCAGGATCATTGGGCCACATGTCGTTCAACGAGGCATAGCGCTTCAGGGCCTCGCTGCGCTTGCCGGCGCGGCGTTCGGCGTCCGCCAGGCCCAGCGCGAGCGTGAGATCATCCGGTTTGGCCTCTGCCAGCTTCGCCATGATCGGAACGGCCTTCGCCGCCTGTCCCATCTGGACCAGCGCCAGTGCGTAGCCGTAACGATTGGACGTGGCCGCCGCGAACTTGGTGTTGTTGGCCATGTTGCGGACATAGTAGTCGAGCGTGGCACGCGGATCGTTCGAGGACAGCACGCGCACGCGTTCGCGCATCAACTCGTATTGCAATTCGCTGGGACCGCGCGCGGGATCATTACCCGTCAGCGAGATGCCGCGCCCGACGAAGGGCAGGGGCAGCAGCTTGGGTGCGGGCGGATCAGCGGCGTTGGTCGATATTTCGTATTGCTTCTCGCCGTTGACCTTCGCGATGCGCAAATTCATTTCCTTTTCCAGCACGCGCGCCCGCGCGCGCGCGTCGGCGATGCGCACGCTGCTGACCGGGTGATCCTGCAAGAAATCGGGCATGTTGCCCGCCGCCATGCCGCCCTCTCCGCCGGGGCGGAGTACCGCCTGCATGTGCGCGAAGACGTCCGCCATCCCCTCCGGATCGAAACCGGCCTTGGCCAACGTGTCGATGCCGACGTGGTCGGCTTCGGCCTCATCGGCGCGGGTGAACTCGATCTGATGTTGCTGCATCATCGCCATTACCGCGATGAGGGCTCCGGCTGCGGGATCGACGCTGCCATAGTCGTACGGCATGTTGCCGCCGTAGCCGTAGCCGTAAGGGTTCCCCACCGCGGTGCGGTTGGAGCCGGAATCCACCCGCGACGCCGCCAGCGCGGCCGCGAACGCACCCAGCACGTACAGCGGCATGGTTTTCTTCTGGTCTTCCATCGCGCGTTGCAGGTGATGCTGGCTGACATGCGCGAGTTCATGCGCCATCACGGCGGCGAGCTCATCCTGGTTCTGGGTCATCGTGAACAGGCCCGAGAAGATGAAGATGTAGCCGCCGAAGGTCGCGAACGAGTTGATTTCGGGGACGTTGATGAGCGTGAAGGTGTAATCCTGGGTCGGGTCGGAACTCGCCGAAACCAGCCGGTAACCGAGCGTGTGCAGGTATTGGTCCACCTGCGGGTCGTCCAGCACCAGGTGCGCCGCGCGCAATTCGCGCAGGAACTCGGCGCCGTACTGCTGTGCCTCTTGCGGCGACATCACCGTGTCGGCCGCGCTGCCGAGACTCGGCAGGCGCACATTGGCCTGCTGCCCGATGGCGGGCAACGACAGCGCCATGGCCGCGGCGAGGGCGAGCAGGGACTTGGGGCGGAGGCGGAACGACATGATCGACCGATGCAAACTGCCTTGGGTTGGGACCGCGCGGGAAAAGGTTGGTTCGAGTCTAAAGGCGGGCGCCGCCAGCGTATCGAAACCGGCACCCATTCTCGCTTTCGGCCCGTTCAACGACGGTAAAATAGGACTGGCGGCTCCATTCTGTTTCCCGACATGGCTGAAATCGAAATTTACTCCACCGCGGCATGCGGATACTGCATGGCCGCCAAGAATCTCCTGAAATCGAAAGGTCTCACCTGGCGCGAGTTGCGGATCGACATCGATCCCGCTGCGCGGGCGGCGATGCTGGAACGCGTCCCCACCGCCCGGACCGTACCGCAAATCTTCATCAACGGCACGCACGTCGGCGGTTTCGACCAGCTTGCTGCGGCCGAACGCAGCGGGAAGCTGAACGAGCTCCTGGCCGCAGGTTGAGCGGTTGGCCTGAAGCTCCGGTCCGGCGATAATTACCCGTTTGACTATTCGCGCCATCACGATGGTGATGGCGTCCCAAGGAGTTGCGCGTGACGAAAACCATCGCGGTGATCCGCGGCGACGGAATCGGCCCGGAAATCATGGCCGCGACCCTGAAAGTGCTGGATGCCCTCGACTGCGGGCTTGACTACGCATTCGTCGATGCTGGCATGGTGGCGCTGGAGAAGCATGGCGAATTGCTGCCGCAGGCGACGCTGGATGCGATCGTGAACCACGGCGTCGCGCTGAAGGGTCCGCTCACGACGCCGATCGGCAAGGGTTTTTCGTCGTTGAACGTGGCGTTGCGCAAGCACTTCGACCTGTACGCGAACGTGCGTCCGGCGATCAGCTTCCCCGGAACGAAGGCGCGCTACGAAAACATCGACATCGTCACGGTGCGCGAAAACACCGAAGGCGCTTACCTGCAGGAGGGACAGATGGTGTCCCCGGACGGAGAGATCGCGCAGTCCATCGTGCGCAACACCCGTCACGGCGCCTCGCGGATCGTTCGGCACGCGTTTGAACTTGCCGTGCGCAAAGGCCGCAAGAAAGTCACGGCGGTGCACAAGGCCAACATCATCAAGACCGCGTCGGGGCTGTTCCTCGATGTCGCGCGCGACATCGCGAAGGACTATCCGCAAGTCGCGTTCAACGAAATGATCGTCGACAACACCTGCATGCAGCTGGTGATGAACCCGTGGCAGTTCGATGTGATCGTCACGACCAACCTGTTCGGCGACATCCTTTCCGATTTGTGCGCGGGGCTGGTGGGCGGCCTCGGACTTGCTCCTGGAGCCAACATCGGCAAGGACGTCGCGATTTTCGAAGCGGTGCATGGCTCCGCCCCCGACATCGCGGGAAAAAATGTGGCCGATCCGTGCGCGCTGCTGCTGGCGGCCGCCGAGATGCTGGACCACCTCGACATGGCTGAGAAGGCCACTCGCATCCGCAGCACGATCCGCGCCACGCTGGAGGCGCACGACCGCATCACGCCCGATCTTGGCGGCAGCGGCACCACCGAGTCGTTTGCCCAAGCACTGGTGGAACGGGTGCGTGCCTGAGGTAATCGAGCGCGGACCCTTGCCACGGATCAACACGGACCAAGCAGAAGTCTTTGACACGGATCAGAGCCGATCAGAGCCGGAACTTGGATTTGCATCGTAGCCATAGCCATCCGCGGTGGCCAAACGATCTTCACCGTGATGGCCAGGCAAAGACCTTTTACCGCGGATTGCCTTGGAATCGAGTCGGCTCTTGCCTGATCCGCGTTGATCCGTGTCAAGAAAGCTCTGCGCGCGGGTCCATGACCGCTGGGCGTGCTTACAAAATCGGCCAGGGCGCGAGCAACAGCACCCATAGCACCGCGACGGCGCCCACGAACTTCACGCCTTTGAACAGCTTGCGGTGGCGCTGCTTGAAGCCGCGGCTTTTCTCGCGGCGACTGCGCAGTGCGGAAAAAAGCCGGTTGATCGCGCCGGTGGGTTCGCTGACCTGGTTGGGCGAGGCGGTGATCGCCCCCATGAAGTTGCTGACGTGGTGGTTGATCCATGTCATCACGCGTGAGCGCAGCGGGCGCTCGAGGTCGGCGAAGAAGATCACGCGCGTCATGTCGGTCTTGTTCTCGACCCAGTGCACACAAGTCTCGTCGAAGATCACGTCCTCGCCGTCGCGCCAGAAATATTCCTGCCCGTCCACGAAGATGTGGCAGTCGCGCGAGTTGGGTGTGATGAGGCCCAGGTGGTAGCGCAGCGAGCCCGCGAACGGATCGCGGTGAGGGTTCAGCGTCACGCCCGGCGGCAGCAGCGCAAACATCGCGGCCTTGACGCCGGGAATCCGGTTCACCAGTTCCACCGTCTTCGGGCAGAGCTTTTGCGCAGACGGCAAGGGCTCGCCATACCATTTCACGTAGAAACGCTTCCAGCCGACCTTGAGGAACGATGCAAAGCTGGCGTCGTCGTCCTTCAATGCGTTGCGGATGTGGCCCTGGTCGAACAAGCCGGCGGCTTCGTCGCGGATTGCCTGCCAGTTGTCGCGCAAGGCATCGACGGCGCTAAAACGCTTGCGGTCGGGAAACGCGCCGGCCGGCACCGCCGAAAACGCGTACATCAGGAGGTTGTACGGCGCGAATACCGTCGCGTGGCTGGAAAGCTGCCGGCCGAGCTTCAGGCGCACGCGGCTGCGGAAATGCACGGCCAGCGCGCTCAGCAGGAACAGCGCGATCAGGCCAAGCAGGACAAGTCGAAGGATCAGCAGCGCGGACATGGTGGAAAGGGTTCGGCGTCGCGGCGATTTTAGCGCGCTGACAGGGCCAGAACTCTGAGCTCGCTGGAGCCGGGCCTGTACGCACGTGCCAGCGCGCGTTGCACGAAAGCGATCGCGCAGCGCGCCGCCGCGCGTGGTGCGCGTCCTTTCGCGAGTTCGGCGGTCAACGCCGCGGACAAGGTGCAGCCGGTGCCATGGGCGTCGAACGGCAGCCGGCGATTGCGAACTTCGAACGTGCCGCGCGCATCGAACCAGCGGTCGATGACCTCGCGTCCGCGGCCATGGCCGCCCTTCAGCAGCACGGCCTTGGCACCGAACCCGCGCAGCTTCGCCGCGGCGCGGTCGCTGTCACGGGCATTGCGGATCGCGATGCCGGTCAGTGCTTCGGCTTCCGGCAGGTTGGGCGTGAGCACGTCGGCCAAGGGGATCAGCTTTTCGATCAGCACACGCACGGCGTCGGCACTGAGCAGCCGTGCCCCGGAAGTCGCGATCATCACGGGATCGACGACCAGGAACATGGACGAATCCTGCGGCGCCTTGCGGCGTTCCAGTTCGCGCGCCACGCAGCGAACTATCTGCGCCTTACCCAGCATGCCGGTCTTGACGGCGCCTATGGCGAAATCGTCGAAAACCGTATTGATCTCGGAGGTGAGATGCCGCGTCGGCACCGAATGCACGGCCGCCACGCCTTGCGTGTTTTGCGCGGTCAGTGCGGTGATCGCGCTGGTGCCGTGCACGCCCAACGCTGCGAAGGTCCTGAGGTCGGCCTGGATGCCCGCGCCGCCGCCGGAGTCGGAGCCGGCGATGGTAAGGCAAGAGACGGGACTCGAGACTGGGGACTCGGGACTCGGTCTTGCCATCGGGTGCTCCGTCACTCCCGCGCAGGTGTTTGCATTTGTCCCATTCAAAGCGGCTGTTGTGAAAAGTCAGGCCAGGGAAGGCCGCGGTGGTCTGTCATGGCCGGTGCAGCTTGCACCGGCGAGATGGCTGGGCGAAACGGTGATCAGGGACGATCGCACCTACAAAGCTTCCGAAGCAAAATCGGCCAACCTCGATCGTTCGCCCCGGCGCAGCGTTACGTGCGCGGCGTGTGGCCACTGCTTGAAGCGGTCGACCGCGTAGGTGAGCCCGGACGTCGTCTCGGTGAGGTAAGGCGTGTCGATCTGCTCGACGTTTCCCAGGCACACGATCTTGGTGCCGGGACCGGCGCGGGTGATCAGGGTCTTCATCTGCTTGGGCGTCAGGTTCTGCGCTTCGTCGATGATCAGGTACCGCGACAGGAAGGTGCGCCCGCGCATGAAGTTCAGTGAGCGGATCTTGATGCGCGAGGCCAGCAGGTCGTTGGTGGCTTGGCGTCCCCACGAACCGCCGTCCTCGGGATTGGCCAGCACCTCGAGGTTGTCGGTCAGCGCGCCCATCCAGGGCGTCATCTTTTCCTCTTCGGTACCGGGCAGGAAACCGATGTCCTCGCCGACGGAAACCGTGGCGCGGGTCATGATGATCTCGCGGTAGCGTTGCTGGTCCATCACCTGCGCGAGCCCGGCGGCGAGTGCGAGCAGGGTCTTGCCGGTGCCGGCGGTGCCGAGCAGGGTCACGAAATCGATGTCCGGGTCCATCAGCATGTTCAGTGCGAAGTTCTGTTCGCGGTTGCGCGCCGAGATGCCCCATACGCTGTGCGTGCTGCCGGTGTAATCGGCGAGCAATGTGAGCTTCGCCTTGCTGTCATTGCGTTCCAGCACGCGCAATTCGACGCTGTTCTCGCCCGGCAGGTACAGGCACTGGTTGGGCTGCCAGAGCTCGTCTTCGTGCGGCTTCAGCTCGTAAAAAGTGTTGCCGCGTTCAGACCACGAGCGCAGTTCCGGGTGGCTGTCCCAGAAGCCGGAAGGCAGTTCGGTCGAACCCGTGTACAGCAGCGAAAAATCGTCCAGCGCGCGGTCATTCTCGTAATCTTCCGCGGCGACGCCGAAGATCGTGGCCTTGATCCGCAGGTTGATGTCCTTGGACACCAACGCCACCGCGGCGTCGGGATGGTGCTCGCGAAGATCGAGGATCGCGGCGAGGATGCGATTATCGGCCTTGCCCTGGCCGTTGCCCGTGCGGGTCTGGAAGTAAAGACGTCCGTTCGCGCCGCCGCTGCGCAGCTTGACGCCGTCGGGCTGCGCCAGCGGGACCCCGTCGGCGATCCCATGGCTGTTGTTGCGCTCGATCAGTTCGTTGAGGAACCGGCTGGCCTGACGGGCGTTGCGTGCGACCTCGGATACGCCCTGTTTCTTTTCGTCGAGTTCCTCCAGCACCGTCATCGGGATGAACACGTCGTGTTCCTCGAAGCGGAACAGCGCGGTGGGGTCGTGCAGGAGAACGTTGGTGTCCAGCGCGTAGATGCGCTGGCCGTGCAGCTTCGACATGCGGGCTCCGGAAGCGGGAGGCGTTGAGGGGGAGGACAGTTCGGAATGTTCCCGCCCGGCGTTGCGGGCGTCTGGCTGATCGGTCACTTGGCGGGAATCGCGTCCAGGACTGCCTGAACGTGGCCCGGCACTTTCACGCCACGCCACTCCCGCACCAGTTTGCCCTCGGGATCGATCAGGAACGTGCTGCGGTCCACGCCGATGTATTCACGGCCATACAGTTTCTTCTTGCGTATGACATCGAAGGCCTTGCACCAGGTTTCGTCGGTGTCGGCGACGAGCGGGAATGGCAGGCCCAGTTTTTCCTTGAAGCCCGAGTGCGAACGTTCGCTGTCACGCGACACGCCCACGATCGTCGCACCGCGGCGTTTGAACTTCGTGTAACTGTCGCGAAAGTCGCCGGCTTCGCGGGTGCAGCCGGTGGTGTTGTCCTTCGGGTAGAAATACAGGACCACCCATTGTCCGCGCAGATCGGCGAACTCCAGCGTGTCACCGGACTGGATCTTGCCGGAAAGCTTCGGGGCCTTGTTGCCGACCTTGATCATCGGATTGGATCCCGGTCTGCGCCGGGATGACGATTGAAGGCAGATTGCATCTTAAAATTTAACCGGATCCATGATTGCATCGAGGTTCAGCCCGTCGCACAGTTCCATGAACTCGTCCCGCAGTTCCGCGATGCGTGTGTCGGCGGGGATGCCGATGGTGATCTGGGCCTGGAACATCTCGGCGCCGGTCTGCATCGCCTGGTAGCGCATCGACGACATCTGCTCGACGCTGATCTTGCGACGGTTGAAAAACTCGATCAATTCGACCAGTACGCCAGGCTTGTCGGCGGCCACCGCCTCGACCATGTAGGGAAGCAGATGGCTTTGCTGGTCGCGCGCCTGGGTGCGGTAGCTCAACAGGTGCAGGTTCTCGTCGCGCCCGATCCTGCCCAGCGCGTTTTCCAGCTTGGCGATGGCGTCCCAGGCACCTTTTGCAAGCATCAGCACGGATACGTCCGCGCCGACCGTGGCCACACGTGATTCGACGAGGTTGCAGCCAGCGTCGGCGATGCGCCGCGACAGCAGCAGCAGCGGCGAATCCGCTGCGGGCGCGACCGCCTGGATCAGCAACTGATGGTCGGCGGCAGGACGCACGGGAGGATGGTTCAGGCGGGTGACGGTCTTGAGGTTCACGAACAGGAAGAATAGTGGCGTCGGGGAGTGTTTCCAATGATCGCCGTTGTGCGATCGTCCCCGGATCGCTGCTTCGTGAGGCCGGACGACAAAATCGATGCCTTGTCATCGGCATCAGAACGGCCAACCGTGGGAATGGACACCATGCGGTTCCATGCCAGGCTCTCCGCTATCATGCGCAGTTTTGGTGGCTTTCGGGGTGCATTCTTGGGTATCACCGGCAGCATCTGCGCCATCGCGACGCCCTTCGATGCAAACGGCGCGCTCGACCTCGCCGCGTTCGGGCGGTTGATCGACTACCAGCTCGATGGTGGCACGCAGGGCATCGTCGTCGCGGGTTCCACCGGCGAAGCGCATATGCTGGACGAACACGACTACGAGCGCCTGCTGGCGTTCGCGGTCGAGCGCGTCGCACGCCGCGTCCCCGTGATCGCCGGCAGCGGTGAAGCCGCCACCTCGAAAACCATTACCTTGACGCGCCGCGCCAAGTCCCAGGGTGTCGACGCGGCCCTGGTGGTGACGCCTTATTACGTGCGGCCCACCCAGGACGGCCTGCGCCGGCATTTCACGGAAGTCGCCGAACACTGCGACATTCCCGTCGTGATGTACAACGTCCCGTCGCGCACCGGCTGCGACATGCAGCCGGCAACCGTCGCGGGGTTGCGCGATACCGCAGGCGTCGTCGGCATCAAGGAAGCGGTGGGTACGCGCGAACGCATCGCGGCGGTCGCGCAACTTCGGCGGCCGGGATTTGTCTACCTTTCCGGCGACGATGGCAGTGCGGCCGAAGCCATGCTGGCTGGCGCGGAAGGGGTGGTATCGGTGGTCAACAATCTTGTTCCCAAGCTGTTTCGCACGCTATGCGACGCCGCGCGGAGTGGCAACCGCGCGATCACTGCCGAGCACATGACTCGTATCCGACCCCTGCTGGATGCACTCGATCGCGCGCCGAATCCGATCGCCGTCAAGGCCGGCCTGGCCGAGCTGGGCCTGTGCAGTGCGGCCTTGCGGCTGCCGCTGGTTGAGTTGTCACCCGGCCCCGGACGGACGCTCTTGCGCGACACCCTGTTGTCCCTTGCTGGCCCCACCACGCCATGATCATGCACAATGCGCCCATGAAACGAACCACCCTGACCCTGCTGCTGCTCGCCCCGGTCGTCCTGACCGGTTGCCAAACCATCCGGGCGCACAATCCGTTCCGCCACAAGGAACCCGCGTACAAATCCGCGCAACAGGAACAGCCTCTGGAAGTGCCGCCGGGCATGAACCAGCCGCCCACGACCGAAGCGTTGACGATCCCCAACGCCGGTTCCGCATCGGCGACTCCCGGTGCGGCGCAACCTTCCGCGACCGCAGCGCCGGAGCCGGAAGCGGAGGCCACCGCGCCGGCGGGCGGTTCGACGGGCAACAGCCTGACGTTGTCGGACACGCCTGACAGCGCTTATCGTCGCGTCGGACTCGCGCTGGAGCGGGGCGACGTCGGACAAGTCACCGCGCAAGACACCGCGCACACCTATCAGGTCGCCGTCAACGCCGTCGTGACGCAGAAGCCCGAAGGTGGATTTTTCCACCGCCTGTTCCATCACGCCAAGAGTGAAACCGTGGAAGGCACCGTGACTGTCAGCGTGGCGCCCTCGGGCGCCGGCAGCGTCGTCACCGCGCAGGGCAATCCGGATGCGGTGGCAAGGGTGATGGCGGTGCTGCAGCAGCGCTTGCAGTGAATACGGATTAGGGAATAGGGATTCGGGATTGGTGAAAGCCGAAGCTCGCGCGATTATGCCTATGCCTTCGTCTCCCGTTTCCGGGCTCAGCGTTCCAGTAGCGACAGCTTGTCCGGCTTGCCGTCCCATTCCTTGGCATCGGCCGGCGGATCCTTGCGTTCGGTGAGCACGGGCCAGGTCTTCGCCAGTTCGGCGTTCAGCGCAATGTAGTGCTCCTGGCCCGCGGGCACGTCGTCCTCGGGGAAGATCGCATTGGCCGGACACTCCGGTTCGCACAGCGTGCAGTCGATGCACTCATCCGGATCGATGGCGAGGAAGTTCGGGCCCTCGTGGAAGCAATCGACCGGGCACACCTCCACGCAGTCGGTGTACTTGCACTTCACGCAGTTGTCGGTAACGACGAAGGTCATGGCGGGAGACGGGAGACGGGAGACGGGAGACGTATGCGACGACTGGGCATGATCGCATACATCATCGTCGATTCGAAGCGGCTGTTGTGAAAAGTCAGGGCATGGATGCCCGTGGTGATGTCACAGATCGCGTTTCTCGTCGTCTTGCGAAGTGATCGAACGAAGCGGCGATCATGGACGATCGCACAAAGATTGGCGCTCCCTGCGGGACTCGAACCCGCGTTGCCGCCGTGAGAGGGCGATGTCCTGGGCCACTAGACGAAGGGAGCGTGGCGCCGCGCAGCGCGGTAGTATAACGAACTTCGTGTCGCAAACAGGCGGCACGCCGTCGCCAAGGACGTCTGTCGCTTGAGTTCCGATTCCGCTGCTGCCAACCACAGGAAGCCGATACCGCGCGTGATTCCGCGCGAGCAGCACAACCTGTCCCGCAAGCAGATCAGCCGCGGTGCGTTACGCGTTCTTTACGGCCTCAAGGATGCCGGTTTCCGCGCCTGTCTCGTGGGCGGTGCGGTGCGCGACCTGCTGCTGGGGCGGCAGCCGAAGGATTTCGACGTCGCCACCGATGCCACGCCGGAAGAGGTCAGGAAACTGTTCCGCAACTGCCGCCTGATCGGCCGTCGTTTCCGGCTGGCGCACGTCGTCTTCGGATCCGAAATCGTGGAAGTCGCCACGTTCCGCGGCACCGGCGAAGGCGATACCAGCGGCGACCGCCACGTGGTCGAGGGACGCATCCTGCGCGACAACGTGTGGGGCGCGATCGAGGAGGACGCGTTGCGGCGCGACTTCCGCGTCAATGCCTTGTACTACGACATCGCCGATTTCAGCGTCATCGACTATGTCGGCGGGATCGAGGACCTGGAACAGAAACACTTGCGCCTGATCGGTGATCCGGCGACGCGCTACCGCGAAGACCCGGTGCGGATGCTGCGCGCGGCGCGGCTCGCGGCCAAGCTGGGCTTTTCGATCGACCCTGCGGCGGTGGCGCCATTCAAGGAGTTGGGGCACCTGCTGGAGGACGCGCCGACCGCGCGCCTGTTCGACGAATGCCAGAAGATGTTCCTGGCAGGTTACGGCCTCGCGAGTTTCAGGATGCTCGTGCAATGCGGGCTGTTGCGGCACCTGTTTCCGGGCACCGTTCGCGCACTCGCACACGATGCCTCGGGTTCGCTGCGGGACCTGATCGAACGCGGGCTCAGCGGCACGGATGCGCGCGTCGCAGACAAGCGCCCCGTCACGCCTGCATTCCTGTTCGCGGTGCTGTTGTGGGGCGAAGTGGAATTGCTGGCGAACGAACTGCAAGCCCAGGGTACGGTGCGATCGTTGGCATGGCAGCGCGCCGCGCACCGGGTGATGGCGGAGCAGGGCAAACGCGTTGCGATCCCGCGCCGCTTCAGCTACGCCATCGAGGAAATCTGGGCGCTCCAGCCGCGCTTTGCCGAACGTACTCGCAAGCGGGTGTTCCGGCTGATGGCGCACCCCCGTTTCCGCGCCGCCTACGACTTCCTGCTGCTGCGCGCCGGGGAATCGGAAGCATTGCGCGAATCCGGGCAATGGTGGACCGAGATCCAGGCATTGACGCCCGAGCAACTGTCGCAACTATTGGCGCCGAAATCGGTCGGCGGCAAGCCCGGTGAGAATGCCGGCAGCACCGGACGCCGGCGCCGGCGTGGCGGCCGCAGGCGGAAAAGCCGCAGCCCGGAAGCCGGTCCGCAAGAATGAAGCATGCGTGATCCGGTCGTCGCCTATGTCGCGCTGGGCAGCAATCTCGACGACCCGCGCGCCCAGATCCAGCGTGGTTTCGATGCCATGGCGGCACTGCCCCGCACCACGCTGGCTGCACGCTCGCCGTTGTTCCGCACGCCGCCGTGGGGTGTCATCGATCAACCCGATTTCGTCAATGCGGCCGCGCGACTCGAGACTTCGTTGTCGCCGCACGAGCTGCTCCATGCATTGCGGACGATCGAAGTCGAAGCCGGCCGGGTGCGTGCGCAGCGCAACGGACCACGCACGCTCGATCTCGATCTGTTGCTGTACGGCGACCGGCTCATCGATGAGCCCGGGCTCGTGGTTCCGCATCCGCGCCTGCACGAGCGCGCCTTCGTGCTCCTGCCGCTGGCCGAGCTTGCGCCCGATTTGGTGGTGCCTGGGCGCGGAAGGGTTGCCGATCTGCTGGCCCGCGTCGATGCAAGCGGTTGCATAGCCCTCGATTGAGCTTCCGGCAAAAAGCCTTTCGACGCGGATTTGCACGGAAGCTTTTCGACACGGATTTACACGGATCGACACGGATGGAGCAAGAAGCGAATCCATCCTTGTTCATCCGCTTTTATCCGTGTCAAGGTTTTTCGCGAAACGAGATCGATCGCAAATATACTTTCCGGATGCTCAAGATCCACCGTGACATCGCGGGGCCGTGCCTGGCGCCGGGCGGCAGCGTGCTCACCATCGGCGCGTTCGACGGGCTGCATCGCGGTCATGCCGCGTTGCTGGCGCGGGTGCGTGAGCGGGCTGCGGCGCTGGCGCTGACATCCGCGGCCATCAGCTTCGAACCGTTGCCGCGCGGGTACTTTTCGCCCACGCCGTTGCGGCGGCTGTCGTCGCTGCGCGAGAAATTGTGCGGATTCGCCGATGCCGGGATGGAGCTGTTGTTGTTGCTCCGGTTCGATCCGCCGCTGGTCGCGATGAGCGCCGAGGACTTCGTGCGCGAGGTTCTGATCCGGCGGATGGGCGCGCGTGAAATCTGGGTCGGCAGGGATTTCCGCTTCGGGCACAACCGCGCCGGCGACGTGGACCTGCTGCGCGCGATGCAGGGGGAGGGCGGTTATGTCGTGCGCGTGCTGGACGCGGTGTCGGCCGACGATGGCGAACGGATTTCGGCTTCCCGGGTTCGGGGTGCGCTGGCGGCCTCCGATTTTGCACATGCAAGCGAAATGCTTGGCCACCCGTTCACGATCGGCGGTCGAGTCGTGGCGGGCCAGCGCACCGGCCGTGGGCTCGGCTATCCGACTGCGAACATCCGGCTGGGCAAACGCGTGTCGCCGATCGCCGGCATCTTCGCGGTGCGCGTGCGCGTCGGCGACCGATGGCTGCCCGGCGTGGCCAGCCTCGGCGTGCGACCGACCGTCGCGAAGGACGGCGAGCCGTTGCTGGAGGTCCACCTGTTCGACTTCGACGCCGATCTCTACGGCCGGCGCATCGAGGTCGAGTTCGTCGCCAAGCTGCGCGAAGAAGAAAAATTTGCAGATCTGGATGCGCTGCGCGCGCAGATGGACCGCGACGCGGCCCGGGCGCGCAGCATTCTCGCCGATTCACCCATGGCTTCCGGAGCGCTCGCGTGAGCCGCGATTACAAGCACACCATCAATCTTCCGACGACCGGCTTCGCGATGAAGGCCGACCTCGCCAGGCGCGAGCCGGCGATGCTGGCCGAGTGGGAAAGCGGCCACCGTTACGCGGACCTGCAACGCCATACCGCGCAGCGCGAGCACGCGTTCATCCTGCACGACGGTCCGCCGTATGCAAACGGCAAGATCCATCTGGGACACGCGGTCAACAAGATCCTGAAGGACATCGTGGTGCGCGCGAAGCTGATGGCCGGCTTCCGCTCGCCGTACGTGCCGGGTTGGGATTGCCACGGCCTGCCCATCGAGATCGCGGTCGAGAAGAAATACGGCAAGGTCGGCCACAAGATCGATGCGGAAGCCTTCCGCCAGCATTGCCGCGACTACGCCGCGCAGCAGATCGACGTGCAACGCAAGGATTTCAAGCGGCTGGGCGTGCTGGGAGACTGGGAGCACCCGTACCGCACGATGGATTTCAGTTACGAGGCGGGCATCCTGCGCGCGCTGGCCAAGGTGTACGCGAACGGCCACGTCACGCGCGGCTTCAAGCCCGTGCATTGGTGCTTCGAGTGCGCCTCGGCGCTGGCCGAGGCCGAGATCGAATACCAGGACAAGCAGTCGCCCGCGATCGACGTCGCCTACGATGCACTCGATCCAAAGGCGCTGGCGGCGAAGTTCGGCGCCGAGGTCAGCGACGACACGATCGTCGCGGTGCCGATCTGGACCACCACGCCATGGACCCTGCCCGCCAGCATGGCGGTGACGCTGGGGCCTGAACTCGATTACGTGCTGGTGGAAGGCCCTCCGCGCGGCGGCAAGCGCCTGTTGCTTGTCGTGGCCGAAGCCTTGGCAGAAAAAGCGCTGGCGCGTTACCAACCAAACTCTCTCCCCCCGCGTGCGGGGGGAGATGCCCGCAGGGCAGAGGGGGGCGTGCTCGGCCGTGCGAAAGGCGCAGATATCGCTCTTCTCCCTCTCCTTCAAGAAAAGGGCTGGGGCGGGGATAGGGTGCAGGCGGATAATCCCACCCCCACCCAGACCCTCCCCCTGAGGGGGAGGGCCTCAATATTGAAACACCCGTTCTACGACCGCGAAATCCCGCTGATCCTGGGCGAACACGTTTCCGCCGAAGACGGCACCGGCGCGGTCCACACCGCGCCGGGCCACGGTGCCGATGACTTCACGGTCGGCCAGGAATACGGCATCGTTGCGGCGACGCCGGCCAACGTGTTGAATCCGGTCGGCCCCAATGGGGTGTACCTGCCGGGCACGCCGCTCTTCGAAGGGCAGCACATCTGGAAAGCCAACGACGCGATCATCGACTTGCTGCGCGAACGCGGCGTGTTGCTCGCTGCCCAGAAAATCACCCACAGTTATCCGCATTGCTGGCGGCACCACACGCCGGTCGCGTTCCGCACCACGCCGCAATGGTTCATCGCGATGGACGCCCATGGCATGCGCGACAGCGCGCTGCACGCGGTTCACCACGACGTGAAATTCTTTCCCGCGTGGGGCGAGGAACGCATCGCCGGCATGGTCGAAGGCCGGCCCGACTGGTGCATCAGCCGGCAGCGCACATGGGGCGTGCCGATCGCGCTGACCGTGCACAAGGTCACGGGCGAACCGCATCCGCGCAGCGCCGAGTTGCTGGGGCAGGTCGCGCAGCGCGTCGAAAAGGATGGCGTGGATGCCTGGTACGGGCTCGATCTGCTGGACCTTCTGGGAGACGAGGCGAAGGATTACGAGAAGGTCCACGACATCCTCGACGTGTGGTTCGATTCCGGCGTCACGCATTACTGCGTGCTGGACCAGCGGCCCGAACTGCACCGCAAGCCGGGTGACCAGGTGATGTATCTGGAAGGCTCCGACCAGCACCGCGGCTGGTTCCAGTCGTCATTGCTCACCAGTTGCGCGATGCACGGGAACGCGCCGTTCGACGAAGTGCTGACCCACGGCTTCACCGTGGACGCGCAGGGCCGCAAGATGTCGAAGTCGCTCGGCAACGGGATCGAGCCGCAGGACGTGATGAACCGCTATGGCGCCGATATCCTGCGGCTGTGGATCGCCTCGGCGGACTACCGCAACGAGATGGCGCTTTCGGAAGAGATCCTGAAGCGCGTCGCGGACAGTTACCGCCGCATCCGCAACACTTGCCGGTTCCTGCTCGGCAACCTCGACGGTTTCGATCCGGCACGGGATCTGCTGACGGTCGATCGTTGCCTGCTGCTCGACCAGTGGGCGGTGCGCTGTGCCGCCGACGTGCAGCAGGCGGTCGCCGCAGCGTATGCGCGCTACGACTTTCCCGAAGTCGTGCAGCGCGTGCAGAACTTCTGCACCAACGAAATGGGCGCGCTGTACCTCGACATCACCAAGGACCGCCTGTACACGATGCCGACCGCGAGCCACGGCCGGCGCAGCGCGCAATCGGCGATGTTCCGGATCCTCGAAGCGATGGTGCGCTGGCTGGCGCCGCTGCTTGCGTTCACGTCGGAGGAAATCTGGCAGGCGATGCCGCGGCAGATGCACGTTCCGACCGAAGTCCGCGGCGGTTTCACGGTGCGCGATGCATCGGTGCTGTTCGAAACCTGGTACCAGGGGTTGCGCGAAACCCAGAACTCGCCCGAACAGCGGCGCTGGTGGCTCGACTTGCTGGCGATCCGCGAAACCGCGGCGCGTGTGCTGGAAGGCATGCGCAGGGACGGCAGGATAGGTTCGTCACTGGACGCGACCCTCACGCTTCACGCGGACCCCACCGTCGTCGAACGCTACAAGCAGGTCGCCGACGAATTGCGCTTCTTCTTCATCGTCTCCGACTTGCGGCTCGACGTGGGCGAGGCACCCGCCGATGCGGTGCTGATCGAACTCGAAGGCGCCAACGTGTGGGTCTCCGCCGAGGTGAGCACGGCGCCGAAATGCGCACGCTGCTGGCACCACCGCGAGGACGTGGGCGCGCACGCGGAACATCCGGAATTGTGCGGCCGCTGTGTCGAGAACGTCGGGGCGTTCGAGGGCAAGGGAGCCGGCGAAACGCGCCGGTATTTCTAGATCGTCCTTGATCGCTGTTCTGGTCGGGCTCACGACTCTCTCGACGTGCAGGTGAGCGGAAGCCAGAACGGCCACTGTTGGGTTCGTCCGGATAAGAGGCGGGCTCACCAACTGCGCCGCTGAAAGCGGTTCCCGCGAACTTCGAGATCCGGGTGCAACATCGCTCCCACGTGGAGTATCCTGCCGCGGCCATGACCGAATCGGGGGATTCGTGATGAGACTTGCACTGCGTTGCGTGGCAGGTGGGTTGTTGTGCGTGTTCGCCGCCGCCGCACTGGCGGCGCCGGTGTCATTCGCAGATCTCGCGCGGCACGCGCAATACAAGATGGTGAAGATTTCCCCTGACGGCACGCACATCGCGGCCACGTCGGTGCTCGCGGACGGCCAGACGGTGTTGTCACTGATCGATCTGGTGCACAAGAAGGGGGTCAATATCGCACCGCGCCAGGGCGACGACGTGCTCGATTTCTGGTGGGCCTCGCCGAAGTACGTGGTTTACAGCGAAGCCGAGCATCAAGGTGGCTGGGACATGCCGATTGCGACCGGCGAGTTGTACAGCGTCGAGGCGGACGGCGGCAGTCCGACGATGCTGTACGGCTACCGCATGACAACGATGGAAGCGGGTACACATATTCAGCACGCCACGGCTGAGAATGGCTCTGCAACTTTCCTGTCGCGCATCGACGGCGATCCGGATCACATCCTCGTCACCGTCGAGGACTGGGAAGCCTCCGGCTCGGCCGGTGCGCTGACCGCCGTGTACCGCATGGACGTGCGCGACGGCATCAAGCAGCGTGTGACGGGCGCGCCGATGCGCGAGGCGTTGTTTCTCGCCGACCACCACGGTCACGTTCGATTCGCGATGGGCGACGACCTGGATGGCAACCGCGTGATCTACATGCGCCCGGCCGACGGTGGCGACTGGGAGCCGCTGGAACAAGCCGGCGCCGATCGCGATTGGCCGATCGCGTTCAGCGCGGACGACAAGACGGTGTGGTTCGAGTGCCCCGGATCGCCGGGTGGGTTCGGCATCTGCAAGTTCAATCCGGACACCAACCAGATGACGCACGCGTGGAGCAACCCCCACGTCGAGGCAACCGATCTCGCGCAGGGTTTGGCCGAGGACTCGGTGATCGGCGTCGCATTCACGGATGGTCGCCCGGCAGTTTCGGTGTTCGACAACCAGGCGCCCGGCGTCAAGGCACTGGTGGAGTTGATGCAGCAGTACCCGGGCGAAGACGTGCGGTTCGTCTCCGGCACAGCCGACGGCAGCAAGGCGGTCGCACTGGTCAGCGCCGACGTCGATCCCGGCACGTTCTTCCTGTACGACCGCACCACCGGCAAGTTCACGCCGCTGCTGCAGCGCGCCGCGTGGATCGATCCGAACCAGCTCGGACGCGCGATGCCTTTCACCTTCACGACGCGCGATGGCTTGTCCGAGCAGGGCTACGTCACCTATCCGCCGGGCAAGGAGGATGCGAAAGACCTGCCGATGGTTGTGTTCGTGCACGGGGGGCCGTACGGGATTCGCGACGAGTGGGAATACGACCCTTACGTGCAGGCGATGGCGACGCGCGGCTACGCGGTGCTGCAGGTCAACTATCGCGGTTCGGGCGGCTACGGTTTTGCGTTCGAGAAGGCGGGATGGCTGCAATGGGGTGCCAAGATGCAGGACGACGTCACCGACGCCACCCGCTGGGCGATCGCGCAGGGCATCGCCGATCCGCACCGGATCTGCATCTACGGCGGCAGCTACGGCGGTTATGCGGCGCTGGAAGGCGCGGTATCGGTGCCCGACCTTTACAAATGCGCGGTCGGCTACGTCGGTGTATACGACCTGCGCATGATGTACACGCGCGGCGACATTCCGCAGAACCTCTACGGCAAGGATTACCTGAAACGCGTGCTCGGCACGGACATGACCGCGCTGGCACAGCATTCGCCGATATACCAGTTGGACAACCTCAAGGCCAAGGTGATGCTGATCGTGGGCGGCCGCGACACCCGCGTTCCTCCGGTGCAGGGCATGGACATGCACATCGCGCTGTTGAAGCGCAAGATTCCCCACGAGTGGATGTACAAGCCCGATGAGTGGCACGGCTTCTACAACGAGCAGAACATCGCTGAACTGTTCGAAAAGGTGGATGCGTTCCTGGCGGCAAATATTGGACCGGGAGCAACGCCGAAAAACCCCTGAACCTGGTTCCGTTCGTGGTGAGGTATCGAACCACGAACGGGCGGGGGTGGCGGCCGTTCGCCCTTCGATACCTCAGGACGAGCGGCCGTCTGCCACGGATTCCTGATCATCGTCGACGTCATTCCCACTCGCCGATCCGTCCCATCCTGATCCGGTTGGCGAACAGCGAAAACGCAAGTTTTGCGGCGAGCCCCTGCGAGCGTTCCACCCACGGCGGCAGGTATTTCGGCGGTGCGAGGTAACCGTCCGCAAAGCAGGGGCGCAGCGCGATCGCGTCTTCCAGCGCGAGCTTGCCCGCGAACAGGTGCCGCAGCAGGTCCAGCCGGCGCCGCTTGAACGCCCAGCGGAAGAAGGTGTGCACGGT
>Ga0070737_10002660_pt1 | contig 20866 bp, 19 predicted proteins | sample Coa_R1_10_FD_66438 | JGI IMG/M metagenome (GOLD analysis project Ga0070737, IMG submission 66438) | Surface soil microbial communities from Centralia Pennsylvania, which are recovering from an underground coalmine fire - Coalmine... | ecosystem: Environmental > Terrestrial > Soil > Unclassified...
AATACCCGTGTATGCTGCGCCGAATAGTTTGCCAGCGTGGCCGGGTCTGCCGCGACGCTATGGCGCGTGGCCCAGGAGAATGCGCCGGGCGAGTTATCATCAAACTGCGCTGTCTTAGGCGGGTAGACCTGCAAGTAGTACAGCGTAGGCATAGCGCACGAATAGCTGCCCGCGCAGACAATGCCGTCCCCTGACTGGTAGTGCGCTTTGAGCCATAACACGGGAGTGCGAAAATCCTGAATCTGCGCATGCTGGTAGTAATACGGCGTGGACTGAATCAGCAGGACGAGCAGCAGCGCTCCCAGGCCCACCTGCGCCACGCGCCAGCGCAACGACGAGATGCCAATACCAACGAGCAGACACAACGCAGGAACCACAACATTCTCGTAGCGCGGATAAAAAAAGTGCTGCCCAATGGCTTTCTGTGTAGTGATATAGCTGAGCAGGATCGGCCCAGCCATCCAGAAGATGATGACACTGACGCCTGAGCTAGGCGCGCGGACGGGCGCAAGGTCAATCGTCAGCGGACGTTTGCCCTCGGCCTGGCGCGATCCCAACTGCAACTTCCAGGTGTCCATCCGCTTGATCAGTGAGGTCTGGTTCAGCGCGGCAATGAGCAGCCCCAGCACAATCAACCCGGCGCTAAGATACCAGAGCGACATGGTGATGTTGCCCTCGGTAAGGATGAGCAACAACGTGTAGATATCTTTTGGGGTAGGAACAGGCACCCAGCTATTGGGGTCGCCTTTCAGAAACGCGATTGCCAGGATGGGTAACGAACACACGCCAATGCCCACAAAGCTGGCGATGAGCGGCTTCAAGGCGGCGCGGGTACGCTCACGCCACGGCCCAGGCGTCACCAGCAGAAAGCCCAATGCCAGCGCCTGCGTTGCGATCACCAGCACGGTGAAGAGGTGGGTATACACACAGAGGATGGTAGCTGCGATGTAGAGCAGCCATCGTATGCGCGCGCTCCGCCCGGACTGCTCATTGGCTGAGAGCGCCACCAGCAGCGCATACCAACTGAGGATGACAAACAACATTTCGAAGGCGTAGGAGCGCGCCTGCTGCGCGTCGTAGAGCACGGTAAAGTTGAGTAGATAACAGACCGCAGCGACCAGCCCCGCCACGCGCCCAAAGAAACGCCGTCCGAAGTGATAGAGTACGACAACACTCAGTGCGATGGCGAGCACCGAGGGCACGCGCAAATAGAGTTCATTTGGCTGGACACCAAGGAATGCGGCAAGTTTGAGCCAGAAGTGTACGAACAGAAAATACGACATCATATTTTCGAAGCCGGAAAGGAAATAGTGAATCATGCCGCTGACCGGGATCGTGGCGACGCCATATGACCAGGATTCGTCATACCAAATGCTGACGGTATCGGCGTTGTACGAGCCAACCAACAGGGCAGTTATCCCTAGCGCAGCGGAGAGCGCCCAATCGAGGTAGGTCATCAGGGGTGTGATGCGCAAGCCGAGCTTGAAGTCATCCCATACCTGGCGCAGCCGCCCTTGAAGCGTTGGCCTCATGGGTGGGCGCTGCGGCGTCTGTCCTCCGTAGGTGGATTGACGGTCACGTGAAGGCGCAGTAGGCATGTTTGAGCGCCAGGCTGGCGGCGCGGCTGGCGGCGCGGCATCCACTTCCCAGGCGCGTCGCTCATCGGTGGCGACATGGGGTAGCGGATACGCAGGTTGATAGTCCTGTTGGGAGTATCCGCCCCCAAAGGGCGCAGAGTGGGGCGGGCGATCATATCGCTCGAAACGATCTATCCGATCCATAAGACGATTGCCCTTCAGAGAGGTGATCTCCACTACCTGTCAAATCCTCTGCGAGGTATGCAATGAGCCTGCGCCTCTCCAAAGATGGGCGAGCGCAGGTGTTGTAGTGATCCTGCTGGCGCCTGGATGATCGCTCCCAGAGCTACCTCAGGATGTTATCCCCATACAGGCGGATTGCTGCTGCCTGATTTGTTGCTCTGCCCGCTGGACATGAACAACAGCACAGCGCCGATGATGGCGATGATGATGCCCAGGCCCCCAGCATAGAGCGCAAAATGGTTGAGCGTTGTAAAGTGGACGAAATGGTTGATCCCACCGATGATGAGTACGATGATACCCACCACAATGAGAACGTAACTGGTCATGCGCACGGTGTATTCTCCTGTGACGTGAAACGGTAAGCGCCCTGCGAATGTCGTTCTGTGAGCCGATGTACACAACCCAACCCGGCGTATGCCATTTGTCAGGATGAGCGGCATGGAGGGGCAGAGCGCACAGCTATCGTACCTTTCAAGGCCACGCTTGTCAAGCGCAACGGGACTTTCCCACTGCCGGGACATGGTACAATACGAGGGAAAAGGAGTACCGCAATGCCGCGCTTCCATGCCACTGTCTGAGATATATCAACCTGATGCGCCGCTTTTTGCCTCAGCAGAAAGAATACACTTGGATGGCGAGTCTGTTGAGCACAAAGGATCGACCGCATGAGTGAGGAAGATACGCCGCAAGAGGCGCAGATCACGCTGGATTGGCGCGGGCGCGACCTCGCACTAATTCCGCCCGCCGCGCTCTGGCCGCTGACTGACGGTGTGCTCTGCGAGGCACTGTTCGGGCGCGATGAGGCGTCTGGCGCGCAAGCGATCTTCGTGCGCGACCGCCGTGGGCGCTGCCTGCGCACCCGTCCCATGTATTTTGCGCGTATTAAGGCGGCGCTGCTAGCGCACGACTCCTATCCCCTTATTGTCGCCTTTGACGAGCGCCCGGAACTGCCCTGGCAGCCGCAGCCAGCGTTCACACCGCGCCCCTACCAGGAGGAGGCGTTGACCGCCTGGCGCGCCGAGGGTTGCCGGGGCGTGGTGGTGTTGCCGACGGGTGCGGGTAAGACGCTGGTGGGCGCGCTGGCCATCACTGAGGTCGCCCAGTGGACACTTGTGGTCGTTCCCACAATCGATCTGCTAGGACAATGGAAACGCGCGCTGACCGAGGCGCTGGCGCTCGATAGACAGACCGACGAGAGGGAAAACGATCCCATCGGTGTCTACGGCGGTGGCGCACACGAGATACGTCCGATCACTATCACCACCTATGAGTCCGCGCAGCTTCACCCAGAGATACTGCGGCGCTATGGCTTACTCGTGTTTGACGAGTGCCACCACCTGCCCGCGCCCACCTATCGCCAGATTGCTGAGGGCGCATGTACGCCGCTGCGTCTGGGACTGAGCGCCACGCCCGAACGCGCCGACCAGGAGCATCTGGCGCTGAACGAGTTGATCGGGCCAGAGGTCTATCGTCGCCAGCCGGAGGAGCTTGCCGCAGGGCGCTACCTTGCCGCGTATGACGAGCGCCGGCTGGATGTGGCGCTTGACCCGGACGCGCGCCAACGCTATGAACGTGCGCGCGCCATCTATAGCGACTTCGTGCGGCGACGGCGGCTCAGCATCGCCTCGCCAAACGACTTCCAGCGCAAGATTCTCTGGGCAAGCGCACGCGATCCCGAAGCGCGCGAAGCCATGCTGGCCTGGCGCGAGGCGCGCTCACTTGCGCTCAACGCGCCTGCCAAGCTGACCGTACTCGAAGAGTTGTTTGCCCGCCATCGCGATGAGCGCGTGCTGGTCTTCAGCGAATACAACCAGTTGGTCGGCGAGATCAGCCAGCGTTTCTGCATCCCGCAGATCACCTATAAAACGCCTGCCGAGGAGCGCCGCCTGATCCTCGAAGGATTCCGCACAGGGCGCTTCACGAAGCTGGCGACGGGGCGCGTGTTAAATGAGGGAGTGGATATTCCCGATTGCTCGGTGGCGATCATCGTCAGCGGCAACGCCACGCGCCGTGAATACATCCAGCGATTGGGGCGTGTGCTGCGGCCAAAGGCGCAACGGGCAGTTCTCTACGAACTGGTGTCGGAAGATACGACGGAAGAGCGCATCACCGAACGGCGAAGGGAAAACACTGCGTCGTCTACGGAGCGGGCGAGCAGATAGCATCAGATAGTACAGAGAAGGAGCAAAGCGTATGCGGCTGGCGCTGGCCGACCTCAAGAAAAGCATCGCGCGACGCGACGGCGAGCAGTACGTCACGCCGTATCTGCTGCGTCCGCGTGAACGACTTGAAGAGCTTGCCGCGCTGATCGCCCTCTATGAGGACTGGCTTGGCCGCGCACGCGCGTCTTTCCCTGTAGATCGGGCCGCCGAGATCATCGGCGATTACCGGCTGGCGCGCTGCCTGACGCTCTGCCTGAGCGAGTGGTACATCTGGGAGTCGCCGCAGTGGCCCGGCCCGGCGTCGGATGACGAGGCACAGGCGCTCGCGGCTCAGGGCATCGCGTCGCCCGGCGAACTGCGGCTGGCGCTCTACGCCTGGGTGAACGCAACGGCTGGCGGCTATCTGAGCGCCGACGAACGCGAGGCGCGGCTCGACGAGTTCGCCGGCGTCTGCGTTCCCGGCGGAGTGCGGCGCGCTACCCTCGATGCGCTGCTGACGCTCGACGCTGACGACCGCGCCAGCCTGCGCCGCCAAACCGAACAGGCGCCCACAGTACGCGAGCTGGCGGCGCGCTACAACCAGCGCGCGTTTGAGACGATGCTGGCAAACGCGGCGCAGGTGGAATGGCGCATCCCACCCGAAGCGGCGGACGGCTCAGGTGGCGGCCTGGGCGCCGTCGTCAAGCGAGTCTGCTTTCTGTCGCGGCGGATGGGCGTGCTGTATGAGGTCGCCTTTGAGCATGAGCAACCTGCCCTGGCTGAAGAGGATGATTCCGCGCCTGTCGCGTTAGCGCGCGTGGCCGAGCGCCCAGCGCTCTACGCTGTTCCATCGTCTCGCGAGGAGCCAACGACGCTGGATCAGGCGAATCAATCGGTCATGGTGACGCTGTATGGCCCACAGGAGGTGATGAGCGCACCCGCGCACTACGGCGAACGGCTGGCGCGATTGTGCCGTGCGCTGCTGGGCTATCGCCGCGCTCCCGACGCCGAAACAGACGCGGCGCTGGCTGGCGCTGGCTTGCAGGGCGCGGCGCGCGTGTATGTGTATGGTCGCCCGATGACGTTCCGGCTGGATGATCGTCTGTTACGTCTGCTGCGTGTTTCCCCATCTGATGGGAGGAACGACACCTTCGCATCCGGCGAAGATCAGGTGGATGATGAGCGTTCAGGCGGCGCTGTTACCTTTGATTCGTCGCTTGAGCGCAGGCTCTACGCTGACTTCACGGCGCTGGAGCGGGCTGGCGAAACGGCTGGCTGGCGCATCGAGCGCGAACCTGAGCCGCTGCTGATTGACGAGACCATCCTTATCCCCGACTTTGCGCTCACACGTGATTCCAGGCGTGTCTACCTGGAGGTGGCAGGCTACTGGCGCCCTGGCTATCGCGAACGCAAGGCGCGCAAGCTGGCGGCGCTGCGTGGCGCGGCGGCGCTGGTGGTGGCTGCGCCGGAGTCCGCGCGGAGCGAGTTCGTAGGACTTGACGACGCCTTCCCGTTTCTGTGGTATCGCGACGGGAAAGCCATCAACGCCGCCGCGCTGGTCGGCGTGATCACCCGCGCCTACGACGACTTTGCTGCCCGGCTGGCCTCGCTCGACGCCAAACAGATCGCTCAGGAGGTTGCGCTACGCGGGCGCATCCCACCGACCGAGAGCATGGCGCTGTTACGTTGCTACACCCGCGCCGAAGTGGCCGAGGCGCTACGGCGCCTGCAAGTGAATGGCGCAGATGTGGTGTGGATAGATGGCGTTGGCCTGTGTTCGCAGGCGTGGCGCGCGGCGTTGCTGGGGAGGCTGCTTGGTGCGCTCAACGTCGCCGGAGGGCATATGCCACTGGGGGAGCTACGCGCTGCGCTGGCCAGCGTACAGCCAGGGCCTGCCGACCTGACCGACGAGGCGACCGAAACGCTGGCGTGGCAGGCAGGGGCAAGCGTCATGCGCGCCTCGCTCTTTGCGGCGGAGGTCTATGCCCCTGGCGAACAGGAACATACTGAAGTTGAAGGCAACACGAATGCGCCAGAAGAAACGCCAGCGCCACAACGAGCGAAGGCTGCGAACAAAGCTCAGACAAAGCGTGCGCCACGCCGCCTGGCAGGCAAAAGCGCGTATACTGTTTCGTCGTTGTTTGGCGAGGAGGGGGAAGACTCTTTGCCTTGACAGCGAACGGATAGCGCGGGTATACTTGAAAAGGTCTCGCTGTGTATGGTGTGCATCTAACATCACCCACGAGACAGAGAAACTTTCCCCGTTTGCATTTGTGGAGGCAGGCGCCAGATGGCATGCAACATCACCTCGCTCACGACAAGCGCGATGGCTTTGATGGCTACGTATGGCACTGGCGCGGGCGTGCCCACCGGCCTCTCCACCCCCTTCACCGACTTCGTGCGCCTGCGTGATCCCAGGTTTCGTGCGCACGGCATAGGGATCGCCATCTTCGCGCCGCCCGTGACGCGCACTGTGTAAGTTGGCGGTCGTTACAGCTTCTACGCTGCCTATGCGCTCCTGAGCGACGCCGAACCTCCGGCTAAAACCGCTTGCATGGATACCATGCCTGGCCGCTAACGCGCTTGTATCTTAGAACGCCTATTGTTCACTGTCTTGCCGTGTGTTGTCCCTATCGCGCCACTGTGCGCCTGAACGCGCCCAATCGGTCTGAGCGCCAATGAAGCGCACATCATAAAGAACCTGTAGATGACCCTGTTGACCATTGACCATTCGATGAGAGGAATCTGCCTGTGACAAGTACCCAACAACGCGCGTCATCGCTATCCCATGCGGATCAACCCGAAAACGAAACCACTGCGCCACAACACAAGCGGCTTGGCGCGCTCACCGAGGCTGACCTTGCCGACCTCGACACCCACCCCGCGTTGGTGATCGATCACCTCTCCAAGAGATTCGTCAAAACGGGTGGGCGTTCGCTCTGGCGCGATCTCTTCGCATGGCTCAGACGGCATGCAAAAGGTGAGTCTGGAAGCGCCACAGCCGATCACAAGTCCGAGCGGCGCATCGTGCGGGCGATTGACGATGTGTCGCTCAGCGTCCGGCGGCGCGAGATATACGGTGTGCTTGGCTCAAACGGCTCCGGCAAGTCAACGCTGATTCGTGTGATCTCGACGCTGCTGCTGCCCGATGAGGGGCGCGTCGAGGTCTTCGGGCATGATGTCGTGCGGGAGGAGCGGGTGACGCAGCGGCTGATCAACCGTGTCAGCGTGGAGGCTGCCTTCTTCCGCAAGCTCAGCCCAATGGAGAATCTGCTCTACTCCTCGCGGCTCTATGGCGTGCCCGCTGGTGAGGCGCGCGAACTGATCAACACGACACTGATGCGACTGGGCATCAAACCAGATCGCATCAACCAGCCATTGGAGAGCATGTCGCGTGGGATGCAGCAGAAAGTGGCGATTGCCCGCGCGTTTCTGACGGCTCCCGTGCTGTTGCTGCTTGACGAGCCAACCACCGGGCTAGACCCGCGCTCCAAGCAAAACGTGCAGGTGTTCATCCGCGAGCTGCGCGATACCCACGACGCAACAATCCTGCTGACCACACATGATATGGATGAGGCTGACGCGCTCTGCGACCGCATCGCCATCATTGACGGCGGGCGCATCGTGGTAGAAGGCACACCCGACGAACTGAAGGCGCTGGTTGGCAGGAAGCTAGGGCTTGATCATCCCGCGACGCTGACCGAGGCGTTCATGGCCTACACCGGACGCGATTGGGAGTCCGACGAACCCGAAGACGATGACAACGACGAAGAGTGGAAATAGAGGAGAAATACCGTTATGTTGCAATCCGGTCGGGCCGGGCGTACACCATCATCCGGTGAGGATGGCGCGCTCGCGTCACTCTCAGCCGGGGCAGCACGCATGTGGCGGGCGTTCGCCTCGGAACTATATAAAAGCTATGCGTTCATCGAGCGCAACTGGTATCTGACGAAACGCTACTGGGGCTGGGAGATCGTCTGGCTTGCCTACAACATCATCAACGCGCTCAGCGTCACCTTCATCGCCGCCAGCGCGCAAAAGACCGTGCCTGGCCTGCATTTCACCCAGGCGCAGATCAACCAGTTCGTGCTCTATCTGACGATTGGCACGGCGATCTGGAGCTACGTCAGCACCGTCTTCGACGGCGTGACCGAGACGGTGACTATCGAACGCTGGGAAGGCACCATCGAGTACACCTTCATGGCGCCTGTCTCGCGCATCACGCATCTCGTGGGGGCGTGCGTCTTCGCGCTGATTCACGGCTTCGTCCTCACTGTGATACAACTGTTGGTGATGAGCCTGTTCTTCCATCTCGATCTCAGTCGCGCCGACTGGCTTGCCGCGTTGATCATCATGGTGGTTGGCAGTATCTCGCTGATCGGCATTGGCGCGATCTCCGCCGTGCTGCCGATGCTCTTCACTGAACGCGGCTCACAGATGGCGTTCATCATCCGGGCGGCGCTGCTGCTGGTGTCGGGCGTGTACTATCCCATCTCGGTGCTGCCGGGCTGGCTGCAACCCTTCGCCTACATCTCGCCCGTGACGTATCTGCTCGACGGTCTGCGTATGAGCATCCAATCGGGCAGCAATACGATTCAATTGTGGTACGACATCTGGCCGTTGCTGGTCTGCGGGATCATCAGCATTCCGCTGGGGATGTCGATCTTCGGCGTGGCCGAACGCTATGCCAAGCGCACCGGCAAGCTGAAACGCAACGGGTAAAACCTACCCCCCAACCCCCTTCCCTACATGGGAAGGGGGCTGTTAAGGAGCCGCCTCATGGCAAACTCTGAGACCCTGGCAATCGTCGGCGCGGGCGGCGTGCTTGGCGCGAAGCTTGTCGCCCAGGCGCTCGACGCGCGCTCCGGCGATGGCGACACACCGCGCTACCCACATATCTACGCCTATACCCATGGAACAACGCCCGCTATTCCTGCGGCCAGTTCGCCGCGCGTGACGTGGGCGCCGCTGGATATTGGCGATCCCGATGCGGTGGCGCGTGCGCTGGACGAGGCAAAGCCAGGGAGCGTGATCAACGCCGCCGCCATGACGAATGTTGACGCCTGCGAAATCCGTCGCGACGAGGCGATGGCCGTCAACGCAGGTGGCCCGCGCGCGCTGGCGCAGGTGTGCAAGCGGCTTGGCGCACGGTTGCTCCACGTCTCCACCGATTATGTGTTCGATGGCTCCGACGCGCATCCTGGCCCCTATCTGGAGGATGCGCCAACGCATGCCATCAGTCACTACGGCCACTCCAAGCTGGAAGGCGAGCGCGCTATTCAGGAGGTCTACGGCAGTGATGGCGACTGGCTGATCGCGCGGACGGCGCTGGTGTACGGCTACGTCCCCGGCGGACGCGGCAACTTCATCACCTGGCTGCTCGGCGAGCTACGCGCGGGGCGGCGTGTACGCATCGTGAACGATCAGTACAACACCCCCACGCTTGCGGACGACCTGGCGGCTGCGCTGCTGCATCTTGCCGAGACACACGCCGAGGGCATCATCCATATCGCCGGGCCAGAGCTGCTCGCGCGCGACGCCTGGGCGCGCGCCATCGCCGACCACTACGGCCTGGACACGAGCCTGATAGACATCGTTTCGACGGCGGAACTCAACCAGCGCGCGAAGCGCCCATTGCGCAGCGGGCTGATCACCAGCCGCCCAGATGATCTGGCGGGTGTGACGCTGCATGGCGTGCATGGGGGCATTGCGGCGCTGGGGCTTGAATAATTCGCTAGTGTATCACCCCTAGCACAGCCAACAGCAACGCAATCGGCGTGAGTCCATTGTAAAGCAGATGAATGAGCAGACTCACCCACGTATTCTTTGTGCGCTGAAAGACGTAGGCGACGGTGGAGCAGAAGAACAGATCGACGATCACGCTCCACGGATAGAAGACGAAGTGGAAGCCCGTCCACAGCACGCCATGCACAATCCACGTCCACTTGCCATAGAGTGGCTCCTGGCGTGGAAAGAGGTAGCCGCGCCACCAGCATTCCTCCGCCGCCACCTGAACCACAACTATCGCTGTGAAGAGCGCAAAAAACGCCCAATTGCCACGTAGCGAGACGCCAAGAAACGAACTGAGCGACTGGCGCACGGTGGGATTCAAGAAGGAGAGATAGGCAGGCGGCGTGAAGATTGGGATATGCACGAGCAATACACCTGTGAAGGCCAGCAGTTGCTCACCCACCAGCGCAACCAAAGCCCCACCGACCACCCAGAGCCAGCTTCGCCAGGTTAGCGGGTGGAAGCGAAACCGTTCGCGTATCACCGACCAGCTCAGCGAATAGCCATCCAGGCGCATAGCGACGAATGCCGCAAGCAAAAGCAGCACGGATGGAACCAAGAATGCAAGCACGACCGCTGTCACTTCGACAACTCCATGCGTCACCAGGTAGCCTGTTCCGTTATATAGTATGAGACGGAAGAGGAAGGCGGGGATGGCAAAGTAGAAAAGCGCCTGCCAGAGCGGTAGCGATTTCGGCGCGGCAGGAGCCTCTGTTTGTATGCGTTTGACGAGCGGCGCAAGCATTGTTATCTCCTCATAGTGAACTGACTAACAGAGGCGTTCTGTCCTGCCAGGCAACCCTAATGGACGGAAAGGTGATTTTGCATGTTTATTCGTCAGCCAAACATGCGGACTGCGGAACTGTGAGAGTATTTGGATTGGTCGCACATATATTTACATCATAAGGTTACATCTCGTCAGAGAAGAGAGGGAATCTATGATGGTAAATGATGGTGGTTTCCCCGACGGGATACTGTACATTGAGGTCGTTTTGGGATTGTTCATCGGCGCGCTGACCATTGGCTGTGTGTTCAATTGGTTCAGGGAATGGCGACACGATCCACAAGGGCGTATCTTCTTCACATCGCTTACCTGCGTTTCAGTCCTGATAACGCTTGGCATCATTGCCGATTATACACGCCGCATCCTCGGTCACTAAGCGTTGTAGCCTGCTGCCCCTTGACACGCTATCTACAACCATGTATAATCACGTTGGATATATCCGTTGCGAGAATAAACAATGCTATGGCGCAGGTATGCTTGCTCATCTCGATGGGCCAGCGAGAACGGAAATGAGGGGAGCGGATGCGACGCCCAAACGACTCACAGTCGGCGCACGAGCCAGCCGTATTGGCGCGGCGACTCTATCGCCTTGCGCTGCTGGCTTATCCTGGCGCGTTTCGCCGCGCCTATGGCGACGAGATGGCGCAGGTGATGGCGAGGGCATATCTGGCGGCGCACAGGCAGGGCGTGCTGGCGACGCTGCGCTTCTGGCTCTGGCTGGTCGCTGATTTACTGGTGAGCGCCTGCGCGGAAAGGATACACGCTATGCGTCCATCTCTGGCCTTTGCGGTTGTGATGACCACGCTGACGAGCATTGGCACGGTGGTGGCAAGCCTGCAACTCTATCTCCTTGAAGATGGCAATCCGCTAACGAACTCGGCGTACCAGGCGTCGCCCGTCTTGCGTGTCAGCTATGACGTCGCCTATCTCTCGGCGCTCGTCGTGGGGCTTGGCCTCTGCGCAGTGCTTGCCAGTGCCCTTGTCGGCGGCAAACCTATCGCCACGTATCTGCCAATTGGCCTGGGCGTCGCCGCAATACTTGTGGCGCTAGGTGGCTTCGGTGGATTGCTGCTACGCGCGCCGCTTGGGTTTGCCCTGCTCTTTGCGCTCTTTGTGGGGCTGGCGCTCGTTTGCTATCTGCTTGGGCGGCTCACCACATCGCGCCTGCTGCGAAACGCCAGCCCGCGTGTGGCGCTTATTCTGGGCGCCTGTGTGAGCGTTGGTGTTGTGCTGCTGGTCAACGCCGCCGCACTTGTCGCGCATACGCTGGCGCTGAATCCCGCGAGCCATCCGCTGTTCATGCAGGGGCTAATCCCTGGCACGCATTTCAACGCGCTGCTGATCGCGCCTGGGATACAGGTGGCGGCGCTGGTGTTGTGCGTGATCAGCTTGATTGTGGCGGCGCGGACTGCCCCCTCCCCTGCCCCTCCCCCAGTGGGGGAGGGATCGTAGGGCAAGCGAGATGGCGAAGGGCGGGCTGGGTAGCAAGCGGGCGGGCGGGTGAACCCGCGCCTAGGGGCTACGCTCCGCTACGCCACGAAGTCCGCCTACGCGGACTCGGCAGAGGCAAGCGAAATCGCTGGTGGGCAAGCGGTGAAGTATGTTACACGGCAAACGCCCACACTTGTGTGGGGCGGCGCTTGAAAGCCCATGTCCAATGTCAGTCCATGCTGCAAAACGCGCTTGTCTGGTCGCACCTGAGGCCGCGCAGGCGGGTTCGCCGTGGCGCAGCGGAGCGAAACCCTTAGGCGCGGGTTCACCCGCCCGCCGCCTCGCCCACCGCCCATGTGCTACGCTCTACATGGATGTAGTACGACGACAACGCAATACGAGAGCAAAGGACAATACATGGTGTGGCTACGGCCCAATCTGGCGAATACCCCCCAGGGGCGCGGCTGGCTGGCGGCGTTGGAGGCTGGTTCAGCCGCCGCGCTGTTTGATGTGGATGGCGTGCTGATTGACGTGACCGGCTCATATCGGCGCTCGGTGGCCGAAGCGACCACCACGCTCACGCGGATCATGCTTGGCGCCGAGGCCGACGCGCTGCTGACCGATGCGCCATCGCCGCTCGTCATGCACGACGAGATCATCCTCTTCAAGCTGGCGGGCGGCTTCAACAACGATTGGGACTTGACGCAGGCGTTGACGGCGCTCTGGGTGGCGCGCGTGCGCGAGTGGCGCGGCCAGCCCCAGGCGCAGATCACGCTGGCGGAATGGGCGGCGCAGGCGCGCATAGCGGCGCACGATGGGCATGGCGGAGTGCGCTGGCTCTATGAGGTTGCGTCCGCCAGCGCCATCCCCTCCTCAGATGACGCGCGCTGGGTGCATGAAGAATACTACTGGGGCGCGGAGCTTGCCCGTCATCATTTTGGCCATACGCCGCGTTTCGTGCCCGACGCGCCAGGGTTCGTTCATGCCGAGTGCGCACTGCTGGACGCAAGTGTTCTACCGGGACTGGCGGCGCAGGGCGTTAGCCGCTTCGGACTGATTACCGGGCGCGACGGCCCGGAAATCCCCTCCGCGCTGAACATCCTGGCTCCCGCCAGCGGTCTGCGCGATCCCCAGACCAGCGCCGAGGATACACCAGGTGATGCGCTCCCCTGGTATGACGGCCCCTACGGGCGTTCACCGTTTGGCGTAGTGGTTCCGGCGTCCATCTACACCAAGCCTGATCCGCGTGCCCTGGTATATGGCATGCGGCAATTGCGCGCGGGCGCGGCGGTGTTTGTGGGCGACGCCGGAGACGACCTGCTGCTGGTATTGCGCTACCGCCGCGAGCTACAAGAGTCATTGGAGGGTAAACCGGCCGCGCTGGCGGTGCTGATCGCGTCCGACGAGGCGGCGTGCTCGTATCAAGACGAGGGAGCCGACATCACCCTGGATCATGTTCGCGAGTTGCCTGATGCGCTGGCGCAATTGAGCGAACTGGCCCAGAAAGAGAGGGCGCGCTAAGATATGTCAAGAGTGAGCATGAGCGTTTTTGCCGTAGGGCTGCCTGATGTCCACCTGCGTCGTCAGAGACGCAGCGCTACGTATGTGGGGCAAAGCGTGTTTCGTGGGCCAACCGACGGCGCTACTCATAAGGCGAGGCCGCGAAGGCGGCCTTCGCGGCGAAGCCATTAGGCGCGGTTTCAACCGCCCGCCTGTTCGCCCGCCACCATGCCCGCCTGCCCGCCGCTCTTGCCTACCGTGTCCAGGCATGTTATACTTCTCATATCATCGGCTGTATGCGAGCCAGCCGAGAGCGTTCCGGTGGAAAACGTGAAAGATAGCGATCAGGCGGAACAACGCAGTGAGTTTGCGCTCATCGCGCGACTGACCGGCGGGTTGGAATCTCGCCCGGATGTCACTCTGGGTGTTGGCGACGACGCCGCCGCGCTTGATCTCTATGCTGATCGCGTTCACCAGTCTGGCGCAGCTCCCGTTGCGCTCCCCGATTCCCCAGGGAGCGCGGCGAAGGCTGACACGCAAAGGCCGCTGTTGCTGGCAACCTGCGACGCACAGGTGGCCGGTCGTCACTTTCTGCTGGACGTTTCAACGCCAGAGGAGATTGGCCACAAGGCGCTGGCGGTCAATCTGAGCGACATCGCCGCGATGGGTGGCGAGCCGCTTTGGGCGCTCGTCTCGCTCTTTATCCCGCCGTCGTTTGACATTGCTCTACTCGATGGCGTCTACGCCGGTATGCGTGCGCTGGCGCGGCAGGCTGGCGTCGCCATCGTCGGCGGCAATGTCTCGTCAACCAGTGGGCCGTTTGCGCTAGACATCACGCTGCTGGGGCGTGTCGCGCGCGACCGGATGATCACACGGGCAGGCGGGCGGCCTGGCGATGCGCTGCTGCTGGTGGGCGAGGTTGGCGCCGGCATTGCGGGCTTGTTGGCGCTGGGTACGCCCGATGTGAAGCCGCTTGTCCCGCTCGACGCTGAGACGCTTGCGGCTGTGCGGCGAGCGATGGTGGCTCCAACGCCGCATCTGGCCGAGGGGCGTGCGCTGGCCGCCAGCGGACTGGTGACGGCGGGGCTAGACGTCAGCGATGGGCTGGCGGCTGACCTGGGTCACCTCTGTGATCGAAGCGGCGTTGGCGCGGTGATCGAGGCGGCGGCGCTGCCCATCGCGTCGGCGGCGCGGCGTGTCGCCAACGCCTACGGACGCGATCCGCTCGACTTCGCGCTCTACGGCGGCGATGATTATGGGCTGCTGTGCAGTGTGCGCCCGAACGGCGTGCAGCAGGCGGTGGAGCTTGTCAGGCAGTTGGGGACGCCAGCGCATATCATCGGAAAGCTGATTGAGCGTCCGGCGTCTGAACGGACGGAGACGGCAAGCACGTTGCGCTTGGAACAACCCGACGGTGCGCTTGTTCCGCTGGCAGCGCGCGGCTGGGATCACTTACGAAACGGCAAATAAAAACAAGCGCGACCAATTGAATTTCAACCGGATAACGATTGAGGCAAGACGAGACATGGCGCAGATGGCAGGACGCGAAGAACAATGCGAAGATGAATTGCAGCAGTTGGCGGATGACACCACCGAGCTTGGTGTCGCGGCAGGCGACATCTTTGTGATGGCGGCTTCAGCGCTTTTCGAGTCGTCGCGTGCGGTTGGCGAGAGCGCGCTGCAAGGAGCACAGTGGGCGCGTACAACAGCGGCTGCGCTTCGTCAGCAGTCGCTCAGCATTTTGCGGCGTTTCGCTCCAAAGGGAACCCAACTGCGGCGCATCGTCGAACTTCAGCAGTGCATTGGCGAGTTCGCCGCCATCGCGGAGCACGCAGGCGTCATTGCGCAGCATGGGCTGGCGCTAAGCGGGACGACGGAAGATGTGTTGCGACGGCTGCCTGTATCGCCGTTTGACGCGCCTTATGATGAGAGCATCGTCACGCTGCGAGAGATCATCAAACAGATCTATTGGGAAATCCGTGGCTGCCTGATCGTCTGCGCCGCACGCGACACAGAGAAGGCGCGGCGTGTCATTAGCGAAAACGAAAAACTTGTGATCCTTGCCCAGCAGATGAAAGCCCAGCTTGATCGCGCAATCAGCGCCCATCCGCGCGAGGCGTTGCCCTTCCACCGGCTGTTGCTGGTGGTGACACGCATGGCCGAAATTGGCGACCGCATGGTTGCCATGTGCAACGCCACCTTGTTTAGCGCGCCACAGTCCGTCCACGATCTGTAGACCAACGCGCTGTGCTCTTCATGCGTTCTCCCGTGTCCCCGACGTTAAAATGTTAAAATGTTCCCCCGCTACATGGACACGCGCTGCGTCGCTATGCTAAGGTTCTCAACAACACGCGATGGTCTGTGAACCGTGGCGCTGTTCGGCGGCTGGCGCCGCCAGCCTGAGCCTATACGCGCGAATACAGCAGTGGGCCAGGGCTACGCAAACACAAACGCGCAGCCCCCACACAACACATTGGGCATACGAGAGGAGAGTAACGTGGCTGATATGACAACGATCCCAGGCTCGTTTGAGGGCCTGCAAGAGGCGTTTCTCCCGGCAAAGGCTACCGGTGTCAATAAGACAGTTCAGTTCGATTTCACCGGCGCCGAGGCGGGAACCTGGACGCTGACCGTGCGTGACGGGACGCTGAGCTATCACCAGGGGCCAGCCGAGAATCCCAACGCTACCGTCACGGTGGACTCCGAGGATTGGCTGAAGATTCTGCGCGGCGAACTGAACGGCATGACCGCCTTCACCACCGGCAAGCTCAAAGTAAAGGGCGATATGATGCTCGTAGCCCAGTTCCAGACGTGGTTCCAGCCGCCATCCTAGTAGCTAGCGTTGAAACCCGCTTGAGACGCTTTTGCTTTTGGTAGGGGCCTCAAGACCCAGGCCGCGCAGGCGGCCTGGGTGGCGCTGGAGCCTCCAGGCGCGCGTTTACGCGCCCGCTAACTGCTGGCACGCGGGACAAAAGCGCGCGCCTCGCTGAGCGACGACAATCCGCTGGATGGGCGTGCCGCAACGCCGACACGGCTGCCCCTCACGCTGATAGACATCCAGGTGTTCGAGGTTAGTCCCCGCCTCATTATAGATGCCGCGATGGCGACCAAACGTCACGCCGCCATTCTGAATACCGGTCTCCAAAACAGCCTGGATGGCGTCGCGCAACGTCTGTAGTTCGCCCTCATCGAGCGAGTTGGCAGGACGCAGGGGATGGATGCGCGCGCGATACAGCGCCTCGTCGGCGTAGATGTTGCCAAGTCCCGCAACAACCGATTGATCCATTAAGGTCGCCTTGATTGGCCCTTTGTGGCTGGCCAGCCGCGCGCCCAATACTTCGGGCGTGAACGTGGCGGCGAGCGGCTCGGGGCCGATGGTTGCGAAGAAGGCTGGCAGCGCATCAGGCGGGACGAGCGCCAGCCGCCCAAACTTGCGCGGATCGCTATAGACGAGATGGCTCCCATCATCGAGCGTGAAGTCCACCCGCGTATAGGGATCGAAAGTCATCACACCATGCGCCACCTCTTCGGACGTGGCAAAAAGGACGTTCCCTGACATACGGCGATGAACGGTCAGAATGCGCGTGTCGGCGTCCGCTGTCTGTTCTGTCTGTTCATGCTGATCGCGCACTAAGGTAAGCAGCAGATACTTGGCGCGCCGCCCAATCCTGGTGATGACGCGCCCTACAACATCCGCCTCAAATGCGCCCGACTCCATCCCCTGGATAGCGCGTGGCCAGAAGACCTGCGCCGCCACGATGCGCCGCCCGATCACCCGCTCACGCAACTGGCGCGCAACGTATTCCACCTCTGCTAGCTCTGGCATAAAGAAGATGTGTCCTAACCGGCGCTATCAACTGCGCTCCTCTGCTCGCTTACCTTCGCCGCGAGTTGCTCATCCAGGAAATTGCCGACGCGCTCGATCCACTCGTCGGGATGGGTGGCGTATGCGGCGACATGCTCGGCGTCGGGAACCTGCCAGAGCAGTTTCGGTTCGCCTGCGGCGGCGTAGAGGCGCTCGCCATCGCGCGGCTCGTCGGCCAGCCGATCTTTCAGGTCGGAGATGATCATGATGGGGCGAGGAGCGATCTTGCCGATCACGCGCTCCGGGCGAATCTGGCTCAGCTTCACATGCGCCATGCGCTCGCCCCAGAAGACGGTCATATTGGCCAATGGGAAGGATGGCAGCCCGGTGTAGCGGGTAAACACGGCCTCGATGTCGTGCTGGAGGTCGGCGAAGCCACTCTCGATCACGACGGCGCGTATGTCTGGCATGCTGGCCGCTGCAAGCACACTGGTGATCGCGCCAAGCGAGTAGCCCATGATCGCCAGGCCGTCCATCCGTACATCGCCCCGCTGGCGCAGATACGCGATGATGGCCCGTACATCTTCCTGCTCATTGACACCATATGTCACCATATGGCCGTCGCTCTCGCCATGCCCGGCGAAGTCAAACAGCAGCGCGCCATAGCCCCCGCGCCGATGGAGCCGTGCCGCCTGTTCAAGCCACTGGCCTTTGTTGTCGTGAATGCCGTGGCAGTAGATGATCGTGCAGCCGTTGCGCGCAGGCAGATACCACGCAGAAAGCGCGCCGTGCGGCCCAGGGATGCGCAGTTCCTCGATGACATCCGCCAGCCCCACATCTTCCGGTGTGCGTTCCAGCAGCTTGCGGCTTGGCCTGAGCAGCCGCACGGCCTGGCGATACGCCATCACTTCGAGCGCGCCAAAGAGAGCGACTGCCAGCGCCACAATCACCGCCAGCACGATCAGTATGATCCGCATGCGCGATCACTCCTCTACTGAAATATGAGCATATCGCCAAGATCATACCAGATGGCGAGAAACGAGGTGATCACTTCCACGTCTGGCGGAAGACGCGCTGCCAGTTGGCGTGCGTGAGCTTGTTGAGCGCGTCGTCGTCGAAGCCAGCCGCCTGCAACTGCGCCGTCAGCTTGGGCAGGCCAGCTACGTCGCCAAGCTCGGCGGGGATGCTTGTGCCATCGAAGTCGGAGCCAAGCGCCACATGCTCGATGCCGATGCGGTCAACGACGTACTGGATGTGGCGCACGATGTCGCTGATGGGCGTCTCCGTTGTCCTCTCGCCGTTGCCATCTCTTCGCAGGTTGCCCACGCCGTAGATCACGCCGACGATCCCACCCGACGCGCCCACCGCGTCTATCTGCTTATCGGTGATATTGCGCGTGAAGGCGCAAAGCTCATGGGCCGCCGTATGCGTCACCACCAGCGGCGCGTCGCTCAGTTCGGCCACATCCCAGAAGCCCTTCTCGTTGATGTGCGAGAGGTCAATCAAGACACCAAGCTCATTGCAGGCTTTGACGAGTCGCTTGCCTGCGTCGGTGAGTCCTGGCCCAGTGTCGGGCGAAGCGGGATACTGGAATGGCACACCATAGCCGAAGATGGTCGGGCGGCTCCAAACAGGGCCAAGCGAGCGTAGACCCGCCGCGTGCAGAATATAGAGCGCATCAAGCGAGCCGTCAATCGCCTCAGCGCCTTCGATATGCGCCACAGCGGCGATTGGCCCATCGCTCGCGGAGCCGGTCGCCAGGCAGGCGTCAAGCTCGTCAGCCGTCCGCACCACCTTGAGCTGGCCGTTCGATTGTTTCTCAAGCGTGAAGAGCAAGCGCATCATGCCGAGCGTGTGTTTGAGTGCGAACGCCTGATCAAGCGGCGCCTCCATCTGCACGCTATAACCGCCGTCTTTGATGGTCATCTGATCCATAAAGCTATGGGGTGGATAGGCTGGCGTAAAGATGGCGAAGAAGCCGCCGCGAAAGCCTCCCTCGCGTGCGCGTGGCAGATCGATATGGCCTACCTCGTTGCGCTCGAAGAATGTGTGCCCTTTGCCGCGCTCTGGCAGGAAGATACTCAACAGGGTATCGTTGTGGCCATCGAAAATCTTGTATTTTGCCGCCTTCACCGCCTTCGATTTCGCAGACCTGGTCGCCATCAGTTGCCCTCCGCTTCGATTCTGCGAGATACACTCTAGTTGTCTCTCCCATAATATCATGTAGCAGGGGGCGTAGTGAGCACAAGGAGGCGTCAATGGCGGATAAAACAGGTGGGGGCCATGAAGCGCGTGAGCGGCACGAAGCAGTGGAATATGCGCTGCTGGGGCTGCTGAGGGACGGGCCAGCGCATGGCTATCGGCTGGCGGCGGCGTTTGGGCCATCGGAGCGATTGGGAGTGATCGTGCGGCTCAAGATGAGCCAGATGTACGCCTATCTGCATAAGCTGGAGCGTGCAGGCTGGCTGACGGTTGCTGATGAAGCAGGAGCATCGGGAAAGCCAGATGGGGGGTCAGGCGCCAGAGAGGCCGGACGCATGCGACGAGTGTTTACATTGACCGCCATAGGCGCACAGGCGTTCGACGAATGGCTGGCGACGCCGATCAGCGCGACGCGCGAGATGCGCCTGACCTTCTTGCTCAAGCTGGCGTTTGTTCTTCACGATCACGCGCAAGCGCAGCGTCTGCTGAAGAGCCAGCGCGCGGCGACAGCGAACTGGCTGGCGCGGCTGCGGGCGCGCGAGGAGCGCATCCGTAGCAATGGAAGCAGTGAGAAGGTTATTGCTACGGATGCGACGCCTCCAGCGCCTCCGACGACAACCATGACCGCGCATTTGATTGAGTTGCTGACAATTCGGCAGCGTATCCATTTGTCCGAAGCAACCATCGCCTGGCTGGACGAGACGCTTGAACTGCTGGGAGCGCATTAACATGGCGACTCTCCATTTGATGGTTGGGCTTCCCTATTCGGGAAAAACCACGCTTGCGCGGAAGCTTAAGCGTGAGCGATCGGCCCTTCGACTGACACCAGATGAATGGCACATACGTCTTTTCGGTCAAGATGCTGAGGAGCCAGAGCATGATGCCCGGCATGGCCTCATTGAAGCGATGCTGTGGAACATCGCACGTCGAGCGCTTGAATTGGGAACGAATGTCATCCTCGATTTCGGTTTCTGGGCGCGAGAGGAACGCGAAGACTATCGGTTGCGAGCGAAGCAGCTTGGGGCCAGCAGCGAAATACACTTTCTCGATAGATCGGCGGATGAGTTGATGAATCGGCTCGCGGTAAGAAATGCGCAACCTTCGCAAACAAGTTTCTCCATTCCCGAAGCGATGATGAAGCCATGGATTGTGTTCTTCCAACGCCCAACGACCGACGAACTTGAGCGCCGAGAGTAGAGGCAAGGAGGCCACATTGAAATGAACGGTGGCGTGGTGGTTGGCGTAGTAGGCTGGTTTGGGTCAACTGCCATAGGCCGCAAAGCCGGAATAATTCAGGTGGGGCTGAGAGGATTCGAACCTCCGACACACGGTTTAGGAAACCGATGCTCTATCCCCTGAGCTACAGCCCCAAAGCGACGCCGCTGGGTATGTG
>Ga0070737_10002666_pt1 | contig 20817 bp, 18 predicted proteins | sample Coa_R1_10_FD_66438 | JGI IMG/M metagenome (GOLD analysis project Ga0070737, IMG submission 66438) | Surface soil microbial communities from Centralia Pennsylvania, which are recovering from an underground coalmine fire - Coalmine... | ecosystem: Environmental > Terrestrial > Soil > Unclassified...
GCCCGGTCGAGGTGCGCCTGCTCGAGGAGGACCTCCGGGTCAGCGCTCAGCGAAGAGCCTGGATCCGCTGTCCGGGGCGGCGCCTCCTCGTACGGCGGATCCGATGGCTCCTCGGACGCGCAAATAGGCCGGCTCATGCCGACCCAAGTTAACACAATGGCTGTGGCGACAATTCCGTCCGGAAGACCTACTGCTCCCGCCGGATTGTCACAATAACCAGCCGATGAGCGCTTGCGAGACGTCACTATAGCGGATGCAACTCAGTCGCGCAAGTACCTCAATGAGCGCAACCTTTCTCGCCAGCCGAACTGCCTGCGGCGGGATCCGCCGGCCGTGAAGCGCTCCAGGTGAGGAGGACCGGCACCGTGGCGAGGACGGACCGATCGGTCGACCCGGACCTCCGCTACTGCCGCCACCCGACACGACCGCGGCCGACCGCCTGCCGATGTGACGAAGGCGGTTTCGAGCCGAGCGCTCCGCACCCCGGCTGCGCCGTTCGCTCGGCCGTCTTAGAGCACCGGCGCGCCTTCGGCCGGTCGGCGGCGCGAGATCGGTCTCGCCTCCAACGGCTCCTTGGCTCTGGCCGACCCGCTCGGTAGGGAGGCGTCCTTCTGGCCGACGAGGACTTGGGGCCCGCCGGCTGCCGGATCCTCGAGGCGAACCGAGCCTCGACGACTTCGACCCGTTCGGCGGCGGGTAGAGCCACCGGCAGCTCCGGCAGATCGGCCTGCAGCCCGACCACTATGCCCCGCGCGGCGTCTCGCGCCCTGACCGACTTGGCGGTACGATTCCCGCTGGCGGCAGGAACGGGCAAGGAGGCGGCTGATGCAGCATTCGGAGCGGTCCCTGCGGCTGGCGGTGACCCGGGCGTGACGAGCATCACCTCCTCGCACCGTCTCGGCAACTCGTGGAGCGAGCGCACGATCCGGCTCGTCTGGCGAGCGTGGACGCTTGCTCTCCTCGTCCTTTTGGCGATGCTCGCCTCGCTCGTCGGCCTCTGGATCTCCGGACGGCAGAGCCTGCCCACGCCGGTGCCCTCGGTGGCCGGACGGGTGTCCGCGCTCTATCCCGAGATGCACTACGCCTGCTTCTCCACGGCGCAGGGGCGCACCTGCGGTGAGGTGTTCAGCCAGGTGCCGCTGCGGCTCGGCGAGAGCGTGCGCCTCTCGGCGATGACGATCTCGACGCCAGGGGGCACGGCGACGGCGCTCGTGGTGGTGCGGCCACTCGGGTAGGCCGCGTGGCACGCGCAGCGTGGCACGCCGCCCGGTGCCGTCCCGACACCCACCGGCTCCGAGCTCGCGGAGATGGCAGGATGGCCGTCGCACACCTGCTCCATCCGGGTGTGGCTGCGCCCTTTGTCTGGGAAGCCCCTCCGTCCCGGTTGCCGGCTCGTCGCAGTTGATTCGGCCACGCACCCCGTCGAGTCGTGTCCTCCCGGCGAGGGCGGACGCGAGGACCTTGCCCGACGACCCAGCGGCAGCCGGCTTCGGCACGGGGCCAGGGCCAAGCCACGAGGAGGTCCACATGCCGGCAGCCGTCGACGCCCGCGCCGTTGCCCTGTGCTCGAGGTACCGACTCGCACGCAACGAGGTGCACGGCGCACAGCGCCCCTGCGCCGCGCTCAGGGGTGCGGCCGCCCGCCCGCGCTGGCTCGAGTGGGCGGCGGCGCCGTCGTGGACGTCGAGGAGGATCTCCGCGGTGAACCACGAGCCGTCACGGCTCGTCACCTCGGGACTGGCGGCGCCGTCCGGCTCCGCGGTGGCTCTGGATGACCTCCCCGGACCCCGCACCGAGCGGCGACCCGGCCATCCTCTCCCGGCGGCCGGGGTTCGCCGTGCGAGCCGGCGACCTCACGAGGAGGCTCGGCGACCAGGCTCCCCGAGCCCAGCCGCGCCGACCCTCGCCACGCCGGGCAGCGGGGTGGGCATCATCAAGACGCGGCCCGTGCCGAGGAGCGCTCCGAGGAGAGCCGGGCGACCTCTGCGTTGATCTCCGCGCCGAGCAGGACGGCGGCTCCGCTCACGTAGAGCCAGAAGATGAGGATGGCCACACCCGCGAAGGCGCCGTAGGTCCTCCCGTAGGACCCGAAGTGCGACGTGAACAGGGAGAACGCTAACGAGGCGAGGACCCAGACCACCGTCCCGACGAGAGCGCCGGGCGAGAGCCACGTCCACCGCGGCGACTCGCGGTTCGGGCCGATCCAGTAGATGACGGCGAACAGCGTCATCACGAGCACGACCGCGGACACCCAGCGCACCGCCGTCCAGGCGGCGACGAACACCGTCCCGGCCACGGGGACGGCGCCGTCGATGGCCCGCCCCACCGGGGCGCCGAAGACGACCAGGGCCGAGGCCGCCCCGCCAAGCACCGCAACGGCGAGGATGAGGCCGACGGCGACGACCCGCTTCGCGAGGAACCTCCGGTCGCTCGGGATCTCCTCTGCCATGTCAAGGCTGGACTGCAGCACGGACATGCTGCTCGAGGCGCTCCAGATCGCCACGATCGACGCCGCCACGACGGCGCCGGCGGCGCCCGTCGTCCTCTCGTGGGCGTGGGTGAGGGCGGAGGAGAGCACCTCCGAGGCGCCGGGGGGAAGAGCGGTGCCGGCCCCGTGCACGAGCGCGCTGATCGTCTTCTGCGGCAGCCGCAGCAACGAGGTGACGCCGAGGAGGGCGATGATGGCCGGGAAGAGGCTGAGGAACCACCGGTAGGCGAGGCTCCCCGCAAGGACCGTGACCCGGTCCCGCTTGGCGTGCCGGAGCACCCCCTTCGCGACGAGGCGCCAGTCCGTCCCGTCGAGGCGGGCACGGATGCGCCCGTGGGGGGGCGGACGGGGCGCCGGCCCGCCGGCCTGCTCCGCCTCGGACCCTTCCGCCGGAGCACCGACCTGCGTTGCCGGCGACCCCTCGGCCTCCTGTCTCGCCGTCACCGGTGGTCAATACCCCGAGCGGTCCGAGCACGTGCCCCCGCGAGCGCCTGGCAGGACACCGAGGCCGGTCGGCCGGAGCGGCGGTGCGACGGTCGCCGGTAGCGGGGCTGCGAACCTCTGGCAGAGTGGGGCAATGCCACCTGAGCCCACCAGAGGGCGCGCCGACGCGGCTCCGGACGTCGCACCGCTTGGATGCTACTCATGCGAGCAGGAGGCTCTCGGCGCCGCCGCCGAGGAGCGCGAGCGGATCCTCGTCACCGCGACCTGGCGGGTCGCCCACGCCTTCAACTCGTCCGCCGAGGGGTGGCTCATTCTCCTCCCCCGCCGCCACGTCGAGACGATCGTCGAGCTCACTGCGGCGGAGGCCGCCGACCTCGGGCCGCTCGTCCAGCGCGTCAGCAGGGCGCTCCACGACGAGCTCGGCTGCGAGAAGACCTACCTCGCGCAGTTCTCCGAGGCAGAGGGGTTCCGGCACCTCCACTTCCACGTCGTGGCGAGGCGGCCGGGGGCAGCAAGGGAGCGGCTCGGCCCTAACGTGTTCGAGCACCTTCGCCGGCCGGAGGCCGAGTGGGTCACCCCGGGGCGCCAGCGCGAGCTCGCCCTCTCTCTCCGGGCCCGGCTCGATGGCGCCTGACGGGGCCCCGAACAGCCGCGCCGGCTCCGGCTCGGCGGGGACCTTCTCGCCCTTCCTCCTCGGGTTCGACGTCCTCGGCGTCATCGCCTTCGTCGTCATCGGCCGCTCGGCTCACGCGAAGGGCGAGAGCCTGGCGGGCATCGCGTCGACGGCGTGGCCGTTCCTCGCCGGGATGGCGGCGGGGTGGCTGGCAGGCTCCGCCTGGAGGAGGCCGGCGGCACTCCTCCCGACCGGGGTGGCAGCCTGGCTCTGCTGCGTCGTGCTCGGCATGGTGCTGCGCGTCGCGGCGGGGCAGGGCACGGCGGCAGCCTTCGTCGCCGTGGCGCTCGGCTTCCTCGCCCTCCCGATGCTGGGCTGGCGCGCGCTCGCCCGCCTGTTCCGGGGTCGGCGGCTCCGGACGCCGGCCTGAGGGCGGCTCGCGAGCTCCCGGACCCCCGCCGGCGTGGGGCGGCGAGGTCCCGGCCCGCTACCCCCGGCTGTTGCCTACTCCCACTCGATCGTGCCCGGCGGCTTCGACGTGACGTCGTAGACGACCCGGTTCACGCCGGGCACCTCGCCGATCACCCGGCGCGACACCTTCTCGAGGAGGTCGTAGGGGAGCCTCGCCCAGTCCGCCGTCATCGCGTCCTCGGACGTGACGGCGCGGATGACGATCGGGTAGGCGTAGGTCCGCTCGTCCCCCATGACGCCGACGGACCGGATCGCGGGAAGCACGGCGAAGTACTGCCACAGCTCCCGGTCGAGCCCGGCCGCCCGCACCTCCTCGAGCACGATCTCGTCGGCACGCCGGAGGATCTCCACCCGCTCGGGCGTCACCTCGCCCACGATCCGCACGGCGAGCCCCGGCCCCGGGAACGGCTGGCGCCACACGAGCTCCTCTGGGAGCCCGAGCTCGATCCCGATCGCTCTCACCTCGTCCTTGAACAGCAGGCGGAGCGGCTCGACGAGGTCGAGCTCCATCTCCTTCGGCAGGCCGCCCACGTTGTGGTGCGACTTGATCGTGGCGGCGTCGTCCGTCCCCGACTCGATCACGTCGGGGTAGAGCGTCCCCTGGACGAGGAACCTCACGTCCCGGCGCTCGGCGGCCACCTCCTCGAAGATGCGGATGAACAGCTCGCCGATGATCTTCCGCTTCGCCTCGGGCTCGGTCACGCCCTCGAGTGCCTCGAAGAACCGCTCCTCGGCCTTCACGTGGACGAGGTCGACGTGGAACTGGCGGAGGAAGGCGGCCTCGACCTGCCCCCCCTCCCCGGCCCTCATGAGGCCCGTGTCGACGAACACGCAGGTGAGCTGGTCGCCCACCGCCTTGTGGACGAGGGCGGCGGCGACCGACGAGTCGACCCCGCCGGACAGGGCGCAGAGCACTCGCTCGGCGCCGACCTGTGCCCGCACCGCCTCCACCGCCGTCTCGATCACCGAGGTGTGGGTCCAGGTCGGGCGGCACTCGCAGACCTCGAACAGGAAGCGCTTCAGCAGCTCCTGCCCCCGCTCGGTGTGCACCACCTCCGGGTGGAACTGGACGCCGTAGACCCGCCGCTCGGGATCCTCGACGACCGCGGCGGGAGCGCCGTCGCTCGAGGCGGTCACCTCGAAGCCCGGGGGCGGCGCCACCATCGAGTCGCCATGGCTCATCCACACGGTCGACGAGGTGGGCCATCCGGCGAGCAGGGCGGAGCCTCGCGCGCCGGACATGCGCCGCAGCTCCGTGCGGCCGTACTCCCCGGTGCCGGTCCGGACCACCTCGCCGCCGAGCTGGGCGGTGAGAAGCTGGGCCCCGTAGCAGATGCCGAGCACCGGCACGCCCGAGTCGTAGATGCCCGGGTCAACGCTCGGGGCGTGGTCGGCGTAGACCGACTTCGGCCCGCCGGAGAGGATGATCCCCTTCGGGCGGCGGGCGAGCATCTCAGCTACGCTCGTCGACGCCGGCACGATCTCGGAGTAGACGTGGGCCTCCCGGACCCGGCGCGCGATCAGCTGCGCGTACTGCGCCCCGAAGTCGACGACGAGGACGGTGTCGAACGAGCTCGCCATCGCCGAAGGCTACCCGGCGGCCGCCCCCCTGCCCCGGAGGCCGAGCTGGGCGAAACGGTGCGTCGCCTCGAGGTACCGCTCGGTCATCTCCTCGCCTCCGGAGTGGCCCGTCGCGACGAGGTGGAGCTCCGCATCGGGCCACGCCCTCGCGAGGAGCCACGGGACGTCTGCAGGGCCGCCGAGATCGAACTGCCCGTGGATGAGGATCCCGGGGATGCCGGCGAGCCGGTGGGCCTCCTCGAGCAGCTGGCCGTCTCGCAGCCAGGCGGCGTGGCTGAAGTAGTGGGCGCAGAGCCGGGCGAAGGTGATCCGGAAGGCCGGGTCGGCGTACCTCGGGCTCGGCGCCCACCCGGGCTCGAGCGACTGCACGGCGTCCTCCCACTCGCACCAGGCGAGCGCTGCCGCCTCCCGCACGCCCGGGTCGAACGAGCCGTTGAGGAGCCGGTCGTAGGCGGCGACGAGGTCGCCGTCCCGGCTCGCCTCCGGCACGCCGGACCGGAAGCGGTCCCAGGCCTCCGGCAGGTAGCGGCCGACCTCGTGGTAGAGCCAGTGCACGTCGCCGGGGCGGGTCATCGTCACCGAGATGAGGATCATCCCGGTCACCCGCTCGAGGTGCGCCTCGGCGTAGGCGAGGGCGAGCGTGGAGCCCCACGACCCGCCCCAGACGAGCCACCGCTCGATGCCGAGGTGCGCTCGCAGCCGCTCGATGTCGCCGAGGAGGTGGGGGGTCGTGTTCGCCGAGAGGTCGGTCATGGCCTCGACGCGGGGCCGGCTCCTGCCGCACCCGCGCTGGTCGACACAGACGATCCGGTAGACCGCCGGGTCCCACGGCCTCCGGTAGCCGGGCGAGCAGCCCGAGCCCGGACCGCCGTGCAGCATCACGACCGGCGCCCCCTCGGGGTTCCCGGACTGCTCGAAATAGACCTCCTGGCCGTCGCCGACCTCGAGCAGCCCGTGGTCGTACGGCTCGATCGGCGGGAAGTACTCCATGCCGGGCGGGCCGGTCAGCGCTCGCGCACCACGACGTCGGCCTTGTGGAACTCGCGCAGGGTCTCGTAGCCGCACATGGCCATGGCAGCCCGGAGCGCCCCGAACAGGTTCGCCCGGCCGTCGCTCGAGCGGGCCGGCCCGACGAGGATCTCCTCGAGGGTGCCGGCCGGCTCGACCCGGACCCGCTTGGCCCGCGGAAGGGTCGGGTGGAACGCCGCCATGCCCCACGCGTAGCCCCGACCCGGAGCGTCGTCGGCGGCAGCGAGCGCCGTGCCGAGCACGACGGCGTCGGCGCCGCACGCGATCGCCGTCGTGAGGTCGCCGCCCCGGTTGATGCCACCATCCGCGATGACCTGCGCGTAGACCCCGGTCTCCTCGAGATGCCGGGAGCGGGCGGCGGCGGCATCCGCGATCGCCGTGGCCTGCGGGGCGCCGATGCCGAGCACCGAGGCCGTCGTCGACGCGTCGCCGGAGCCCACGCCGACGAGGACGCCGACCGCCCCGGTGCGCATCAGGTGGAGGGCGGCGTGGTAGGAGGTGCAGCCCCCCACGATGACGGGGATCTCGTACTCGCGGATGAATCGCTTCAAATTGAGCGGCTCCCGGGTCCGTGAGACGTGCTCGGCCGAGACGACGGTCCCCTGCACGACGAGCAGGTCCAGCTCGGCGTCGACGACGGCCTTCGCGAACTCCGTCGTGCGCTGCGGCGTGAGGGCGCCGCAGGTGACGACGCCGGCGCTCCCGATCTCCCGGATGCGCGCCGTCACGAGCTCGGCCTTCACCGGCTCCTCGTAGGCGGCGCGCAGGACCGCCGCCGCCTCGTCGTCGCCGGCCGCCGCGATCCGATCGAGCACCGGCTCCGGGTCCTCGTAGCGGGTCCAGAGGCCCTCGAGGTTGAGCACGCCGATCCCCCCGAGCCTCGAGATCTCGACGGCCCGGGTCGGGCTCACGGCCGCGTCGAGGGCCGCAGCGAGGAACGGCAGCCCGTTGCGATAGCCCTCGATCGCCCAGGAGAGGTCGACGTCGTCCGGGTCGCGGGTGCGGCGCGTCGGCACCACTGTCACATCGTCAAGGGCGTAGGCGCGCCGGCCGGACTTGCCGATGCCGATATCGATCTCTCCCACCTCGGACGAGCCTACCTGGAGGCCGTGAGGCGCTCGAAGAGCATGACGAGCATGCGGGCGCTCGCCCCCCACAGCACGTCGTCGCCGAGCTCGAAGAAGGGCATCCGCCACTCGATCCCGTCCCTCACCCAGCGCTCCTCCCAGTAGCGGCTCGGGTCCGCCAGCTCCGCGAGGGGGACGGTCATCACGGCGTCCACCTCCATCGGGTTCGCTGAGAGGCGGGGACGTCCCTCGACGAGGCCGACGAAGGCCGCGATCGGCTCGGGGCGCGAGGCTCTCGCCACCGGAGGGAGCGCCCCGAGGAGCCGGACCGCCGACGGGGCGAGGCCGACCTCCTCGTGGGTCTCGCGAAGCGCCGCCGCCGCCGGCGTCTCCCCCCGCTCGATCCGTCCTCCCGGGAAGGCGATCTCCCCCGGGTTGGAGCGGAGATGGACCCCCCGCCTGATGACGACGACGTCGAGCCCGCCGCCCTCGCCCCGAAGGAGCGGGATGAGCACGGCGGCAGCGATCCGCCCCGAGCCGAGCCCGTCCGGCTCGACCCTGCCGCCGAAGGCCCGCTCGACGACCTCGACCGCGGTGAGCTGGTCCGCCTCTCCGGCCCCGAGCCGGGCGAAGGCCGCCTCGGGCTCCACTCGCTCGGCGCCCTCGGGGCGGGGGATCGCCTGCCGGTAGCTCATCGCCGCCCACCCTTCGTGCTCGGGCCCTCGGCCGGGGCGAGGAGCGAGGCGAGCGAGAAGATCCCCGCCCCACCGGCGCTCCGACCAGGATCGCCGGGCTTCGCCGGCCCCCTCTTGCTCCCGGCACCCCTGCCCCGGCGCCGCCACCAGCCGGCTCCGCCGAGCGCGGCGAGCAAGAGAGCACCGCCGGCCGCCATGGCGACACCCTCGGCGATCCGGTCCGGCAGGTACCAGACCCGGACCCGGTGCCGGCCGGGGGGAAGGGCGAGCGACCACATCACCTCGTCGGTCCGGACGAGCCGGGCTGGGTGGCCGTCGATCGTGGCGTGCCAGCCCGGAACCGCGCTCACCCGCACGACGAGGCGGGCCGGTCCCGTCGTCGAGGTGACGGCGTCCCATTCCGAGCTCGACGGGTGCCTCACCTCGAGGAGGCGGCCCGACGACCCGGTGGCCGGCACGAGCGAGAGCCGCGAGGCCCCGGGGACCGCGTAGAGGGGGTCACCGGCGACCCTCGCCACGAGGCGGGCCCCGGGGACGGGTGCCGCCGCGGGAGCGGCGAGGATATAGCCGATCCCGTAACGGCGCGCTTTGGCGACGCTCGTGATGTCCGGCTCGAAGAAGCCCGGGCCGCCCTTCGCCTCCGCCGGCGCGAAGGCCCGGAAGTACAGCTGGGGAAGGACCGGGTCGTGGCCCGTGAACTCGGCGATCCCGTAGGCGACGTTGACCTCCGGGTAGAAGCCGACCGGCACGAACTGCTCCACCGTGGCCGGCACGTTGTCGTCGACCCCGACGAGCGCCGAGCCCACGATGTGGTGAAGCTCCTCGATGGCCGGCGTCGAGGGGAAGTAGGCGTGGCTGTAGCCGTTGATGCCGACCCCGGCGAACAGCAGGAAGGCCGCGCTCGTGCACCACAGCCCGAGCGAGGGCAGCGCGCTCACCGCCCGTGGCGCACCCTGCCGCCCTCCCGTCGCGACGTAGCCGAGCCCGGCGACGACGAGAACCGCGAGGCTCGCGAAGGGCCAGATGAGGCTCCGCTCGCGCACCGAGGTCTCGAGGGGCGTCGCGAGGTCGCCGTGCAGAGCGAGGGCCACGAGCGCCGCCGCAGCGAGCGCGGTCCCGGCGGCGTAGGTGAGAAGGACACGCCGGGAGCGGCTCGGCCCCCGCAGGGTCTCGAGCCCGATCCCCGCCAGTAGCCCGACGGGAAGGCCGAGCACCGAGCGGAACCTCGCCCAGAGCACCTCCGGCGCCACCTTGCCGAGAAGGGCGCCGAGGAGGTGGAGCGAGCCGAACTGGTAGGCCGTGAGGACAACGACGAGGCAGCACGCGCCGAGCGCCACGACGGTCGGGTGCCGCCACCACCGCACGAGGGCCACGAGCGCCAGCACCACGACGACGACCCCGACGTAGCTCACGCTCTCGTAGTAGTTCCAGCCCGTGAGGAAGAACGGGTTCCTCCCCGTCGGCAGGCCGTAGTAGCCCTGGGCGAGCAGGAGCGAGAGGCTGCGCGCCGGCAGTGAGGCGAAGTGCTGCTCGGCCGTGCGGTGCGAGATGGCGAGGATCTGCACCCCGGGGAACCAGAGCGGCATCGCGAGCAGCGCCCCGGCGACCACTCCGCAAAAGACGCGCCCGATCCCCGCCGCCACATCGGCGTGGGGGTGGTTGGCTGGCTGCGGACCCTCCGTAGCAGCAGTGCCGGCCGGCGACACCGCCAGCACCGCTCCGGGACCGGAGCCCGGCGCCTCCCTCGCCGGCACGCTCCACCGGCGCCACAGCGGCGCCCAGAGCACGACGGCGACCGCCATCACCACAAGGGCCACGGCGACGAAGACGTTCGCCTCCGGGAAGCCTCCGTAGCCGCAGAAGGCCACGGCCACCGCGAGGCCGGCGACGTAGCGGACCTGACCAGGCCTCGTGTAGGCGAGGATGGCGAACGCCGCGATCCACCCGAGCCAGGCGACCACGTCGCTGAGCGGCCAGGCGAGCCAGTTGGCGAAGGCGCCGGACAGCATGAACGTGATGCCGGCGAATGAGGCGCCAAGTGGCCGCAGGCCGACCACCCGGGCCAGGAGGTAGGCGCCCGTGCCGGCGATCACCATCTTCACGAGCACGGCGGTGAGGAAGGCGAACCGGAGCGGCACGGCGTAGCTCACGAGGTCCGGCAGGCTGAGGACCGCCGACTCGAAGTTGAGGAAGTGGGGCAGGCCGAGGAGGGAGAGCCCGTTCCAGAGCGGGAACTGCCCGGCGTGGATCGCCCGCCAGTCGAGGCCGTTCCAGACGTTCATCTGGGAGACCGAGTCGGAGTTGACCCGGTTGAACGCCGGGAGCCGGTACGTGCCGGCCCCGAGGCTCGTGAGCGGGAGGACGAGATCGAACGAGCCGAAACCGGGGCCGTCCTTCAGCGCCGGGGACAGGTACGCGCACGCGAGAGCGACGACCGCCCCTACACCGGCCACGTCGGGCCAGTAGCGGTGCCGGCGGCGAGCTCGGTGCGCTGGCATCAGCCGAGCCTATTCACCGGCGCCGGAGAGCCACCGCCGGCGCCCTGCGCCGGTGGGCGGCAGCACGGCGCCGCCCGAGCACCGGCGCCAGCACGGACCAGGTGACGAGGAGGGCGAGGGAGGCGGCTGCGACCACGAGCCCGTCGGTGAACGTGCCCGGCCAGTAGGTGACGCGCAGCGTCGAGACTCCCTCGGGCACCGTGACCGCCATCTCGAAGCGGCCGTAGGGCCGGACCCTGAGGGTCCGGCCGCCGGCGGTCACCGAGAAGCCGGGCAGCCGCGTGATCGCCAGCACGAGCTCACGGCGGGACCGGAGCGCAGACGGGGCGTCGACGTGCACGACGAAGCGGTTGTCCGACGGCTCCGACCACGAGAGCACCCTCGCGCCCCCGGCGCCGGCGAAGAAGAAGCGGGAGGCGCCCTCCACCCTCGCCACCTGCTCTCCGCCAACCGTCGCCACGTGCGAGGTTCCGGGCGGAAGCGCGCGTCCGGGCGGGACGAGAAGGTACGAGATCCCATACCGGCGGGCCTCTGCTGCCGAGGTGATCTCGGGCATGTCGAGGGCGCTCAACCTCGGGCGCCGGGGAGCCCCCGCTCCGCGCGCCGGCGGCACCGGCCAGGTGCGGGCGTAGGCGGCCGGAAGGACCGGGTCGTGGCCGGCGAACTCCGTCACCTGGTACAGCATGTTGAGGTTCGGGTAGAAGCCGAGCTGCGGCCACTGCGTCGGCGGCAGGCCGGGCGGGCCGTCGAAGGCGACGATGCCCCGCCCGACGACGTGGCGGAGCTCGACCGCAGCCGGGTACTCCCGCAGCCCCGTGTGGGACCAGGAGTTGAGCCCGACTCCGGCGAACAGGACGAAGGCCCCCTGGAGCCCCGCCAGCCCGAGGCCGAGCGGGAGCCGCCAGCGCGCCGGCATCGCTCCCGGCACCGCGGCGCGTGCGCTCGACCGGCCGGCCAGTGTGGCGGCGAGCGCGGCAGCGAGGAGAGCGACGGCGAGCCCCACCGGCCAGATGAGGGCGTGGAAGCGCTCCGTTGCCTCGATGCCTCTCAGGTGCTCCGCCGCCGAGGACCAGCAGAGCGCTCCGACGAGGCCCGCCGCGAGCACGGAAGCTGCGAGCCAGGCCCGCCGGGTGGCCCGCCCAGGCTGGTAGAGCAGGCGGTCGAGGCCGACCGCGGCGAGGCAGCAGATGCCGAGGGCGGCGACGAGGCGGACCCGGCTCGGGTGGACCGAGTGGAGGCCGACCGCGGCGAACAGCTCCCCCACCCACTTCGCGTTCCCGATCCGGTACGAGGCGACGAGGCTGACGAGCGTGAGGAGCCCGAGGCCGACGACGGCGGCCTGCCGCCTCGCCAGCACGAGCCCCACGGCCGCCGCCGCGATCGCCACGATGCCGACGTAGGAGACGGTCTCGTAGAAGTTGACGTGCGGGAAGGTCACGCTCCCCTTCACGGGGAGGCCGTAGTAGCCGGCGCTCACGAGGAGGGAGAGGCGGGAGATCCCGGTCCCTGCCGGGATGCCGTGCGTGGCGGCGTGAGTCGAGAGCCGGAGGACCTGCGCGCCGGGCAGAAGGAGCGGGCAGGCGAGGCCCGAGCCGAGGACGAGGCCACCGAGCACCCGGGCACCGCCCTCGAGCGAGACCCGCCGGCGCGTCACAAGGAGCGTGGCGGCGGCCCCGGCCGAAAAGCCCACCAGCGCCCCCGCCAAGAGGGCGTACATCTCCGGAAAGCCGCCGTAGTAGGCGAACATGACCGAGAGGGCGAGGAGGACCACATAGCGGGGGCGGCGCTCCCGGTAGGCGAGCAGCATGAAGGCGCAGACGAGCGGGGCGAAGGCCACCACCCCGCTCAGCGACCAGCCGAGCCAGCTCGCGAACCCGCCCGAGAGCATGAACGAGACGGCACCGGCGGCGGCGGGCAGGGGGTGGACGGCGAGCTGGCGGCAGAGCAGGTAGGTGCCAAGACCGGCAACGAGCAGCTTCACGAGCACGGTCACCGTGAAGGCGAGGCGGAGCGGCACGCCGTAGCCGGCGAGCGCGGGCAGGCTGAAGGCGCCCGACTCGAAGTTGAACAGCTGAGGCAGGCCGAGCACGTTGTAGGGGTTCCACAAGGGCAGCTGCCCCGCGTGCACGAGCCGCCAGTCGAGGGTGTTCCACGGGATCGCCTGGTTGACGACGTCCCCGTTCAGCCGGTTGTGGAGCGGGAGCTGGCGTAGGGTGCCGAGGTTGCCGATGGTGCCGTCGGCGGCCGCGTCGTAGGGCCCGAAGGCGAGCCCGTCCTTCACGGCCGGGGACAGGTAGGCGAGCGCCATGGCGACGACCGACGCCACACCCGCGGCGTCCTGCCGGTGACGCCGCCAGCCGCCCCGCCTCACCGGTCGCTGCTCACCCCCGGCGCCCTTGCGCCGGCTGCACCGGCAAGGTGCCGAGGCGAGCCGGCGAGGGGACCGGAGCGGCGATCCGGGCCGGGACGAGCAGGGAGGCTGCGTGCCGGCCTCCGCCCGCGCGACGGCATGCCGGCCCGATGCTGCACCGGGGCAGATTACGCGACGACGCAGTGCGAAGGCCGGTGCCGATCGAGCGCTCTCGCCCGTCACGGGGTCGAGCGGTGATGGGCCGCTGCGGCCCGTGGCGCTCGCTGCTCGCCGGCCACGCGACAGAGCCGGGCCAACGGCCCGGCTCTGTCAGAGGAGCTGACGGCGCGTTAGCCCGTCACATCATCCCCATGCCGCCGCCCGGCGAGGGCGCTGCCGCGGCGGGCTGCTTCTCCGGCTTGTCGGCGATGATCGCCTCGGTCGTGAGCAGGAGCGCCGCGATCGAGGCGGCGTTCTGCAGCGCCGAGCGGGTGACCTTCGCCGGGTCGGTGACGCCGGCCTTCACGAGGTCCTCGAGCTTGCCGGTGAGGGCGTTCAGCCCGACGGCGCCCTCGGTCTCCTCGACGTGGCGCACCTGCACCGCTCCCTCGAGGCCCGCGTTGATGGCGATCCACTTGAGCGGCTCCTCGAGGGCCCGGTGGACCGAGCGGGCGCCGGTCTGCTCGTCGCCGGTGAGGGAGTCGATCACCTTGGTGAGGGCAGCCCGGCTGCGGACGAGGGCGGTGCCGCCACCGGCGACGATGCCCTCCTCGAGGGCGGCCCGGGTGGCCGAGAGGGCGTCCTCGATGCGGTGCTTCTTCTCTTTGAGCTCGATCTCGGTCGCGGCCCCGACCTTGACCACGGCGACGCCACCGGCGAGCTTCGCGAGCCGCTCCTGCAGCTTCTCCCGGTCCCAGTCGGAGTCGGTGTCCTCGATCTCACGCTTGATCTGGGCGATCCGGCCCTTCACGTCCTCCTCGGCCCCGGCGCCGTCGATGATCGTCGTGTCGTCCTTGGTCACGACGACCCGGCGCGCCCGGCCGAGCAGGTCGAGCGTGGTGTTCTCGAGCTTGAGGCCGACCTCCTCGGAGATGACCTGGGCGCCGGTCAGCACGGCGATGTCGCCGAGCTGCGCCTTGCGCCGCTCGCCGAAGCCCGGCGCCTTCACGGCGACCGAGGAGAACAGCCCGCGGATCTTGTTGACCACGAGGGTGGCGAGCGCCTCGCCCTCGACGTCCTCGGCGATGAGCAGCAGCGGCTTGCCCGACTGCATGACTCGCTCGAGCACGGGCACGAGGTCGTGGACCGAGCTCACCTTGGAGTTGACGACGAGGATGTAGGGATCCTCGAGGACCGCCTCCTGGCGCTCGGGGTCGGTCACGAAGTAGGGCGAGAGGTAGCCCTTGTCGAACTGCATGCCCTCGGTGAACTCGAGCTCGAGCCCGAAGGTGTTCGACTCCTCGACCGTGACCGTGCCGTCCTTGCCGACCTTGTCGATCGCCTCGGCGAGCACCTCGCCGATGCTCTCGTCAGCGGCCGAGATCGCCGCGACCTGGGCGATCTCCTTGCGGCCCTCGATCTCTCTGGCCTGGTTGCGGATCGACTCGACCGCGGCGGCGACCGCGGCCTCGATGCCGCGCTTCAGCGCCATCGGGTTGGCGCCGGCCGCCACGTTGCGCAGGCCCTCGCGCACGAGGGCCTGGGCGAGCACGGTGGCCGTCGTCGTCCCGTCCCCGGCGACGTCGTTCGTCTTCGTCGCCACCTCCTTCACGAGCTGGGCCCCCATGTTCTCGTAGGGGTCCTCGAGCTCGATGTCACGGGCGATGGTGACGCCGTCGTTGGTGATCGTCGGGGCGCCGAACTTCTTGTCGAGCACGACGTTGCGGCCCTTCGGCCCGAGCGTCACCTTGACGGTGTCGGCCAGCTTGTTGACGCCGGCCTCGAGGCGGCGCCGGGCCGACTCGTCGAAAGCGAGCTGCTTGGCCATTACTTGCCCACCTTGGCGAGGACGTCCCGGCTCGAGAGGATGAGCAGGTCCTCGCCCTCGATCGTGATCTCGGTGCCGCCGTACTTGGAGTAGACGACCTTGTCGCCGACGGCGACGTCGAGCGGGATGAGCTCGCCCGTGTTGTCTGCCCGGCGGCCCGGGCCGACGGCGAGCACCTCGCCCTGCTGGGGCTTCTCCTTGGCGGTGTCGGGGATGACGAGGCCGGAGGCGGTGGTCTCCTCCGACTCGCTCGGACGCACGACGATGCGGTCCTCGAGTGGTTGCAGGTTCATTGAAGGGGCCTCCTGATCTGGCTCCGTTAGCACTCTCACGTTCTGAGTGCTAACGATAGCAACTCCGGGGCCGGCTGGCAACCGGGGGGCGAGAGTGCCAGAAGCCCAGCACAGCGGCTGCTTCGAGCGTCACGGCCCGGGCCGCCACTCGTCAGCCGAGGGTCGCCCCTGGCTCCCGCATCCCGAGCGATGGCTCGGCCCCCGTCCCGAGGCTGCTCGGCCCGACCCCGCGCAGCCGGAAGTAGCCGGCCGCCCCGATCATCGCCGCGTTGTCGGTGCACATCGAGCGTGAGGGGACAAAGACCCTGAGCCCGGCCGCCTCGCCGCCCGCCGTCGCCCGCTCCCGCAGCTCGGAGTTGGCGGCGACCCCCCCGGCGAGGCAGATCCCCCGGGCGCCGATCCGCCTCGCCGCCTCGAGCGCCTTCGCGACGAGCACGTCGACGACGGCGCGCTGGAACGAGGCCGCCACGTCCTCGGTCGCCACCTCCGGGTGAGCCCTCACGTGGTTGACCACTGCCGTCTTCAGCCCCGAGAACGAGAAGTCGAGCGAGCCCTCCTCGAGCCAGGCCCGGGGCAGCGCGACCGCGGCCGGGTCGCCGGCGCGGGCCGCCCGGTCGATGGCCGGGCCACCGGGGTAGCCGAGGCCGAGGTACCGGGCGACCTTGTCGAAGGCCTCCCCGGCGGCGTCGTCCCGGGTCCGGCCGACCACCTCGTAGCGGCCCGGACCCTCCATCGACACGAGCAGGGTGTGCCCGCCCGAGACGAGGAGGATGGCGACCGGCATCTCGAGGTCGGGGTCCTCGAGGAGCGAGGCGTACAGGTGGCCCTCGAGGTGGTTGACCCCGACGAAGGGGACCTCCCAGGCCATGGCAAGGGCCTTGGCGGCCGACACCCCGACGAGGAGGGCGCCGACGAGGCCCGGCCCGACGGTGGCCGCCACTGCCTCGACGGGGCGCTCGCCCCGCCCCTGCGGGTCGAGGCCCGCTCCGGCGAGCGCCTCGGTGACGACGGGCACGATGAGCTCGGTATGGGCCCGGCTCGCGAGCTCGGGCACGACGCCGCCGTAGCGGGCATGGAGGTCGACCTGGCTCGACACGACGCTCGACACGACCGTGCGGCCGCCGTCGACCACGGCCGCCGCCGTCTCGTCGCACGAGGTCTCGATGGCGAGAACGCGCCCGCTCGTCACGTCGCCGGCTCCCCCTCGCCGAGGCTGAGCCGGCCGCCGGCGGGGGCGCCGTCGCTCGGCTTCGCGCCGGCGGAGCCGATCCGGCCGGCGATGAGCTCGAGCCGGCGGCCGTACTCCTCGGACTGGATCTCATGCGCCCACATCACGATCGCGTCCTCGTTGACCTCGGCGTAGTAGTTCTTGCGGATCCCGGCCGGGGCGAACCCGAACTCGTGGTAGAGCGCCTGGGCGCCCGTGTTGGTCACCCGGACCTCGAGCGTGAGGTCCTCGGCGCCCCGGGAGCGGGCCGTCGTGGCCAGCTCGAACAGGAGCCGGCGGCCGATCCCGCGGCGCTGCCAGCGGGGAGAGACGCCGATCGTCGTCACGTGCCCCTCCCCGACGGCCAGCATCAGCCCGGCATAGCCGACCACCTCGCTCCCGGGCCCGAGCGCCACGACGTAGGAGCGGTTCGACCCCATCGCTAGCTCGGAGAGGTAGAGCGAGAGGGACCACGGCGTCGGGAAGACCTGCTGCTCGATCGCGACGACGGACTTGAGGTGGCGCCGGCGCATGGGCGCGATCACGACCCCGTCGCCGCCGGCCTGGTGCCGGCTGCGCCGGTGGGCGGCAGCTCGCCAGAGGGACACCGTCATCTGCCTTCCTGGGGCCGGTCGTGCCGTGTCGTCCAGTTGATCCGGGCGTCGGCCTCGCGTAGGTAGCACGGGGCGAGACGGGCGGCGTCCACCTCGCGCCCCTCGGACAACGCGGCGCAGGCCAGCACGGCCACGCAGGCTACCGGAGGCGTGGCGACAAGGCTCCCGGCGACCCGCCACGCACCGGCGCCTCCCGGCGGAGCTTCGAGCAGCTCCCGGTAGCGAAGGGCACCGTCGCCGGCGAGCACCACCGACGGAGAAGGCCCCTCGCCGCCGCCGAGTGCGGCCGAGAGCTGCTCCACGAGCCGCTCGGGCCGGCCCCAGCCGACCTTGCCGCCGACCGACCAGCCCACCTCACCCCGGCGGAGGTCCACGACCGGCACCACGACCCCGCCCGCCGGCACCGTGGCAGAGGCGGCCGCCTCGAGCGCCTCGAGGCTCGTCACCCCGACCGCCGGCAGGTCGAGGGCGAGCGCGATGGCCTTCGCGGCCGCGACGCCCACGCGGATGCCGGTGAACAGGCCTGGCCCGACGTCGACGCCGACGGCGCCGAGGTCGCCGAGGCGGATGCCGGCAAGCGAGCAGACCTCGTCGATCGCCGGATGGAGCAGCTCCACGTGCCGGCGGGCGGTGTGGACGGTGAGCTCGGCCACGACCCGGCCGTCCTCGCAGAGGGCGGCACCGACGGCCCCGGTGGCCGACTCGATGGCAAGGACGCGGGTCACGCCGCCTCGATGCGGTACGACCACCGGCCACCGCGGGGCTCGAAGGTGATCTCCCGGTCCGTCTCACCCTCGCCCTGGTCGAAGGTGACGACGAGCGCCTCCTCCCCGAAGAGCTCCTCGGCGCCCTCGCCCCACTCCGCAAGGAGCACCCCGCCCTCCTCGAGCCCCTCGTCGAGGGCGAGGTCGACGACCTCGGCGAGGCGCTCGAGTCGCCACAGGTCGGCGTGCAGGACCCGCAGCCGGCCCCGGTAGAGCTGGCAGAGGGTGAAGGTCGGGCTCGTCACGTCCTCGGTGACGCCGAGGCCCTCGGCCACCCCCTGCACGAACGTCGTCTTGCCCGCCCCGAGGCCGCCGACGAGGAGGACGACGTCGCCGGGCTCGAGCGCGCCGGCGAGGGCCCGGCCGGCGGCCCGGGTCTCGTCGGGCGAGGTGCTCCTCGTGCGGCGTGGGATCATCTCGCGAGAGCCCGCTTCGCCCGGATGAGGTCCGCCCTCATGTCGGCCACCACCGCCCCGCCCGAGCGGAGCGCGGCCGAAGGGTGGAAGGTCGGGACGATCTCGATGCCGTCCCGGTAGGGGTAGCTCCGGCCCCGGAGCCGGGTGATCCCCTCGGTCGTGGCGAGCAGGTAGCGGGTGGCGAAGTTCCCGAGCGTGACGATCACCCGGGGCGCCACCTCGCCGATCTGCGCGTCGAGGAAGTGGTGGCAGGCGGCGATCTCCTCGGGGAGCGGGTCCCGGTTGCCGGGGGGCCGGCACTTCACGACGTTCGCGACGTAGTACTCGTCCCGGGCGAGCCCAAGCTCCTCTGCCACGAGGCGGTCGAGGAGCTGGCCCGAGCGGCCGACGAACGGGGCGCCCTGCAGGTCCTCGTCCCGCCCGGGCGCCTCCCCGACGAACATGAGCCCGGAGGAGCCGTCCCCGCGGGCGAAGACCACCTGGGTGCGGGTGGCCGCGAGCGGGCAGGCGACGCACGCCTTCGCGTCGGCCTCCACGAGCGCGAGGGTCGGCACGCTGGGATGCTACCGAGGGTCCGCCGCGAGGTCCCGCCCGCCGGCCGCTGCGCCCGAGAGCTCGTCGAGCAGCCAATCGAGCCCCTCCCGGCGCTCGTACATGAGCATGTGGCCGGCTCCCCGCCACACGACGAGGCGCGATCCGGGCAGGCTCCGGGCGACCGCGGCGCCGTAGCGGGGTGGGGTGAGCCGGTCCCGGTCCCCCACCACGACGACGGACGGGACGCCGGGCGGGTCGAACGGCGCCTTCTCGTCGAAGCGGGCGAGCTCGGGGAGGAAGGCGACGAACGAGGCGGGCGCCATCTCACGGCTGAGATCGAGCGTCCTTCGCACCGCCTCTGGCGCCGGGCGCTGGCCGAAGGCCATCCGGGCGAGCCGCTCGCCCGCGGCGCCCCCGGGGAGGAGGACCGAGCCCGGGCGATCGATCCGCCGGTGCCCGGCGACGGCCAGCTCGGCCGCCCGGGGCACGAGCCGGCCCCCGCTCCCGAAGGGGAGGTCGAGGCCGCCCGAGCTCGAGACGACGGCGAGAGCGCCGACCCGCTCGGCGACGACCCTCGCGTGGCGGCGCAGGAAGCGCAGGAGGGCCATCCCACCCATCGAGTGGCCGGCCACCGTCACCGAGCGGAGGTCGAACGCCTCGAGCACATCCGCGATGTCATCGGCGACCGCCGCGATCGTGAGGCCGGCACCGCCGGGGACCGAGGCACCGTGCCCGCGCACGTCGAGGGCGATCATGCGGTGGCGCGGCCCGAGGTCGCGAAGCTGCCCCGCCCAGACCGCGGCCTGCAGCGTGATCCCGTGGACGAGGAGGATGGGCGGGCCGGCGCCGTGCTCGACGACGTGGATGCTGCCCCCGTCCCGCACCGGAACGTCGAGGTGGCGGGCGCCCTCGGGGAGGGCGAGCTCGCCGGCGTGCTCGGGCCGGCCAGGGGCTCCGGGGGCGAGCTCGCCTCGCCGGCGCCGCGCACGCAGGGCGGCAACCCCGGCGAGGCCTGCTGCGGCCCCGGCGCCTGCCCCGAGGACGACGGCGCGCCCGGCGCCGTGCGAGGCGCCGTCCGGTCGGCGGCCGGGCACGCTCACGGCTCCCTCATGACCCGCGGGACGCGGGGGCCGATCCGCGTGAGGACCTCGTAGGAGATGGTCCCGAGCCGCTCGGCCCACTCGTCGGCCGTGATCGCCTCGCCCCCCTGCTCGCCGATCAGCACTGCCTCGTCGCCCGCCGTCACGCCCGAGCCCGGCTCGCAGGCGACGAGCAGCTGGTCCATCGTCACGGTGCCCGCGATCGGGCAGCGCCGGCCGCCGACGAGCACGCACCCTCCGGCCTCGAAGTACCGCCTCGGCACTCCGTCGGCGTACCCGAGCGGCACGGTGGCGACGAGCGAGCGCTGCTCGAGCGGCCGCAGCCTCCCGTAGGAGAGCCGCTCGCCCGCCTCGTGCTCGCGCACGAGGGTCACCCGCGCCTTCAACGAGAGCACGGGCCGGAGCCCCACCGGCCCGGCCGCCGCCCGCTCCTGCTCGAGGCCGAGCCGGCGGCCGACCTCGATCGAGGGGGCGTACCCGTAGAGGGCGATCCCGCAGCGGACGAGGTCGTAGCGAGCCTCCGGCCAGGCAATCGCCCCCGCCGAGTTGGCGGCATGGCAGCGGCCCGGCTCCGGCAGGCCGGCCGCCCGCAGCTCGGCGCGGGCCCGCTCGAAGGTCGCGATCTGCTCGCCGGTGAAGGGGTCCTCCAGCCGCTCCGAGACGGCG
>Ga0070737_10002669_pt1 | contig 20779 bp, 21 predicted proteins | sample Coa_R1_10_FD_66438 | JGI IMG/M metagenome (GOLD analysis project Ga0070737, IMG submission 66438) | Surface soil microbial communities from Centralia Pennsylvania, which are recovering from an underground coalmine fire - Coalmine... | ecosystem: Environmental > Terrestrial > Soil > Unclassified...
ACTGGAATCGCCCGATCACGACGCAGGACGCCGACCATTCCCACACCCGCAGCGTTGGAGGGCGGCGGCGCGCGGCGACTTCGTCGGTCAAGACTTCGTCCAGCGCCATGTGCAACGCGGGCGGCTGCGGCGCGGTGTGGATCAGCCGCCACTTGTAATCCTTCCAGTCCGTCCGGTTCAAGCCGGCGACTCCACTGCACGCTGCACCGCCACCGCGATGGCCTCCGGCGAGACGCCGTACATCCTCACGTTGGATCCCAATGCGGCCTGGATCACCGCCGCGTGATGTCGGCTGCTTGCGGTCGCGGGGGATCCTTCCAGCGCCACGTCGATCAGGGTCAGCGCCGAATCGGGTTCCAGGAAGAAATCACCGCTGATGCGCACCCGCGTCAACTTGCCGTTGCGAACCTCGACGTCCGCCACGACCAGCTTGCCGCCGGGCATCTTGTATTCACCATGCATCGCGCGATTATGGCTTGATTCCGAGGGCTGGTGCCATACAACGACAATCACCCGCCGTTCGCCCTGACCTCAGGCGCGGAAGCGACGAAGTCGAAGTGCATCGACATGGCATTTCGACTTAGCGGCCGTTGGCCGCGTGCCGAACCTGAGCTGTCGAAGGCTCAGCGCGAACGGCCTCCAAAGGTCAACTCGACCTAACCGGTGTTTCGATCCTGTCCACCCGCCGCAGACCTCGCGGCAACAGGCCGCCGCGTTGCGCGCGACTGCCGCCGTATTCGACCAGGTCGGCCCATTTCAGCGTGAGCTTGCGCTGGCCTGCAAAGAGGGTAACTTCGCCTTCGCCTTCCGCGACGACTGCGATGCCGGCGACGCGCTCCTCGCCTGAGTGCAGTTTGGCCTTGGGGATTTCGATCAGCTTGTTGCCGCGACCGCGGTCCAGCTCGGGCAGGTCCGCCACCGAAAACATCAGGAGGTGCCCTTCGGTCGTCACGGCGACGATGCGATCGCGCGCGGGGTCGCTGACGTAGGCCGGTGCGAGCACGCGCGCATTTTCGTCCATGTTGATGACCTGCTTGCCGGCTTTCTTGTTGGCGACGAGGCCTTCGAAGCGCGTCAGGAATCCGTAACCGGCATCGGTTGCGAGGACCAGCTTGGTTCCGTTGTCGCCGATCGCGACCGCATCGAAGCGTGCACCGGGCGGTGGGGTGAAGCGGCCCGTCAGCGGCTCGCCATTGCCGCGTGCCGACGGCAGGGTGTGCGCGGCCGTAGAGTAGCTGCGGCCGGTGGAGTCGATGAAGACCGCCTGCTGCGAACTCTTGCCGCGTGCGCTGGCGAGATACCTGTCACTTTCCCGGTAGGAAAGCTCCGCGGCCATGACGTCGTGGCCCCTGGCTGCGCGCGCCCAGCCCTTCTCGCTGAGCACGATGGTGACCGGCTCCGACGTGACGAGCTCGCTCTCGTCCAGCGCCTGCGCGGCGGTGCGCTCGACCAGCGGCGAACGGCGCACGTCGCCGTATTTTTCGGCATCGGCTTTGAGTTCCTGCTTGATCAGCGTTTTCAGGCGCGCCTTCGACTTAAGCGTCACCTCGATCTTGGCGCGTTCCTCTTCCAGTTCATCGCGCTCGGCGTTGAGCTTCATTTCCTCGAGCCGCGCGAGTTGCCGCAGCTTGGTTTCGAGGATGTAATCGGCCTGTTCCTCGGAAAGCTCGAAACGTTTGATCAGCGCCGGCTTCGGTTCGTCCTCGTGGCGGACGATGCGGATCACCTCGTCGAGGTTGAGGAACGCGATGCGCAGGCCTTCCAGCAGGTGCAGGCGGCGCTCGACCTTTTCCAGGCGATGCTGCAGGCGTTTCGTCACGGTGTCGGCGCGGAAGCGCAGCCATTCCTCGAGAATCTGCTTGAGCGTCTTGACCTGCGGCCGGCCGTCCAAGCCGATCATGTTGAGGTTGACCCGGAAGCTCTTTTCGAGGTCGGTGGTCGCGAACAGATGCTGCATCATCGCGCCGGTGTCCACGCGGTTCGAGCGCGGGATCAGCACCAGCCGCACCGGGTTTTCGTGGTCGGATTCGTCGCGGAGGTCCTCGAGCATCGGCAGCTTCTTCGCGCGCATCTGCGCGGCGATCTGCTCGATCACCCGGGCTGGCGAGACCTGGTGCGGCAGCGCGGTCAGCACGATGTTGCCGCGTTCCTCGACGTACACCGCGCGGCAGCGCACCGATCCGTTGCCGGTCGCGTACATCGCGGTCACTTCGTTCCGCGGCGTGATGATTTCGGCGGCGGTGGGGAAATCAGGTCCCTTGATGTGCTCGCACAGCTCGGCGATGCTGGCGGAAGGCTCGTCCAGCAAGTGGATGCACGCTGACGCGACTTCGCGGAGGTTGTGCGGAGGAATGTCTGTGGCCATGCCGACCGCGATGCCCGTGGAGCCGTTCAGCAGCACATGCGGCATCCGCGCGGGCAACCAGGATGGCTCTTGCAGCGTGCCATCGAAATTGGGCGCCCATTCGACGGTGCCCATCGCGAGCTCGCCCAGCAGCAATTCCGCGATCGGCGTCAGGCGCGATTCGGTGTAGCGCATCGCCGCGAAGGATTTCGGATCGTCCGACGATCCGAAATTGCCCTGGCCGTCGATCAGCGGATATCGATACGAGAACGGCTGCGCCATCAGCACCATCGCCTCGTACACCGAGGTGTCGCCGTGCGGATGGAACTTGCCGATCACGTCGCCGACCGTGCGTGCGGATTTCTTGGGCTTCGCCGTCGCGGCGAGGCCAAGCTCGCTCATTGCATAGACGATACGGCGCTGGACCGGCTTCAGTCCATCGCCGATGAAGGGCAGGGCGCGATCCAGCACCACGTACATCGAATAGTCGAGATACGCCCGCTCTGCGTATTCGCGTAGCGGGATTTGTTCGAAGTTGGTCTCAAGCGAAGTCATGGGTTTCCGTCATCCTGGCGCAGGGTGCACTGCGTGACAGGCAGTTAAAGCAGCACATCAAATGCGTCCGCAGGGTTGATCGGCGCGAGTCGCGCGAATACCTCGAATATCGATCCGCGGAATTGTCGCCGGGTGCGAGCGTCAATGCACGCGTTCGGTTGCGATGCCGAGCTTCACGAGCTGCGCCTGCATGTTGTCGGAGCCCGCGAGATGCGCAACCAAGAATGTACGGTGTGGTTTCAGCAAGCCCGTTTTGGTGCATGCCGCACGATCAACGAGGCACGCGGTAGCCGCCGGGCACGCCATGCGGAGACAGGGTGAGTTGCCACAACTGGTCGCGGCGGGTGCGGAAGGTGGCGGCGGAACCTGACAGGTAATAACGCCACATCCGGCGGAAGCGTTCGTCGTAGCGCGGGTTGTTGGCCGACAGCTCCGGCCACGCCGCGTCGAAATTGGCCAGCCACGCCATCAAGGTCCTGTCGTAATCCGCGCCGAAGTTGTGCCAGTCCTCGACCACGAACAGGTTTTCCAGCGCCGGCGTCACCTGCGCGGCCGCCGGCACCATCGAATTCGGGAAGATGTATTTTTCGATCCAGGGATCCGGGCGCGATGGCGTCGAATTGACGCCGATGCAGTGCAGCACGGACAGGCCGTCATCCTTCAGACAGCGCCGGCACACCTCGAAATAGGTGCGGTAGTTCTTCCAGCCGACGTGCTCGAACATGCCGATCGAGAACACCGCGTCGAATTTTTCGTCGAGATCGCGGTAATCCTGCAGTCGGATTTCGATCGGCAATCCCTTGCACAGGTCGCGCGCGAACTGTGCCTGCTGTCCGGACACCGTGACACCCACGCCCGACACCCCATATTTTTCGGCCGCGTATTTCAGCGCCTCGCCCCAGCCGCAGCCGATGTCGAGGATCTTCATGCCGGGTTTCAGTTGCAGTTTGCGGCAGACCAGATCCAGCTTGGCTTCTTCGGCGTCGTCGAGGTTCGTCGCGTCTTTCCAGTAGCCGCACGAATACACCAGCCGTTTACCAAGCATCTTCGCGAAAAGGTCGTTGCCGATGTCGTAGTGCGCCTTGCCGATCTTGAATGCCTTGCGTCCGCGCTGCATGTTGAGGAAACGTGCGCGAAGGTGTGCCCGCAGCGCGTCGAAATCGCGCAGGTGCTCGTCGAGGTGCGCGCCCAGCACGTGGTAGAAAAACTGGTCGAGCGAGGGTGTATCCCACCAGCCGTCCATGTAGGCCTCACCGAGGCCCAGCGAACCATGCGCGAAAGCACGCGCGAACACGCGTTCGTCGTGAACCTTGAGGTCCCAGGGCCGGTCACCATCGATGCGCACGTCCGCGTGATCGAGCAGCTTTTGCGCCTTCTCGCGCAGCGCCTGGTCGTGGCGGCTCAGGTGGGCGGCGGGTTCCGTCGGCGTCGCAAGATCGTTCATCAGGCAGTCCTGTGTGATCGGCGCAGGCTCCAGAGCAGGGGAACCGCGGCAATCTGCAAGACCAGCGCCGCGGTGACCGTGTAGAGCGGATTTCTATCGTACAACACGCCGAGCAACACGCTCCCGGCGAACCATGCACTGCCATAGATCGCGTTGAACACGCCCAGTACGGTGGCGCGGCGTTCGCGCGGGATGCGCTGCGCGACGGCGGCGCGAAACAGCGAATCGTGTGCGCCGAAACCGATGCCCCACAGCACCATCCCCGCAAGCGCCGCCCACGGTCCGCCGAGGAACACCAACGGCGCGTACAGCGCCGGCACCAGCGTGCTCCACAGCAGCACCGAGAGCCCCTGCCGGTCGAACAACTTGCCGAGCGCGAGGGCGGTCAGGCCGCCGGCCAGGCTGGCGACCGCGTACAGGCCCGGTACCACGTCGTTGGCGACGACGTGATCGCGGGCGAGGTGGAACGCGATCAGCGCGAAATCGGAATAACCCGCCGCGATCAGCGCGGTCGCGGCGAGGAAGACCTTGAGGTCGCGCAACGCTTTCGCATCGGGAACCGGACGGCCGTCGAGTTCCTCTGGCTGCGGAAAGCGCGCACGCGCGATCGCCAGCGTCGCCAGTGCGGCCAGTGCGGGCAGCAGCAGCCACGCGAAGGCGTGGCGATAGCCGCCGTGCAGGAACAGCACCGCCGCCGCAATCAACGGGCCCAACACGGCGCCGATCGAATCCAGCGCCTCATGCAACCCGAATGCCCAGCCGGCGCCGCCCATGTCCTTCGCGGCGTAGGAGAGCATCGCATCGCGCGCGGGCGTGCGCAGCGCCTTGCCGCTGCGCTCCAGGATCACGAGCCCCGCCGCGACCGGCCAATTGCCCGCGAGCGCCAATGCAGGTACCGCGAGCAGGTTGATCGCGTAACCGACGATCGTGATCGCCCAATAGCGCTTGGTGCGATCGGCCAGCGCGCCGGTGAACAGGCGCAGAACGTATCCCAGCAGTTCGCCGCCGCCCGCGACCAGTCCGACGATCGCGCCGGTCGCACCGAGCGTGCCGAGATACGGTCCCCAGATGGAGCGCGAACCCTCGTAGGTCATGTCGGCGAACAGACTGACGACGCCGAGCAGCACGACGAATGTCAGCGCGCGTCGTGCGGCCGTGGCGTCGCTCAAGCCCATCTGCGTTTGCGGGTCCATTGCTCAAAAGCATTTGGACACGGATAAAGCCGGATTGCCACGGATGAAAAGACTTTATCCACGCACATCAGATTTGATCCGTGTCGAAAAATTCGCTTGCGGTGCTCCACTGTTCGTTTCACCCCAGCACACCGAATTCGGCAGGCAGGATCGCATAGAACATCTGCAGGTTTTCCTCGCGCACGCGCGCGAGCATCCGGTCGGCCGCCTCGCGCGTGACCACGAAATCCACGCGCACGGTTTCCTGCCCGGCAAGTTCCAGGAAATGCGCTTCGTGGGTCACGCCATGGCGGCCGTAACCCGCGATCGAGCGGAACGCGGTGCCGCCGGACAGGCCGATTTTCTTGGCTTCCGCGAGCAGCCAGTCGTACAGCAGCACGCCGCCGTGGCGGCGGCTTTCGTGCACGAAAAATCGCAGATAGACGCCTTGGGTGGGCGTGGTGTCGTTCATGCGAAATGCCTCAGCAGCGCCTGCATCAGCGCGAAGCCCGCCAGCGTCATCGCGAGCGTGCCGATCACGTGAATGCCAATGATTGCCACGGTCCAGCCGTATTGCTCGCGCAACAGAAGCGTGACCGTTTCGCCGGAAAATGTCGAGAAAGTGGTAAGGCCGCCCAGAAATCCGGTCGTGACGAACAGGCGCGTTTCCGGCGACAGCGACTGGAACTGCGCGAACGCGCCCAGGATCAGGCCCATCAACAGTCCGCCCAGCAGGTTGGCCGCCACCGTTCCCAGCGGCACCGTCGGAAAGAGGGGATTGAACCAGACGCCGAACAGATAACGCAGGCAGGCGCCGAGGAAGGCGCCGCAACCTGTCGCGAGCAGGGCATACATGAGCATGGACGATCCGACTCCGTTTGCAGGGTTGTCGGGCACCGCGCGCGCTGGCCGCTCGTCATGCGGCGATGCCAACGCACCGGAATCCCGGTGGCGTAGGCATCATCAGCCGCTCGATCGGACGCGGCGGTTCGGGGAGGCATGCCATCTCCCTTGCAAGCCCGCGTATAGTAGCCGAGCGCCTCGCGATAGCGTCAAGTGAGCGGACGACTATCTTGAAATCCGTTCGCCTTGAGCGTAGCCGCCGAAGGCGCGAAGTCGAAGGGCGGAGCGCTTCGACTTCATTCGCTGCGCTCATGCAGCGTGTCCTGAGCTTGTCGAAAGGCTCAGCGCGAACGGTTCAAAGCTTGGCGGTCAGCACAACAATCCGCGCGATTCCAGGAACGCGCGGGCGTCTTCGGCGTCGCGTTCGAACCACGCGCGTGCCGAGCCAAGCCGGAACGAGTAGCCCCAGGCATCCATGTCCGCGAGGGCGCGCTCGCGGCCGAAGCCGGGCAGCGCGTCGGCCAGCGCGATCTGGAGGTAGCAGGCCGCGTCTTCTTCCTCGAGCGAATCGCTGGCGTCGGTATGGATCGACGCGCGACGTGCCGGATCGGCGACCAGCAGGTGGCAGGCTTCATGCAACAGCGAGTGCACCGGCGTGTCCGCGCGCACATACACCTTCGACGCGATCACGCCGGCTTCGGGTTCGCCCCAGAAGCTGCCGGGGATCGGCGCGTCGTCGGCGACATGCATCAATTCGAGATCATGCCGTGCGAGCAGGTTGGCTGCCGCCTCGAAGCCGACGTCGGCGAGGAGCAGGACTGCTCCGGAATCACGCGATATTGCTGCCCCCTCACCCCGGCCCTCTCCCCACGGGGGAGAGGGGGAAAAGCCGACGCGTCGCGAAGCCGGCTCCTGCTTCCCCTCTCCCCGTATGAGAGAGGAAGAATTGTTTCGCAGCGCCGTGTCTTGGCCTTTCGCCTCTCCCCACGGGGGGTGGGCCGGCGCGTTTGTGAACTGCTGGGAGCAGTTCACGCGCTGGCGAACGCCCGAAGCAGGAGGTTGAGGGCAGGGTTGCTTGGCGAGCGCAGGACGCGCGAGCTTAGCAACGGGAGACAAGCGCGCAGCGCTTGGCGGGTGAGGGGGGACTTTGATCATCTCACCGATCCGTGGCGTTCACGTGCCGGTTGCTGCCTTCGGCTCCGGCAGCGCCACCGACAACTCAAGCACTTCGCCTTCGCTGCTGCGCTCGACGTTGATCTGGACCGCGTCCGTGTCGACATGCACGTATTTGCGGATCACTTCCAGCAACTCGTTGCGCAGCAATGGAAGATAATCGGGGCCGCCGCGCGTGGCGCGCTCCTGCGCGACGATGATGCGCAGGCGCTCGCGCGCGATGCTCGCGGTGTTCTTCGGGCGCGGGCGCAGAAAATCGAGCAGACTCATCGCGTCCTCCTCAGGTTCCGAACATGCGCTTGAAGAAGCCTTTCTTCGGCGCGTCGAGGAATCGCATCGATACGTCTTCGCCCAGCAGTCGCGCAACCGCGTCGGCATAGGCCTGGCCCGCGATCGAGCCGGCGTCGTGGATCACCGGCACGCCGGAGTTGGACGCGGCCAGGACGTTTTCCGATTCGGGGATCACGCCCAGCACCGGGATGCCGAGGATTTCCTCGACGTCCTTGACGCTCATCATCTCGCCGGCTTCGACACGTACGGGGTTGTAGCGCGTGAGCAACAGGTGCTGCGCACCCGCGCCCTCGCCGCGCTCGGCACGCCGGGTCTTGGAGGACAGCAACCCGAGGATCCGATCGGAGTCGCGCACGCTGGAAACTTCCGGATTCACCACGACCACTGCGCGATCGGCGAAGTACATCGCGAGGTGCGCGCCCTTCTCGATGCCGGCGGGCGAGTCGCACACGATGTAATCGAAGCCGTCCTGCTTCAATTCCTCCAGCACGCGCTCGACGCCGTCCTGGGTCAGCGCCTCCTTGTCGCGCGTCTGCGAAGCCGCCAGCACGTACAGGTTGTCGTGGCGCTTGTCGCGGATCAGCGCCTGCTTCAGGGTCGCCTCGTTCTGGATGACGTTGACGAAGTCATACACCACGCGGCGTTCGCAGCCCATGATGAGGTCGAGGTTGCGCAGCCCGACGTCGAAGTCGATGACCGCGGTCTTGTGGCCGCGCTGGGCAAGGCCGGTCGCGAGCGAGGCGGACGTCGTGGTTTTGCCGACGCCGCCCTTGCCGGAAGTGATGACGATGGTTTCGGTCAAGGCGGGTGCTCCGTTGATGCTGGTTGGTGATATCCGACGCGCGTCCGCCGATTATTCGGACGGCGGCTGAATGTCGCGTGTTTCTAAAGCTGGGTAATCTGCAGGCGATCCTGCTCGAGCCGGATCTGCACCGCGCGGCCGGCAAATTCCTTCGGCAATTCCTCGAACACGCGGTAGTGGCCTGCGATCGACACGATCTCGGCGCGGAACTCGCTGCAGAAAATCCGGGTGGACTTGTCGCCGAGCGCACCCGCGAATGCGCGTCCGCGCAGCGCGCCATACACATGGATGTTCCCATCGGCCAGCACTTCGGCACCGTTCGCGACAGCGCCGACCACCACGAGATCGCAATCTTGCGCGTAAACCTGCTGGCCGGTGCGCACGGGCTGGTGGTGTTGCATGGCCGTTGCGGGTCCCGTGCTGGGCTCTGGAGACGCCGGCGCGGCTGGCGCCGCATCGTTCGACGCCGACACGGCGCGTTCATCGGCACCGACAGGTTTTTCGGCGCGCTCGTAGGCGGCTCGGAACTTCGCGATCAGTGGAAGACCCAGCCTTCGCGCCAGCGCATCGGTCGCGTCGTCGCCGTAGGCCAGGCCGACCGGCAACATGCCGGCGCCGCGCACGGCGTCGAGCACCGCGCGCACCGTGTCCTCCTCGGGTTGCGGCGACAGGAAGGAAAGGTCCACGACGACCGGCGCGCGTTCGAACAGCGCAGGCGCTTCCTGGACGCGGACCTCGATCGCGGCACGCAGTGCCTCCGGATCCGCGTTGCGCACGCGCACGTTGGCAATGCCGACCTGGCCAAAACGAACGTCGGCGGCTTCAAGGATCGCGGCGGACGCGCCGGCCTGCCGCGCGCTCACGCCTGGCTCGCCGCGCGCAGTTGCGGTTCATCGGCCGGCAGCGGACGCTGTTCCAGCCATGGGACGGCGGGCAGGCCATCGGGATAGGTCTCGCACACGAAGGCGTAACACTCGAGTTTCTTCAGCAACAGGCTGACGCGCCGGCCGGATTCGGGCATCACCTGTTGACCGGCCTCGTGGAACCCGAAGGTGCCATGGAACAACAGGGAAACGTCATCGCGCGGTTCGAGAAACACTTCGCAGGCCAAGTTGGGCGAGCGTACTTCCGCGAAACTTTGCACGTCGGCGTAGAAGGTGCGGCCGAGCCCGTGCCCACGGTGCAGATCGCCGACCACGACGCGGTCGATGTACATGAAGTTGTCGCAATGGGCGCGGAACCATTGGAAATTGGAACTGGCGTATGCCGTCGAGTCCCGCAGCGCGACGAGGAAACCGGCGAGGTGCCCGTCGACTTCCGCGACCCGGAAGTAGTCGGCATGGCGATAGAAGTGGTCCAGTTGCGCCGCGTCCAACGGCAGGATGGAAGGTCCGGCGGTGTTGTTGAGCCCCAGCACGGCGGCGAGGTCGCTCGCACGCACGTCGCGGAGGGTCAGGTTCGGCGTCAGCATCATTGTTCGGGCTTTTCCGGGTGCGACATGGAAGCGGCGGCAGCCTGCGACGGCGCATTATCGCATGCCGGCGGCGCGAGGTCTCCATTGTCGCGAGCGCGTGATCAGCTCCGCAGTTGGCGGGGGCTGCAGGGCACGAGCTTTGTCGGTGCGAAGCGCGGATTGACAGCGTATTTCGGTACTTCCGAGTGCGTTATGATCGGCGCGTGCAACGCCCGTCCTTAAGCCCGATTTCCCTGCTGCGGTACGCAGGCCTGATCACGTACGCCTGCGTGGGCGTGCCGCTGGTCCAGCGCGACTGGATGTTGAACAGTCTTTCCGAGCCGCGTACGCCGGTGCACGTGGCCCGCGCGCTGCACGCCCAGAACCACACGGACATCCTGTTGTGGGCAGCCAGTTACGTGATTTTCGGCGTGGTGTACTGGCTGTTGACCCGCGACCTGGGTTCGCGCCGGCATTGGGGCGCCAAGCTGCTGGGCCTGCTGGTACTCACGTGCGCTGCCTTGGCGATTTCCTGGTTCAGCGCGAGCGGTGTCGGCGCGTTGCTGCTGATGGTCGTTGCGATGGTGCTGCCGTGGCTGCTGCCGCTGCCGGTCGCGATCGCCTGGTTGATCCTGCAGAACGTCGCATGCATCCCGGTGTTCGCGGCGTTCCCGAATTTCGACGTGGGCCGCGCGATTATGCAGGCGGGCCTGTACCTCGGGTACTCGGTGATCGTGTTCATCGCGTCCGACGTGGCGCACCAGCAGGCGAACGCGCGCGAGGAACAGCGGCGGTTGAACTCCGAGTTGCGCGCCACGCGCGCGCTGCTGGCCGAGTCCAGCCGCATTTCCGAGCGCATGCGGATCGCGCGCGATCTGCACGATCTGGTCGGCCATCACCTGACCGCGCTCAGCCTCAATCTCGAAGTGGCCGGCCATCTGGTGGAAAACCAGGCGGCCTTCGACCACGTCACCCGTGCGCGGACGACCGCGAAGCAGTTGCTGGCGGACGTGCGCGAGGTGGTCAGCGAGTTGCGCGACGACGAGGGCATCCAGTTGACCGATGCGCTGCGCGATCTCACCGACGGCGTGCCGGGCCTCGAAGTTCATCTCGAGTTGCCGCCGCGGTTCGCGGTGAGCGATTCGCGCCGGGCGCAGGTGCTGCTGCGCTGTACCCAGGAAATCATCACGAACGCGGTGCGCCACGCGCGCGCCCGCAACCTGTGGCTGCACTTCGAGGAAGGCGAGGGCGGCAGGCTGGTGCTGAAGGCGAGCGACGACGGGTGCGGTGCGATCGAGTTCAGGCCGGGCAATGGCCTGAACGGGATGCGCGAACGCCTGGCCGAAGTGGGCGGCAAGCTCGCGATCCAGACACAGCGCAACCGCGGGTTCACCCTGGAGGCCTCGCTGCCGATGGAACACGCGGCGTGATCCATCCGAACGGATGGGAGCCATGCGCGAGAATCTGGCCGATGGCTGTTCGGGCTGGAGCCGATGGACCACACTTTCGTTGAGAGGGGATAGTCGATGATTTCGGTGTGTCTCGTGGACGACCAGACGCTGGTGCGCCAGGGCATCCGCTCTTTGCTGGAGCTTTCGCCCGAAATCCAGGTGGTCGCCGAATGCAATGACGGTTCGGCCGCACTCCAGAAAATTCCCGAGGTGAAGCCGGACGTCGTCCTGCTCGACATGCGGATGCCCGGCAAGAGCGGTCTCGACGTGTTGAACGAGTTCGCGGCGCGGGGCAAGGTGCCGCCGACGATCATCCTGACCACCTTCGACGACGACCAGTTGGTGCTCGCGGGGTTGAAAGCGGGCGCGCGCGGTTATCTCCTGAAGGATGTGTCACTCGAGCAGTTGGTCGATGCGGTGAAAACCGTCGCCGGCGGCGGCTCCCTGATCGCGCCGGTGGTCACCCAGCGCCTGCTGGCGGGCGTCAACCGCATCAACAACCAGTTCAGCAGCCTCGGCCAGCCCGACCCGCTGACCGACCGTGAAACGGAAATCCTGCGCCTGATGTCCGGCGGCTACAGCAACAAGGAAATTGCCAATTCGCTGAAGGTGGCTGAAGGCACGGTCAAGAACCACGTCTCCAACATCCTTTCCAAGCTCGGCGTGCGCGACCGGACGCGGGCGGTGCTGAAGGCGCTGGAGCTCGGTATCGTCTAGGAGCTTCAGCCGTAGCGCCAACGCCGCGGAGCAAGTACCATCCGCGGTTCATGTTTTCCTGATGTACGCGCCACCGGCCGGGGATGCTTGGCCCGTGGAGGCGTCGAACTGCAAACAAGCCGTCCGGAGATTCCTGGCATGACCCGTGTGCTCGAATTTGTCGTTGCCCTGATCATCGTGTTCATCCTGGCCGTGATCGTGGGTGTGTGCCTGCCCAGCCACGCGCACATCGAGCGGTCGATCGAGATCAGCCACAATCCGGAGCACATCTACGACGTCCTGATGAACTTCAGGCGTTTTGGGGATTCGACGGGGGCGTGGTTGAAAGCAGAGGACCCAGGCGTGCAGTTCACGTCGTCAGGTCCTGCCTATGGTCCCGGCGCGACGCTGAGCTGGAAGGGGAACAAGACCATCGGTGACGGCACGGTGGTCAACAAGGGCGGCCAGATCAATATCTCGAACCACAGCACCGTCACCTGGGCGCTGACCAACGATTGGCACGGCAGGAACAAGACCTTCACTTTTGATGTCCAGCCGCGCCAGGATCAGCGCGTCACCAAGGTGACGTGGTCCTACGACGTGGATTACGGCTGGAACCTGATCGGCCGCTACTCGGCGCTCTGGATCCATGGCGATCCCTCGGCTCTGATCGAGTACGGCTTGGGCTCGTTGCAGAACATGCTGGCCGGCATCGCGAACGTCGACTACAGCAAGGTTCACCCGGGCCTGTACCGTTCGGATGCGACGCCGGTGCTGGTGGTCTCGACCAAGGCGCCACGCACCGTGGATGACATCGATACCGCCAAGGCGGCAGCGATGAAGGAAATCCAGGCGGCGATGGCCAAGCTCGGCGTCAAGGCCGCGGGTCCGACAACCACGATTCGCACCGAGTGGGGCGACACCACGTTCATCTTCGATCTGGCCGTGCCGATCAATTCGACCACGTTGAACGTGAATGGCAAGAGCGTCGACCTGACCAAACTGCCGCCGCCGCCGACGGCCGCGCAGCAAGCTGCCGCGGCAGCATCCGCGGCCTCGGCCGCGAAGGCGGCTTCGGCGTCCAGCGCTGCATCGGCTGGGAGTGCCGGGCAGCCCGCCTCGGGCTCTTCGTCGGGCGGCGCAGCGTCGAACGGTCCTGCGCCAGGCAGCCTCGACAAGCAGAACCGGCTGGTCGTCGACGCCAACGTGCGCGCGATGATGATGCCGGCGGGCGAGGTGCTGGTCGCGACGTGGACCGGCGAGAGCGGCGTGCAGTTCATGGTGACGGCGCTCGAAGCGTACGCTGCGACCCACGGCTACAAATTCGACGAAAGTGCCGCGCCTGCGTACAACCAGTTGGCCTCACTGCCGACCGTCAGCGACGACGATCAGATTTATCGCGTGTTCCTGCCGGTCAGCGATGCGCCGGCGCAGACGCCTGACCAGAAAGCGGGACTCACGCAGCCGCTCACCGCGCTGGACCCGTCGCTCTGGGCGGCCGAAAACACCAAGCCGGCCGAGACGAAAGGCAAGGCGGAGAAGAAGAAGGAGGCGCGCAAGCGTCCGGAGCACAGGAAACGCCACCGCCGCTGAAACGTCGCGAGTGGCACGTGGAAAGGCCCGCCGCGCGCGGGCCTATTATTGGCTAAAGCATTTTTGACGATCTTCGGGATCTTCAGACACACTGGTCGTCATTCCCGGGCCGCCCGCGTTGTTTGCGGGCGGAACCGGGAATCCATCTTGCTCTTCGGGAACAGCAAAAATGGATTCCGGGTTGTCGCGCCATGAAGCCGGCGCGACCCCCGGAATGACGACATTGTGGGAGTCTCGTCCCCCGATGTTGGCTGAGATCGCTGCTAGAGTTCGCGCACGATGCGTGCATTTGAACTTGCAATTGTTTGAGCAGCGATGATCCGGACCGAAAACCTCGGCAAGCGATACGGCCGGCTCGATGCGGTCGCCGCACTCGATCTCCGGGTGGCGCCGGGCCAGGTGTTGGCTTTGCTGGGCCCCAACGGTGCCGGCAAGACCACCTCGATGCGGATGATTGCGGGTTTCCTGCAACCGACCACCGGGCGCGCGATGGTTTGCGGTTACGACGTGGTGCGCGAACCGATCAAGGCGCGCCGTGCGCTGGGATACCTGCCCGAGGGTGCGCCGAGCTACGGTGAACTGTCGGTGGCCGAGTTCCTGGCCTTTGCAGCGCGGGTGCGCGGGTTGACCGGCATTTCCGGCGCGCGGCGGATGGACGACATGATCGAGCGGCTGCAATTGCAGCCGGTCCTTGCGCAAGGCATCGAGACCCTGTCGAAGGGATATCGCCGCCGCGTGTGCCTCGCGCAGGCGTTGTTGCACGATCCACCGGTGCTGATTCTCGACGAACCCACCGACGGACTTGACCCGAACCAGCAACGAGAGGTGCACGCGCTGATCCGGGGCATGGCGCGTGATCGCGCGATCATCGTGTCCACGCACGCACTGGACGAAGTACGCGCCGCCTGCAACCGGGTGGCGATCCTTGCAAAGGGCAGATTGCGCGCGGAGGGAACACCCGCGGAACTCGAGAGCCGCTCGCGCTACCACGGCGCAGTCAGCTTCCGTGCGCCGGCGAGTGCCCTGGCGCGCGAGCTGCTGGCGCGCCAGCCGGAAATCGACACGGTCGAAGTGGATGCCATCGACGGACGCACCACGGTGTTTCCGCGCGATGGCCAGGACATCTTTCAGATCGTCGTGAAATTGCTGGCCGAACAACGGGTCCGGATCGAGGAACTGCAGCTCGAGCGCGGGCGTCTCGAGGACGTGTTCCGGCAGATCACGGACGAAGCCGGTGCCGAACCGGCGGTGGCCGCGTGAGCGCGGCAGCATCCGCGGCCGGCGACCGGATGCAGCGTGGCAGGGCCTTCCGCGGCGTGTTCCTGCGCGAGCTGCACGGCTATCTGATCACGCCGGTCGCGTGGCTGTTCGCCGTGATTTTCCTGTTGTCGGCAGGCGCGTTCACGTTCTACCTCGGCGCGTTCTTCGAACGCGGCCAGGCCGATCTGGATCCATTTTTTCGCTTCCATCCATGGCTGTACCTGGTACTGGTGCCGGCCTTGGCGATGCGCTTGTGGGCGGAGGAGCGCCGCAGCGGTACGCTGGAATTGCTGTTGACGCTGCCGATCAGGCCATGGCAGGCGGTGCTGGCCAAGTTTCTCGCCGCATGGGTCTACATCGGCTGCGCGCTGGCGCTTACGTTTCCGATGTGGCTCACCGTCAATTATCTGGGCCAGCCTGACAATGGCGTGATCTTGGCGAGCTACATCGGCAGTTTCCTCATGGCGGGCGCATTTCTTGCGATCAGCGAGTGCCTGTCCGTGCTGACGCGCAGCCAGGTCATCGCGTTCATCGTCGCGGTTGCGGTGTGCTTCCTGTTCCTGCTGGCCGGCGACCCGCTGGTTCAGCAACCGCTGCTGGCACTGGGCTCCGGACGCGTCGCCGATGCGTTCGCGGACCTCAGCCTGTTGGCGCATTTCCAGGCCATCTCCCGCGGCGTACTCGATCTCGGCGACGTTGCGTACTTCGTGCTCACGATCGTGTTCTGGCTGGCCGCGAACGTCGCGATCCTCGATGCGAGGCGCGGTGGATGAGGCTGCGTTGGCGCGGGCGTCTGTGGGTGGTGCTGCCCATCCTGGCCGCGGTGTACGTGCTGCTGGTCCTCGGCGCGTCGCGCTGGCTCAGCCGCGACCGGATCGACTTGACGCAGGACCACCTGTACACGCTGTCGCCGGGGACGCTCGACATCATTCACCATCTGCGCCAGCCGATCGACCTCACGCTCTATTTTTCGGAAGGTGCCAGTCGCGGCCTGCCGCAATTGCGCGCCTACCACCAGCGCGTGGTCCAGATGCTGGACCAGGTCGTGCGCGAATCAAACGGATTCGTTCGCCTGACACAGATCGACCCGCAGCCGTTTTCCGAAGACGAGGATCGTGCCAGCGCCGCCGGTCTGACTTCGGTGCGGGGCGAGGGGACGGGCGAGGCCATTTTTTTCGGGCTGGCGGGACGCAATGCGGGCGATGGACGCACGGCCGCGATTCCTTTCTTCCTGCCCGCCAAGGAGCCGTTCCTCGAATACAACGTCGCCCGCGTGCTGCACGACCTCAGCATCACGAAGAAACCGCGCGTGGCGATCTACAGCGGTCTGCCGATCTGGGGCGGCAACGATGCGGACGGCAACCAGACGCCGCCCTGGGCCGTGCTGCAGCAGGTGCAGCAGTTGTTCGATGTCCAGCAGCTCGACGCGACGTCGCTGGCGTCCCTGCGTCGCACCGATGCAGACGTCCTGGCCGTGATCCAACCCACGGGGCTGACCCACGCCGATTTCCGTGCGATCGACCGGTACGTGCAGGACGGAGGCCACTTGCTGGTGTTCGTCGATCCGGATTCCGAGGTGGATGGCAACGAATCGTCCGATCTGCAGCCGTTGTTCCAGGCGTGGGGCGTGGCGTTCGATCCGGATCGTGTCCTGCTGGACCGCTCGCGTGCACTCACGGTGCAATCGCCGACCACGGGCGCGCCTGTGAGAGACCCGTCGGTGCTGGGGCTGACCGGTGACGAACTCAATCGGCGTGACCCCGTGACCAAGGCGTTGAGCGTGATCGACGTGGCGTCCACAGGGTATTTCGGGCTGCTGGCGGGCGCGACCGTGAGGCTCGACCCGCTGATCCAGAGCACGACCGAGGCCATGGCCGTGCCCGCAAAACGCGTGCGCGACGCGGGTGAGCCTGCCGCACTCTACCAGGGCTACGCACCCGACGGCGAGCACTACGCGATCGCCGTACGCCTCGATGGCAGTGTGCCCGCCGCGTTCTCCGCCGATCTGCCGGCCGCGCCGGCGGCGCGGAAGCCACAGGTGATCCTGGTGGCCGATACCGATCTGTTGTCCGATCGGTTGTGGGTGCAGCCGAGCCCGACATCGGAACAGACCCTGATGAGTCCGTTCGCGAACAACGGCGACTTCTTCGTCAACGCGATCGACGATCTTGCCGGTTCCTCGAACCTGATCGCCATCCGCGGGCGCGCGGTCAGCGAGCGCAGGTTCACCCGTGTCGATACCTTGCGGCGGCAGGCCGACGAGAAGTTCAAGGCCAAGCAGGTCGAACTGCAGGCGGAACTTTCCGAAACGGAGAAGCGCCTCGACGCGCTGAAGCAGGGCGCGCAGGGGCGCAACCGGACCGCAGCGCAGAAAGCCGCGGTGGAACAGTTCATGCGGCGCAAGCTCGAAATCCGCAGCGAATTGCGCGCCGTGCAACGCAGCCTCGATGCGGACATCGAGCGGTTATCGATGGAACTCAAGTTCTTCGACATCCTGTTGATGCCGATCCTGGTGACGCTGGCGGGGCTGCTTTATGGACTGTGGCGCATGCGCAGGCGGCGCTTCGGTGGGAACTGGCGATGACGAGTTCTCCAACGCAGCGCGCAGCGCAGCCGCGCTGGCCCGGCGCCATCGCCGCCGCAGCGGGTGCCAGTGCAGTCATCCTCGGCGCACTCGGTGCGCACGGGCTGCAGGGCCAACTTTCTGCGCAAATGCTGGAGGTCTGGCATACGGCCGTACGCTTCCAGTTCTGGCATGCGTTGGCATTGGCAATCTGCGCGCTGCTGCGGCGCTCGCACGCGATCGACTTGGCTGCGATCCTGTTCACCGTCGGGATGCTCCTGCTTTGCGGAAGCCTGTACGCGCTGGCGTTGGACGCGCCATCTGCGGTCGGCGTGCTGACGCCACTTGGCGGCTTGGCGTTCATCGTTGGCTGGATATCGCTTGGGGTTGGTTTTTACCACCGGTCAGAATGAGGTGATGCGATGCAGGTACCGCGCATTCCACGAGGATTCGACATCGATGCCGCGACGGCGCATCTGGCGCGGCGCGACCGCAAACTCGGCCGCTGGATGCGCCGCATCGGACCGCTCGAGCACGATTTCGATGCGCGCTTCCATCCGGTCGATGCACTCGCGCGTTCGATCCTGTACCAGCAATTGTCCGGCAAGGCGGCTGCGACGATCACGGCGCGCGTGCGCCAGCGCATGCCGCGCGGCGGCCGGATCACCGCGCGCGGCATCGATGCCGTCGATGACGCGGGGCTGCGCGCGGCGGGCGTTTCGCGCAACAAGATCGCCGCCCTGCGCGATCTCGCGGCGAAGTTCCATGCCGGCATCGTGCCGACATCCGCGCAGCTCGACCGCATGTCCGACCAGGACCTGATCGACCACCTGACCCAGGTGCGCGGCATCGGCCGCTGGACCGTCGAGATGCTGCTGATGTTCCGGCTCGGCCGCCCCGACGTGCTGCCGGTCGACGACCTCGGCGTCCGCAAGGGCGCGCAGATCGTGCACGGGTTCGACGCGTTGCCTGCGCCGCTCGCGTTGCGCGAGTTCGGCGAACGCTGGGGACCGTACCGCACGCTCGCGTCCTTCTATCTGTGGAAGGTCGTCGAGGCGGCCAATCCGCCGAAACCCGGCGCAAAGCCGGTGAAGCGGTCTCAGGAGTGATCGGCTGCAATGGTCGTTGCGCGAGTGCCACGTCCTCGCTAACGTTGCGCCGGGGAAGCAGGGCGACAAGATTGGGGGGTCGATATGTCCTGCAGTCAGTGCGGCAGCGCCATGGCGTCGGGTGCAAGCTTTTGTGCTGCGTGCGGTGCACATACTTCCGCGGAAGCCGCCGCGACGGCGTCGGGTTCGCAGCCTTCAAATTCTGCTGGCGGAGTCACTCGAGGTCAGGGCGATTTGCCTGCGGTGGATGTTGCGCCTGATCTATATGCCGGTTTTTGGCGGCGGGTTGCAGCGTATCTGCTCGACAGCCTGTTGTTGATGGTCATCGGCTTCGTTGCGGGAGTTCTACTGGGTTTGCTCGAATTCGCGGTGGCTCATGCGGCCAGCCGCGCGTCGGGTTATGTGGTCGGTGTCGTGGTTGCGTGGTTGTATTTCGCGTTGTTCGAATCGTCTCGCCAGCAGGCGACGCCTGGCAAGCTGGCGCTCGGGCTAAGGGTTACCGATGCGCGAGGTGCACGGATCGGCTTCGGGCGCGCCAGCGGACGCTATTTCGGAAAATACGTCTCCGCATTGATCTTGTTTGTCGGCTTCATGATGGCAGGCTGGACTCGCCGCAAGCAGGCGCTGCACGACATGATGGCGGGCTGTTGCGTGGTGCGACGGGATGGCTTGGAACGGATCGAACGCGGCGAGGCAATCGCAGTCGGTGCACGCGTGCCCGGTATGCCGGGATGGGCGATCGCGTTGATCGTGGTGGTCGGAAGTTTGTTCCTTCTCGTGCCGATCCTGGCCGCCATCAGCATTCCGGCCTATGAGAATTACCTGGTGCGTGCACAAGTGGATGAGGGCAGGGCCCTCGCAGCAGGAGCCGAGACAGCGATCAGCGAATACTATTCGAAGACGGGCAATTTCCCGGAGAAGAACGGGGATGTTGGACTGTCGCCGCCGTCAGCCATCACGGGAAAGTATGTTTCGGGTGTGCAGGTTGGTGTACTCAATGGAGGGCAGGGCGTGGTCCTGGTGACGTTTTCGAGCCGCGAACCGCAGCACGCCAATGCGGCGCTTGACGGAAAGCACCTGCTTTTCGTTGCGCATCCGGCCGGTGACGTTATCGAGTGGGAGTGTCGAAGCGATGCACCGGACAGGTATTTGCCATCCCCGTGCAGGCAAGCAGTGGATCCATAGCTACCGCGGGTCGGTGCCGGGAAATGGCTGGCGGATTCGCGCGTGCCAGCACCAGTGCCACGGTTCGTATGCAATACCGTGCACATTGCCCGGCGGGTAGGAAAGTACGAAACCGTGCTCTGCCGCGTGTCGCTGCAGCCAAAGAAACGCGGGGGAGCGTTCAAATTCTTTTTCGAGCGCCGTGAACCCCGGCGTCGTGAAGTCCACGCAGCGTCCGGTGTGATGCTCGCTGTATCCGGGTGCCGCGTTGGTGCGCAGGATTTCATCCATGGTGAACCCTTGCGCGAGTTTGCGTTCGAGGATGCCCAACTGGTACTCGATCGATCGGAACGCCGACACGACCTGCAACTCGACACCTTCGTTCGCAGCGGTTTCGCACATGCGCGCGACCGCGCGTGCGGCGCGCGGCTGCATCCACTGCAAACGGCCATGGATATCCTTGCCGATGGATACCAGCGGTGCCGGTTCGCGCTGCAAGCTCAGGTGCCGCGCGCGGCCGTAATCGCGCGGAACGCCCAGTGCATACGCGCGATCGAGCAATAGGCGCCGCTCGGCGTCATCGCGGCAGCGGCGCGGCGCTTCGGCGGTAGCCGACACGCTCGTCATCGCCGGGTCTCGGTGCGCGTACATCCGCTTGTCGCCGGGAGGAACGCCTTGCGATCGCGTGCCGGCGCTCACGGCCCGCCAGCGGGACGCAGGAAGAATCCTGCGATCTTGCCGTCTGCATCGCAGGCAACCTGAGCGTTCAGGGCGCCTTTCTCGAAGCGCAGCGGGACCGTGATGATGGTGTGGCCCTGGTACATCACGTTCTGGGGCGTGCCGCGTCCCTGCAACTTGCCCATCTG
>Ga0070737_10002671_pt1 | contig 20770 bp, 16 predicted proteins | sample Coa_R1_10_FD_66438 | JGI IMG/M metagenome (GOLD analysis project Ga0070737, IMG submission 66438) | Surface soil microbial communities from Centralia Pennsylvania, which are recovering from an underground coalmine fire - Coalmine... | ecosystem: Environmental > Terrestrial > Soil > Unclassified...
GACGGATCGGCAGCATCGCGTTCCGATGCTACAAGCCCCTGCCCCCAGCTCATGCTGCTATGCTGCGGGTCCTTCCACGTTGGAGCCGCCAGCCAGCAGCCTAAACTGGGGGATGGCAAGCAACTCTGATACGCGCCTCATGTTGCGAGAGGTTGGAATCGAGACATCTAACCTCTATACAGGATTTCTCGCTGTTGTACTAAAACTGTTATCGCCCGGCGGCGAACTCGTTGCCATCACACCACGCAGTTTCTGCAACGGATCATACTTTAAATTGTTCAGGAAACTCCTTCTCGATACGGTTGCCGTTCGCCGTATTCATGTGTTCGAGTCACGCCAGACCGTCTTCCGCGAAGATGATGTCCTACAAGAAAACGTCATTATCCACGGTGTAAAAGGTGCGCCAAGGCAAGCCCATGTGGTGATTTCATCAAGCATGGGGCCGGAGGATGATTTGATCAGTATCCGAGATGTAGCCTTCCCGCAACTTGTGCAGCCGTCTGACCCGGAACGCTTTCTTCACATCGTACCAGACGAGCTAAGCGCATCCGTTGCCGAAAACATGGAGCGACTACACTCCACCCTTGGCGATATTGGCCTAGAGGTCTCAACCGGCCGTGTCGTCGACTTTCGCGCTACGCGCTTCTTGCGTGAGCACCCGGCAGCAAATTCAGCCCCTTTGATTTATCCGCGTAATTTTTCGCATGGATTTATCGAGTGGCCCAAGCCGGGAGGCAAGAAACCGCAGGCGATGGCCATGCTCCCAGGTGTCGAAGAGCTGATAGTGCCCAGCGGCATTTATGTACTCGTGAAGCGGTTCTCCGCGAAAGAAGAGAACCGCCGTGTCGTTGCGGCGATTTACGATCCGGGGAGCGTCAAAGCTGAATATGTAGGCTTTGAAAACCATACGAACTATTACCACATGGGCGGCTGCGGTCTTCCCATTTCGCTCGCGAAGGGCCTTGCGGCTTTTCTGAACTCCACGCTGGTTGATCTGTATTTCCGGCAATTTAGCGGTCATACTCAGGTGAATGCCACAGACCTTCGCAATATGAAATACCCGACACGGGAACAGCTTGAAAAGCTTGGAACGTGTATTGGCGAAGCGATCGCGGATCAGGCAGAGATCGACCATTATCTGGAGGAGGTGCTTGAGTTGCCCAAAACTACAACCATAAGTGACCCGATTGGTGCAAAGAAAAAAATCGATGAAGCCTTACGGATTCTTAAAGATATCGGTGTACCGCGCCGCCAACTGAATGAACGATCGGCGCCGACTCTATTATCATTGCTCGGTCTCAAACCCGGCATGCCGTGGAGCAAAGCCACCGATCCCTTAGTGGGCATCACACAGATGATGAGCTTTTTTCAGGAGCACTATGGCAAGCAATATGCGCCCAATACACGGGAAAGTGTACGACGGCAGACAATCCATCAGTTTCTGGAAGCCAACATCGTCACGATCAATCCAGATGACCCGGAACGCCCAACGAATAGCGGCAAAACCGTCTACCAGATTGAGTCCGGGCTGTTGAAGCTGTTGAGAATTTTTGGCACTGAGGAGTGGGATAAGGCGCTCAGAACGTACCTGGCATCAGTCGAGACGCTGAAAAAGAAATACGCGCAGGAACGACATATGAAACGTATTCCTGTTAAGGTCGGTCCAGGGAAAACCATCAAGCTGTCGCCGGGTGGCCAGAATTTGCTTATCAAGGCGATCCTTAATGACTTCTGTCAGCTTTTCACTGGTGGAGGCACGCTTGTCTATGTTGGGGACATTGATGAAAAGTGGGCCTACTTCGACGAAGAGCTTTTAAAGTCGCTCGGTGTAACAATCGAGCGACACGGAAAAATGCCGGACGTGATCGTATACATCGAGAAGAAGAAATGGCTTGTGCTTATTGAAGCTGTCACCAGCCACGGCCCTGTGAACCCTAAGCGTCGTAATGAACTTAAAGCCCTCTTCAAAGGTGCCAAGGTCGGACTGGTGTTCGTGACTGCTTTTCTCGACCGTCATGCAATGCTGAAATATCTGAATGACATTTCATGGGAGACTGAAGTGTGGGTTGCGGATGCCCCGACACACCTCATCCACTTTAACGGCGAGCGCTTTCTTGAAGCATATGACGACTGACACGCTCTTTAGCTGAATCCCTACCTCTAACTGGACCGCCTTAGACACACCGTTATCCTTGCCTCCCGCGCAAGCCAAGCCTTCTGGGAGCCAAGAAATTTAAGGCGCAAAATATTGCATTGCGGTATATTGACGGCGTTGTATTTCTGCTTTGAGTGTAACCTGCTGAAGATTGATTAAGGGAGCGTAGAAGTGAGAAAGCTTTACAACGCGCCCATTCTGGGAGAAAAGCTCAGGCTCACGCTGGCTGTGATGGTATTGGGAGTCACATCCGCGATGATTTTTCCTCAGACGGCGCACTCAACGCAATGGTCCACTATTTTCACAGCCCAAACCGTGCGCGACCGGCTTTCGACGCCACAAGGCCGCGAGGAAGCCCTAGACTTTTGCCGGCGCTTGCATTTGAGCAAAGTCTATATTGAAGTTTTCCGCGATGGCTATGAGGCCGACCCCGCAACACTAAGGGCGGCGCGGGATTTTTTCCAGCGCGCAGGTTTCCAGGTTTCCGGGGCAGTCGCAACCACTCAACTGGGCAAGCCCTCGACAGGATGGAAGATTGTGGCGTGTTACACCGACCGCGCCAATCGCGAGCATCTGGCTCGTATCTTCCGCGATGCCGCCAGTCTTTTCAATGAAATCATCATTGACGATTTCTTCTTCACCGATTGTCAATGCTCGGAGTGCGCAGCCGCGAAAGGCGGCTTGAGCTGGCCGCAATATCGGAAGAAGCTGATGCTCGATGTCAGCCGCAATGACGTGCTGGGCCCGGCGCGGCAGGCGAATCCGCGCGTAAAAATCATCCTGAAATATCCGCAGTGGTACGATCAGTATCAGGCGCGAGGCTACCGCGTGTCTGCCGAGACTGCGCTTTACGACCGCATCTGGGTGGGAACCGAATTGCGCGATCCCAGTTCCAGCCGCTGGGGCCATAAGCAGCAATATGAGGGCTTTTTTCTCTATCGATGGCTCACGGACGTGGGCGGCGCAAAGACCGGCGGCGCCTGGTTCGATCCTTACGGCACTGACTCCACCTTTTATCTCGATCAGGCTTACGTTTCCGTACTGGCCGGGGCACCGGAGATTTTGCTCTTTAATTTCGGCGATCTCGATTCCCCGCGTTATCAGGCTCAAGCGGAAGCACTCATGGCCCGCCAGGAAAATCTCGCCACGCTGGCAAAGCTTGTGGGCGGATGGCGCGGCATTCCGGCCTACAAGCCTCCTTCCAGCGACCCGGGATCGGAACCCTACATCTTCGATGAAATTGGCATGCTGGGGATTCCTTTACTGCCGGTGGCCAGGTTTCCGAAGGGAGCAAAGATGGCGCTTTTCACGGACCATGCGCTGACTGACGCTCAACTCGTGCCGAAACTCGTGCAATTTTTTGATCAGGGCAGCACGGCGTTTGTGAGCGAAGACCTTGCCCACCGGCTAAGCGGCGACCCGCGTCTGCCAATGGCCGATGGAATCAGCCTGAAGGAAGGGGAATATTTGAAGACCGTCAAGGAGAAAGAGGGCGAAATGGTGGTATTCTCAGACGCCTTGCCGCGGCTCGCCTTTGTGGATTCTGGGGATCGTATCGAGCAGCTTACACCCGCTCTGCGACTTGCTCTCCGTGAGTGGCGCGAGAAGGTGATGACGTATGTTCCGATTTCCCTGGACGCGCCGCCGCGTGTCGCCGTATTTCCAATGGGCGGCGGGCATGTCGGGGTGATGAATTTCACTGAGCTTCCCGTGGCATGCCACCTGACAAAACAGGGCGGCACGGCTGGCGGGTTGCGGCTGCTCTTCGCCAGCCCCGGAGCCTCGCTGGCTGCGGACGGCTCGACGCTGCGCCTGGCCCCACACTCGCTTTTGATGGTGGAAGAATAACCGCCGGACGCCGTAATGGGCCGCGTTATCACTATAATGAGGAGTTCTCAATCATCGTGGTGGAACAAAGCCGCCGCGCCTTTCGAGCAGCCTCCAGATGAGGAGACCTATGCCGCATAAAAAAGAGATTATGGTGGGAGTTGACCTGGGTGGAACCAGCATCAAGGCCATCGCAGTCAACGGAAAGAACAAGATTCTGGCCACGGAAAAGAAGAAGACAGAGGCGGGCGTAAAACCGAAAGCCCTGATCAGGGAAATTGCCGGAGTGGTCGAAAGCGCGGCTAAAAGCGCAGGCTGCAAAGTGAAGACGCTCGCGGCCGTGAGCATCGGCGCTCCGGGTGCGATCGACATCCGACGCGGCGTTGTGAACGAAGCGCCAAACCTCGGCTGGAAAAACGTTTCCCTCTCAGATGCCTTGGAGTCTCTGCTGGGCGGCGTGCCAGTGGTGGTGGACAACGACGTAAATGTCGGGGTGATCGGCGAACACGCCTTGGGCGCTGGCGAGCAGGTGAAAGATCTGGTGGGAATCTTCGTCGGCACGGGAATCGGCGGCGGCATTATTTCCGGCGGAAAACTCTATGAAGGAAGCAATGGCTGGGCGGGTGAAATCGGTCACACGGTCTTACTGGTTGACGGCCCCGTGTGCAGTTGCGGCCATCGCGGCTGCGCTGAGGCGCTGGCCAGCCGCACCGCCATTGAGCGGGATGTGCGCGACGCCATCAAGGCCGGGCAGAAAAGCGTGACGCCGCAGATTATGAAAGAAAAAAATAAGGACCGGATCACCAGCAGTGTGATCCAGGAAGCCTTGGCGAGAAAAGATCATGTAATGCAGGAAGTCATGAAGCGGGCGGAATATTATCTGGGCATTCTAGTGGCTAACGCCGTCAATGTGCTTGACCCGGCGCGGGTGGTGATTGGCGGCGGCATCGCCGAACGGCTTGGGGAGGATTTCGTGACGCCGATTCGCAGCACGGCTTATGAATACTTCCTGCATCCACCCGCTGCGAAAAAGATCAAAATTGTTCCGGGCGCCCTCGGCGACAATGCTGGGGCGCTCGGAGCCGTAGTGCTGGCGCGAAAACGGTTGAATTTGTAGGTGACTGATGGGAGGTGACAGGCATTGGCAGAGCTTTCAACCTAACCCCTGAGGCCTGTCACCTGCCACCTGATTTTTCAGAGCAGTTCAGCCAATGGGAATGACCGGTGCGCCCGTGGCGGCTCCAGGTAGTTCTGCCGATGGGTTGTTACCAGGAATTTTGTGAAACCGGTATTCTCATTGGGCAGGTTGTATTTCTTCTGAAGATCAACGCCGTCCATCTCCTTCCGGATTTTCTCAAATAGCTGCGCCGAAGGGGCGAAGCCGATAAAGTGAACTCCGGGTACCGGAATGGGATTTACCGGGCTGTCAGCGGAGAACTCAAAGGGATTTTCCACCGTGTCGAAATCCTGCCGGAGGAAGAAAACGGCGCCCTTGGGAAGCTTTTCTCCATACACCGTCGTCGTATCCTTATCCACGCGAGAAAGGAATTGCATCTGCGCGTTGTGGCCGAGGATGCCAAATTTCCTGGCATCTTCCTCAAGCTGTTCTTTGAAGGTGGATGTTTCCGGCGCCTGAGAGGGAGAAAGATGCTCGGGCGGCTCATTGCGCCGTGGATTAAACATGCGATGGAGCCGGTCCTTGTGATTCATGCTGTACCAGCCCTCCAGGTCAATCACAATGTGCGAGAAGTGCATGATCGTGCCGCCGGCAAAGTAGCTCTCTGGCGTCTGGTCAGTGTGCCCCGGAATAGTTTCAAGGCTGGGCAGATTGCCCTGCGCGAGCCCATGGAAATGGCTGGAAGTGAATCCCATAAAGAGCATCGCGCCTGGCGGGATTTTGTCAGCGCCCGGGATTTGCAGGCGTTTGGCCATGAGACCAGGCATGTCGCGCCCGGCAAATCCGCGGCGGATGGAAGTGACGTTGAACAGATCGCCGACGTAGACGCTCTCCACCGGAAGGCCATTGAGTTCCTGAGTTCCAGGATAAAACAGCGCCTGAATCACGTCGCTGATGTGCTCGCGGTAATCGCTTTTGAAGTGGAAAGAAATGTCGTTGTGCTCCAGCACGATATTGGCGGGGTCCTTGGGAAACTTGATCGAATCAATCAAGGCCCAGTTTCCGGGCTTGCCGTCTTCAATCGCCCGAGGCATGTATGGGTCTGTGACATTTGACGGAATAAAATCTTTGAAATAGGACAGGCCATAGGCCACCTGAATGAAAATTCCGCTCGGATTCAAAGGGTAAACGGCTTCAATTTCATTCAGGGCCTTATGAAGCCGCTCCTGTGCGCGCTTGAGGGCCTTCTTGTCTCCGCGTTGGACGTTAAGCCGGGCCGTGACGACCGCATGCCAAAGCGGGACGACAACGACCGGCACGCCAAGATGATCTTCAGTCGTGACGCCTGGAAGTTCATACTGGGTTTTAGGAGGGGCGGCGTCGAAACGTTTTGCATAGTTCACGACCTCGGCCCAGTCAAACATGGTTGTCGCAGCCATAACAGTCTCCTCGCAGTGGGATGAATTGTAAATTAAAAACCCGGGAGCGCGCAGCCGCCGGACGCCGCGCAGGGAAACCCTAATCGCATCAGATGGAATTGAGGTGCATCCTGAGGTACGCCGTGCTTTAATGTGACATCATAGCGCAACGACCCGCGAATCCCAAGAGGCAGGCATCGCGTCGGAAACGACTCGCACATGATGACAGGATGCTGCGAGATTCCTTGTCGTGGCTGGCGGTAAAGAATAAACTGGGAAAGAACAACGATGCTTAAAAGAAGAAGCACATTTGTTCTATGCATTCCCCTCCTGTTGCTTTCTGTAGCCTTGGTGTACCCGCAGGAAGCCTCGCAGAGCGTTCCCAAAATGACGGGTCGCTATCATTTTCTGGGACCGCAGGATACGCTGGCCATCCTGCAGGAGGAAGACCTACTGAAAGGCTACATCGATGTCTATCCGGGCGAGAATGAATCGGACGTTATCCTGAGCTATCCCATCACGATTGGGTCGCGCCATGGGAATCAGGTGGAATTCAGGACTCGCAAAATCCATGAAAAGTATTATCGCTTTCAGGGCAAGGTCGAGCGCGGCACGGGCAGCAAGCCCGGTGACCCCGATTATCTGCGATTGGTCGGCGAGCTTCAGATCATTACGGAAAATTCGGTGACTGGCGAGCAGAAAGTGGAAAAACAGCAGGTTGTCCTGAAGTCCATGGGGAAAAACGAAGGACCGCCGCAATAACCGGCGTTAGTCGCCGCCTTTTACCTTCCTGGCTTTAGCCAACATCGGTCTATGAACAAGCCTCTGAATCTGGACGGCATTTCCGGCAAGGTTGCTATTGTGACGGGCGCGGCTGGGGATATTGGCTCTGTTATTGCTGCGGATCTGCTGGCCGCGGGCGCCTGCGTGGTCTGGGTGGGGCGGCAAAAGCGCTCGCTCGACGAGCGTCTCCAAAAAACAGCGGCAGATCGAAACCGCTCTCTTGCCGTGCGCGCCGATATTCGGAAGGAAAGTGATATTCGCAGCGTGGTTCGCGCCACGCTTCGCCGCTTTGGAAGCATCAATATTCTGGTGAACAACGCCGGCGCTCGCGGCCCAACAACTCCGGTCACTCGGTTGCGCCTGCGCGACTGGCAGGAAGTGATCGACACAAACCTTACCGGCCCTTTTCTTCTCTCGCGTGAATGCCTGAAGCATATGGCGCAATGCCGCGCAGGCCGCATCGTGAATATTTCCTCGGTAGTAGGACATTGGGCTTATCCGTTGCGCGCTTCCTATGCCGCCTCAAAGGCCGGGCTTTTGAGCCTCACGTTAACTCTCGCCCAGGAAGCAGGCGAAATCAACGTTCAGGTGAACGCTGTCTGTCCGGGCCCTGTCGCGGGGGATGCCATTGAAAGCGTGCTGGCGGCTCGCGCGCGAGCCCTTGGAATTTCGGTTGGAAAGATGCGTGAACAATTTATGCGGCCTGCAGCGCTTCGTCGCATGGTCACGCCGCAGGATATCAGTCGCACCATTTTATTTCTCTGTTCGGACGCCGCGCAGAACATTACCGGCCAGGTGATTGACGTGAGTGCCGGCTATGGTCTTTATCCTGGGATGTAACAGGCGAGAGCGAGACTTCTCATGAGCGAAAAAGGGCTTGAAATGCTGCAACGGATGCTGGGCGAGTCGCGAGCCCGGGAGGTGCGCGCGGCGTGGGAAAAGCTCTCGCCGGATTTTGCGCACTATGTGACTGACTTCCTGGCGGGCGACATCTGGGCGCGGCCAGGTCTCGACCTGAAAACTCGAAGCCTGATTACGGTGGCAGCCATGACCGCCTTGGGACGACCCAACGGCTTGCGTCTAAACATCGAGATGGCGCTGAATAACGGCGTCACAGAGCAGGAAATCCTGGAAGCTCTCCTGCACATGGCGCCTTACGCCGGCTTCCCCGCCTGCTGGGAAGGCCTGTTGATTGCGGACGAGGTCTTTAAGCAGCGGCAGCCACAAAAGGGATCATAATTTGATCAGAAGTTATGATTCGGGAATTCTGCGATCATCCAGTCTTTGCCGCATTCAGTCGTTTTTGCAATCGTTGTCGGCGGCGCATAAACCGCTCCAAGTGCCGGGCAGAAGCCTCATCTTTGGATGAAGGAAATGAGCCTGAGTGTAATAAGGCGAGCGCAGCGTCCGTAAACTGGAGGGCCGTTTGTGCATCACGCTGGCGGCGCTCATAGTGGATGACCAGTTCACGATATGCATCGAGAGCATAAGGGGTCTCGCGGCGCGCAAGGTTCAGCCAGATTTCCGCTGCGGCATCAAATCGGCGCAGCCGCTTGTGCTGCCTGGCCAGATGCCACAATGCGCGAGGCTCCAGGGCTTCCGGCAGTCCGGCGCTCAGCGCCTGATCACAGATGGAGGCTGAGAGTTCAACCGCTCCCACGCGTTCAAAGATACGGCTCAAGCTGAAAAGGTCCAAACCCGGCAAGGAGCGATTCCCTTCCCGGGCGGATTGCAGGATTTCAGCCACCTCAACCGTAAGCGCCGCGAGAGAGACGACGTCAAGCGCATTATGGAAGAAAACGGGCTGAAGCCCGCGCGCATCGCCGGCGCGAAGATAATCGAAGTAGATTCCAGGAATTTCTGAGCCGGGAACGTCGCCGTCTCGGGCGATGCCAAGCACGTGTCTTTCCAGGTTTGTAAGATGGCACTTTTCCAGGCGTAGTTTCCAGAGTTGCCGCGCGGGATGCAGAAGGTCTAAATGGACAAGACGGCTGAAGGGTGGCTGAAGACAACAAGCGGCGTAACGGGCCTCAAGCAGCGGTACGTCGAATATCCTGCCGTTAAAAGTGATCAATCCCTCATAGCTTTCGAGCGCTTTTGAGAGGGCAAAAAGCGCTGCCTTCTCATCAGTCTCGTCGCGCAAAAAGTACTGACGAACCACAAACTGTGTGTCCTCGATCGCTCCCACGCCAATCAGGAATGCGTAGGCGCTGCCATCTACGGCAAGGCCCGTCGTCTCAGTATCCAAAAAGATCAGGCGCGATGGATCGGGCAAGGTCGCGCTGCCCAGGAAAAGATTCAGAGGAGTAAGATCGGCCGAAGAAATATCCGCAATGCGGAACTTCCCATAAGGCCGGCCGAACGGCAGCGATTGGTTGGCGAGGAAGAATTGGCCAAGTTCGTGTTGCTCGATTCGGCCTTCAATGCATTCCTCCACGCCGCAGGGAGAGCGCGGAGCGCCGTTCCAAGTCGCATCCAGCGTGATATCTGTTATCGAAGACGAAGCAGCGTCTCTTCTTTGCCCCAACCTGCGCAAAGTTTCAAGTTGCTGTTCCAGGGCTCGGTCGCTGCTACTCTTGTCAACCGCCTTTCTAAGCTGGCGAAGTTTCTCTTCGAGGCTCATGAGGCTCATCTAATTCGCTTTTTATTCGCTATGCTAGCATGGAACAGCGAGCCTATGAAGTGAAACCTCAGCAACCTGTCAGAATCCTGGACAGGATGTGCGGCTGCGCCGGTTTACAAAATGCGGCGCTGAACCTCATAATCAATTTCTCATCGCTTCAAGTCATGACGGAGTTTTCGACGCCTCTGATGCGTCAGTACAATTCGATCAAGGAGCGACACCCGCAAGCGCTGCTCTTCTTTCGCCTGGGTGATTTCTATGAACTCTTCTTTGAGGATGCCGTCGTCGCCTCCAAAGAACTCCAGATCACGCTCACCTCGCGGAACAAGGAAAAGGGTCAGGCCATCCCGATGTGTGGCGTTCCCTACCATGCCGCCGAGGGCTACATTGCGCGCCTGGTGCGCAAGGGTTTCCGCGTGGCCATCTGCGACCAGATGGAAGACCCGCGCTATGCCAAAAAGCTGGTGAAGCGCGAGGTGACGCGCGTCGTGAGTCCCGGCACCTCGATTAACACCGAAGCTCTCGAACCGCGCGCCAACAATTATCTGGCTTCCGCCGTTGAGAAAGACGGCGGCATAGGCCTGGCCTTTGCCGATCTTTCCACCGGCGACTTTTGCGCCACGGAGTTTCGCGGCGAGGAGGCCGGGAGCCGCTTACGTGAAGAATTTGAGCGGATGCGGCCCAGCGAAATCCTGCTGCCCGCTGAAGATGGTTCTATCAAAACGATCCGCCATGCATCTCGCGTGGCCTCTGCATCCCATGGCTCGCAGCCCCTGGTTCAAATCATTCATGCGCTTTCTGCGCCGCCCGCAACCGCGACTCCGCTTGAAGAATGGATTTTCAGCGAAGATTATGGGAATCGCCTCTTGCGCGAACACTTTCGAGTCGCCACGCTGGCTGGCTACGGGCTGGAGGATCACCCGCGCGCCATCGCCGCCGCAGGAGCTATCCTTCATTACATCCGCGAAACTCAGCGCGGCTCGCTGCTGCATCTCGACAGGATTCGTTATTATCAGCAGCAGGAATTCCTCGTCCTTGATCCCACGACGCTTCGCAATCTGGAAGTGGTCGAACCGCTTTTTAGCGGCAGCCAGGATTCCACCCTTCTTGCAGCGCTGGACCATTGCATGACCACCTTCGGCGCGCGCCTCCTGAAGCAGCGTCTCCTTCGACCTTTCGTTGACCGCAAGGAGATTGAGAGCCGTTGGGGAGCGGTGGGCGATCTGCTCGCCAACACTATCGCGCGCGAAGAGCTGAGGCGGACGTTGGGAAAAATCCAGGACCTTGAACGGCTGTTGAGCAAGATCACGCTGGAGACCGCCAATGCCCGCGATCTGATCGCATTGAAACTTTCGCTCGCGCAGTTGCCTTTCATCAGAACGGAGCTTCACCCGTTTCAGGCGCTCAAACTGGCCGAGTTGCGCGAGGCGCTCGACGAACTCAGCGACGTGCGGGAACTGCTTGAAAAATCCATTCACCCGGAGCCGCCCGTCACACTGACGGAAGGGGATCTGATCCGTCCCGGCTATCATGCGGAACTCGACGCGCTCCGCGAACTCAGCCGCAACAGCAAACAACTGATCGCCCAGATCGAGGCCCGCGAGCGTGAGCGGACCGGCATTGCAAGCCTGAAAGTGCGATTTAACAATATCTTCGGCTACTACATCGAGATCTCGAAGGCCAACCTGCACCTTGCACCCGCCGACTACGAACGCAAGCAAACGTTGGTGAATGCCGAGCGTTTTACGACCCCTGAGCTCAAAGAACTCGAAGTCAGAATTCTTGAAGCTGAAGAGAAGCGCCAGGAACTTGAGCGCGATCTCTTCATCGAGATTCGCCGCCGCGTGGGCGCGGAGGCGCGTCGCATCCGCGCGACAGCCGCTGTGCTCGCTGAACTGGACGTGCTCGCCTGTTTTGCCTGGCTTGCGGCAGAGCGTAATTATCGCGCGCCCGAGATTTCCGATGATGAGGAGCTGATGATCGTTCAAGGGCGCCATCCGGTTATCGAGTGCATCAGCTCGCAAAATCAGATCGGACCTTTCATCCCCAACGACCTTTATCAGAATTCCACTACCGATCGCATTCTGATCATCACGGGCCCCAACATGGGCGGCAAATCCACCTACCTGCGTCAGACGGCTCTCATTTGTCTGATGGCGCAGGCGGGATGCTTTGTCCCTGCCGAACGCGCCAAGCTGCCGATTCTCGACCGCATCTTTACACGCATTGGCGCTTCCGATAATCTTGCCCAGGGCCGCTCGACCTTTATGGTTGAGATGACCGAAGCAGCCGGCATTTTGAATATGGCCACTCCCAAAAGTCTCGTGCTGCTTGACGAAGTGGGACGCGGCACTTCGACTTTTGACGGCCTGGCCATCGCTTGGGCGGTGGTCGAATATCTGCAATCCCGCACCGGCGCCAAGACGCTCTTTGCCACCCATTATCACGAACTGACGGAATTGGCGGATCTTCTGCCGGGCGTTCGGAACTACCATGTGGCGGTGAAAGAATCCGGCTCCAATATCATTTTCTTACGCAAGGTTGAAGCGGGCAGTGCGGATAAGAGCTACGGAGTTGAAGTGGCGCGGCTGGCGGGGCTGCCGCCTTCCGTCATCGAGAGAGCGCGTGAAATTCTCGCGCGTCACGAGCAGAGCGAGCATAGCCTGAGCGAACGCCTTGCCGCCCGCCCGAGCGAATCGCACCCGGGACCTGTGCAACTTACCATTTTTACGCCGCTCAATTCTGAAGTCGTTCGCGCTATCGAAGAGGCTGATTTGAACAATATGAAGCCGGTTGAGGCGCTGAATCTCCTGGCGGAACTCAAAAGGCAACTCCAATCATGACGATCCGCAGGGCGCGCTGGGCCGTGGGGCTGATCTCAGGCACGTCGATGGACGGCATCGATGCCGCACTGGTGCAAATTGAAGGCCCGGGAGATCGCCCCAAAGTCCGGCTTCACGCGTTCCAGACTTTTCCCTACCCTCCTGCAATTCGCAATCAACTTTTACGCGTGGCGAGCGGCTCGGCAACGTCCGCGCGGGAAATCAGTACTCTGAATTTCACACTGGGCCAATTGTTTGCCGATGCGACTCTTGCCGTATGTCATCAAGGCCGCGTGGCGCCTCGAAAACTCACTGTGATCGGCTCGCACGGGCAGACGGTGTTCCATCAGGGGCCCTCAACCCGATCAGGGAGCAAGCATCCAGGCCGCACTTCTCAATCGAGCACGCTCCAGCTTGGCGAGGCTGCGGTGATTGCCGAAAGAGCCGGCGCTCCGGTGGTGGCTGACTTTCGCGCGGCGGATATGGCTGCCGGCGGGCAAGGCGCGCCGCTTGTCCCGCTGGTGGACTACCTGCTGCTTCGCCACAACAAACTGGGCTCAGTAGCGTTGAATATCGGCGGCATCGCAAATGTCACCGTGATTCCCGCTGGCGCAGGGCTTCAGGAAATTTTCGGATTTGATACAGGCCCTGGAAATATGCTGATTGACGGCCTAGTGCGCCATTTCACGCAAGCGCGCAGAATTTATGACGAAGGCGGAAAATGGGCTGCAAAAGGCAAGCTTCTGAAGCCTGTGCTCAATAGAATTCTGCGGCTGCCATTCTTTCATCATCCTCCGCCAAAGAGCGCGGGGCGGGAACAATTCGGCGATAAATTTCTTACCCATTATTTTCTTTCGCAGCGCAAGGCAGAACCTGCGGATTTGATCCGCACCGCGACGGAGTTTTCGGTTCGCTCGATTGCTGATGCCCTGCGCCGCTTTGTCTTTCCCCGAGCCGAAATCCACCGATTGATCGTCTCGGGCGGTGGAGCGCACAACGAATTTCTGGTTGACCGAATCAGAGATTTGTTGCCTGAGCTTGACCTTTATCGTTCCGATAAGTATGGCCTTCCCGCCGATGCCAAGGAGGCCATTGCTTTTGCCCTCTTGGCCGACCGAACTCTACAGGGCCTGCCGGGAAATCTGCCTGCCGTCACTGGAGCGCGCCGCGGGGTGATCCTGGGCAAAATATCGCGCCCATGAAAATGCGCGCTGAAAGGGCTTCTTTCTGGCGCAGATTTCAGGCCGGAATCCTCAAAAATTTTCCAGGATATCGGTGACGAGGGTGCGAGCGAATTCCTGGGAAAGCCGGTCCAACGCGGGGCGGTCTTCTTCGATCAGCGTCGAGGCCGTAGGGCTCACTTGATACTGCTCGCGGAAGATGTAATCGGGATTTGAGAAGATCACCTTTTTGCTGTGAAGATCGGTCAGCTCGACTCCGGCGACCACTTCGATTTGGAGCGTGGTGGCGCTGCCGGTTTGCGGATTGAAAGTGACCACTCCCTGACGGATTTGCTTGACCGTGCCGCGCAGCACAGCATCCGCTTCTGCCGGATTCTGCGTGATGCGATAGGACGTGCGCTCGATGAATTCCTGAGTGACGGCCGCCGTGAGTTGCTGCTCGATGCGAAACTGCGGCGTTTGATTGGCAAAAATTGGAACGGCAATCGTCTTGACGTCTGGAGGCAACAGCGCCCCGCGCCCGCCCTCATGATAGCCGCACGACGCGGCAAGCAAGGCAAACCCCATCGCCAGCAGGATCTCGAAGGGGCGACCGCTTTTTTGCCCGTGGCAACCATGCACCAGAATCGCGCTGCGAATGCCGCTCAAAATCTTCATTGTTTGAAGCTCAACTGGCGCAAAGTCTCGGCGATTTCAACCGCATTTTCTGCGGCGAGACGCAGATTATCAACCATCCCCCATAGCCAGAAACCGCCCGGGCGCTCATCATCCACTGTGATCGGGTCCACCAGCACAACCGGAGAGCCTTGCGCTTCAATGGGAGACGGAGCGCTTTGCGCTTTTCCGAGCATGCGAATGCGCTCATCAGCAAGCGCCTGCTCGATCTTCACCACGGAGGTCTGCGCACGCATCTCAATATAGAGCGAGAAAGCCAGGGAATAAAAAATCGGCGACTGAATCAGGCGCAGGGCTGGAATTGGAGTCCGGCCAGCTAAAAACTGGCGCGTTTCGGCGCGAATACGTTCTTCAAGCCTTGAAAAGCTCGCGCGACCCTTGCCGCTCACACGGGGCAGAATATTGAACGCAATGGGAGCGCCAAAAAAGTCCTGCGGCGTGGGCTGAAAGCTCAGCAGGCTGGTGGTTTGCTTCTGAAGTTCCTCAATGGCTTCCGGCCCAAGCTCTGAGACCGAGCTGAAAATCTGGGCTATCGCGCGTTCAATTTCAAAGTTGCTCGCAAGGCGCAACAGAAGATGGCTGATGGCAATCACCGCAGCGTGCGGCGCGATGAAAAATCGCTCGCCTCCGGCGGCGGCCTTGGCCAGAACGTCCTGCCCCGGATCGAGATAGGGAATGCTCAGGAGAGGATTCCTCGCGGCATGACTCGCCGCGTGGCTGGCGTCAATCACCCAGCCTCTAGTGCCTGAAACGGCGGCCAGGAACTCCGCACCGGCGCCCGGAGTCTCCGAGTGCGTATGCCTTCCATCGGCTGATTCCGAACACGCGGCAAGAAATATGAAATCGCATTCGACCTCGGTGAAGCCCTCACCCTCCACGAGAGGCAGCGGTTCCTCCTCAAAATCCACGATAGGGATTTCCGGCTGGCTGCCTTCCGCGTTGAGCCTGATGACCTGAGAGACGGGGAAGTTCCTTTCCTTGAGAACCGTCAGGATTTCCCTTCCCAACAGCGATTCAGCGCCCAGCATGGCCACGCGATAATCCCGAAACGCGGATTTCATGTGGCCTGAACCTCCTGTTTCGGCGCGCTCTCAGCCTTATGCGCGGGCGGATGAACGCGCGACTTTGAAACCAGCCGCATCACCGGGCCGTGGAGGAAATAAACCATCGCCAGAGCCAGCAGCACCGGCTCGGAATAAGACCAGATGGCCCAGACGATGAGGCCCAGGAGAATAATGAAAAGATAGGAGTATCGCTTCCGCAAATCCATCGCTTTGAAGCTGTAATAACGCACCCGGCTGACCATCAGGAACGCCGCGCACGCAACAATCACCAGCCAGATGATGCCGATCAGCCAATCCTGAACGGGATACTTTGCCCAGTGGACGATGGCCGCCACCACCCCGGCGGCAGCCGGAATTGGCAAGCCCACGAAGAAGCGGCGGTCGCTTGTGGAGCCGCGATCGATGTTAAAGCGCGCCAGCCTGGCCGCCCCGCAAATCACAAAAGCGAATCCCACCAGCCAGCCCGCCTTTTCGATATAAAAAACGAGACGATGGTCATATTGTGAATGGATGGCTTGAATGCCCCAGGCGTAAGCCAGGAAGGCGGGAGCGATGCCGAAAGTGATGACATCCGCCAGCGAGTCAAACTCCTTGCCGAAATTGGAAGCGGAATTCGTGAGCCGCGCAATGCGGCCATCGAGACCGTCAAAGACAATGGCCCATCCGATCTTCTTGGCCGCGTCATCGAACGCCGCCAAGGCCATGCTGGAGCCGGCGCCAGCGGCCAGAAGCTGAGCGCCGCGAAGCGTGGAAATAATGGCGATATATCCGCAAATCAGCGTGCCAACGGTGAATAAGCTGGGCAGAATATAGATGCCGCGTCGTTGTGTTTTGTTGGCGCGAAGCTCACGCCCCTGGTTTTGTGAATCCAAGAATGGTGCTCCCGGCCTTAACAGAATCTCCAACCTGAACTCGCCATTCGGTCCCGGCCTCAACCAGCACGTCAACCCGCGAACCGAACTTGATGAGTCCCACGCGCTCGCCCCTGGTCAGTTGATCGCCCGGACGCTTCCAGAATACGATGCGACGCGCCAAAGCGCCAGCAATTTGCTTCACGTGAACAGTCCCCTGCTCGCCTTCAATGGTGAAGGTGTTCTGCTCGTTCTCAACTGACGCTTCCGCCCGCGAAGCCACCCGAAAAGCGCCTGGCGTGTAACGCACTTTCCGCACCGTCCCGGCAATGGGCGAGCGATTGACATGGACATCGAGAGGAGACATGAAGATGCTCAGTCTTTGCATCCTTTGCCCTTCAAACTCCTCTTCCGTAATCTGCACCACGCGACCGTCGGCGGGGGAGACGAGAGCGCCTGGGTCGGCAGGAATGTTTCGGTCAGGATTGCGGAAGAAGTTTAAGACAAACAGCGCGGCGATCAGGAAGATGACAGCAGGGATGAAAATATGCAGGCCAAAAAGCGCGCCGCTGATGAGCAGAAGGGGGAGTCCGTATGCGTATCCTTCCTTTACCATAAATGCGCAGGCAGAAACCAAATCATTTTTGAGGGATATTCAAGGTCTCCGGAGGGCCATAAAAGGTTAGGTTTTCCCTTTTGCCTCTGCCATCCCTGCCGATCGGGGAGTCGCCGGTCTGTTATGTGAGTTTTCCTTACAGAGCGCCGGCGCAGCGTGAGGCTGCTGGGAAATCCTCGCGTTCAATCATTCGGGCAATCAGGCGCCCATTGCGCGATGGACCAGTTGCTCCATCTGGTCCTTGGTGCGCAGCTTTAATTTCTTGAGGCGGACTTCCTCCACCTGTTCCTGCTCGGTGAGAAATTTTTTGCTTTCCAGTTGCATTAATCGGGCGTCGTAGCGTTCGTGCTCTTCATAAAGGCGTTGATATTCTTGATTATTGACCATCAATTGCTCCCGGATGGCCGCGGTTGCATTGCCCATGGGAGAGTCACCTCCTCGGCGAATTTCAAATCTCTTCCTGCCGCAAGACTAGCACAGCGGAATGTCGCCTTCAAGCAGGAAGAAGACTCTGTAGCGCATTTTCTTGACTTCGCGCGCTGGGCAGCCTAAATTACCGTATTAAAGTTTTTGAATGGAGCGCCGTTTCAAGCCGTAAAACCACCAAAAGCCAGGCCATTCTAAAACATTTCGCATCCCGATGACCACTTCCAAACCACGTGTCGCGTTTTTCGTCACCTGTCTGGGCGACCAGTTCTTCCCTGAAGTGGGCGAATGCGCCGTCAGAGTGCTGCGCCGCATGGGGGCCGAAGTCCTCTTCAATCCGGCTCAAACCTGCTGTGGCCAGCCCGCTTTCAACACCGGCTACCGGGATGAAGCAAGAGAAGTGGCTGCGCGCATGCTCGATCTCTTTGACGACGCGGACTATGTCGTGACGCCTTCCGGGTCGTGCTCCACGATGGTGCGGGTTTTTTATCCCGAGCTGTTCGCCCACGATCCGGCGCGTCTTGAGAAGGCTCAGCAGCTTCGTGGGCGCTTTTATGAATTTTCGGAATTTCTTGTGAAGGTGCTGAAGGTTGAGGATGTCGGCGCCAGCTTCCCGCACCGCGTGACGTATCACGACTCCTGCCATCTTCTGCGCGAGCTTGGCATTGCCGAAGAACCGCGCCGGTTGATTCGCGCTGTGAGGGGCATCGAGCTGGTAGAAATGCAGGATTTCAGATTGTGCTGCGGGTTTGGCGGCACGTTCAGCGTGAAATTCCCCGAGGTTTCAGTGGCGATGGGAGAGGATAAAGTCCGCGCCGCCGTTGAGGCCGGAGCCGAGTATCTGGTGGCAAACGACTCCGGATGCCTGATGCATCTGGCGGGCGTGATCCATCGCCGCGGGCTGCCCGTCAAAACCATGCATCTGGCGCAATTGCTGGCGCAGACCGAGGAAGCGGCGGACCCGAGGCTGGCCGCTCCCGCCATTGAGGCGTCCCGGCCGTGATTTCCGGCGCCATCAAATTTTCGATGAACCATGACTGAGACCGGCATTCAAAGCGCGCACATCCACGAGCGGACCGAGGAAATCTTTAAGAAACCGCAACTCCAGGAGGCTTATCGCTCCTCAACTCTGCGGCTCTATACGCATCGCCTGCAAGCGATCGGCGAAGTGCCGGGTTTTGAAGCGCTGCGTGACCGGGCGCGCGCGCTGAAGCGCGAGGTGATCGAGCACCTGGACGAGTACCTGGCGCAGTTTGCGGACAACGTCGAGCGCTCGGGCGGGAAGGTTCACTGGGCCGAGACCGGCGACGACGTCTGCAGGATCGTGCGCGAGATCGCGCAGCAGGCCGGCGTGAAGGAATTCGTCAAGTCGAAGACGATGGTGGGCGAAGAGGTGGAGTTGAATCACGCCCTCGAAGCTGCCGGCATCCGGGGCGTTGAGACCGATCTGGGCGAGCTGATCATTCAGCTTGCCGGGGATCGCCCGGCGCACATCGTGGCGCCCGCCATTCACAAGACCCGGCAGGATGTGTCTGACCTGTTTGTCGAGCACCTGCACGCGGAACGCACCACAGAGCCGGAACGCCTCACGGCCATTGCGCGTCGCGCGCTGCGCGAAGCCTTCGCGCGAGCGGAGATGGGCGTAAGCGGCGCGAACTTCGCCGTGGCAGAGACAGGCACCATCGTGCTGGTCGAAAATGAAGGCAACATCCGATTGTGCACCACTTCTCCGCGCGTTCACGTGGCGCTGGTCGGCATTGAGAAACTCATCCCTCGATTTGAAGATTTGGCTGTTTTTCTCAGGCTTCTGGGTCGCTCGGGAACCGGCCAGAAGCTAACCGTCTACACTTCCCTGCTCACCGGGCCGCGGCGCGCCGGTGAAGACGGACCGGATGAAATGCACGTGGTCCTGGTGGATAACGGCCGAACGGCAGCGCTGGCGGATGAAAAGATGCGCGAAGCGCTTTATTGCATTCGCTGCGGCGCGTGCTTGAATGCCTGCCCGGTCTATCGGAAAATTGGAGGCCATGCCTACGGTTGGGTCTATAGCGGCCCGATCGGCGCGCTGATTACGCCTCAGTTCAACGGCATCGGCGTGGCGCGCGAATTGCCGTTTGCTTCCTCGCTGTGCGGCGCGTGCCGCGAAGTCTGCCCGGTCAGAATTAATATCCCAGACCTGCTGCTGCACCTGCGCGCCGAAGCGCAGAATCAGGCATCGCCGGCTCCCTCCGGCGGGTCGCCCCGGGGCGAGCGCGTTTCCATGCGGCTGTGGGCCTGGGCTATGAAACGCCCGCGAATTTACTCTCTGGGCGGCAGGCTCGCGCGATGGGGGCAGAAATTCTATGCGCGCCAGGGCTGGATTCGGAAACTTCCGCTCTTCCCCATGTCGCGCTGGACCGAAGGACGAGACTTCCCCGCCCTCGCGCCCCAAACGTTCCGGGAGCGCTGGAAAAAATTGACGTAATCAGAAGCCTACAGGGGATTACAAATTATAGTGACGACTTCTTCTGTAGCGCCGGTGTCCCCACCGGCGTCTTTCGGCGCTGAGGACAGCGCCGCTACAGCAAATAGTGTCACTATAATTTGTAATCCTCAATAAATCTCAGAGAGGGACTCCATGCAGCCCAAAAAGCGGTTTCGTTTGCCACTCTTGCTCCTCCTGATTGCCGGTCTCGCATGCTCGCTTCGCCTGAGCTATAGTCAGGCCGGACCTTCCGCGCCGTTTGATTTGCGCTGTGAATACCTGACGAACCCTGTGGGAATTGACGTTCGCCAGCCACGGTTTTCGTGGGTGCTTCAGGATTCTGACCGCGGCGAGCTTCAGTCGGCTTACCAGATTCTGGTGGCGACAAGCCCGCAGCGGCTCGCGCGCGACGAAGGCGACCAGTGGGATAGCGGCAAGGTGACATCCGATAATTCCATTCAGGTGGTCTACGCAGGAAAGCCGCTCGCCAGCGACCACGTTTACTACTGGGCTGTGCGCTTCTGGGACCGAGAAGGCCGGGCCAGCGCCTACAGCGAACCGACAAGCTTCGAGGTGGGCCTGCTTTCCCGCGATGACTGGAAAGGAAAATGGATCAGCGGCGGCAACGAGTTGCGCAAGGAATTCCGGCTGCCGTCGCAGGCGACGCGCGCCTGGGTTTACGTCACAGCGCTGGGCTACTATGAGCTTCATCTAAACGGGCGGCGCGTGGGCGATCGCGTGCTCGATC
>Ga0070737_10002675_pt1 | contig 20752 bp, 22 predicted proteins | sample Coa_R1_10_FD_66438 | JGI IMG/M metagenome (GOLD analysis project Ga0070737, IMG submission 66438) | Surface soil microbial communities from Centralia Pennsylvania, which are recovering from an underground coalmine fire - Coalmine... | ecosystem: Environmental > Terrestrial > Soil > Unclassified...
ACTCCACGAGTTTCAAACCCGAACGGGCTCCGCTGGCCATTTAGGTGGGGTGTCATCCAGCAACAACAAAACATGGGCTATGAGAGTTTCAAACCCGAACGGGCTCCGCTGGCCATTTAGTCGTCCGTGTCGCTGGCTTATGGATCCCAGAGTGGTAGGTTTCAAACCCGAACGGGCTCCGCTGGCCATTTAGCGAGTGTCGTGATAGCCCCCCCACTTGCTGTATTGGCGGTTTCAAACCCGAACGGGCTCCGCTGGCCATTTAGTCCAACACAAACATCCCATCAGTCCGTTCTTGCCAGGGTTTCAAACCCGAACGGGCTCCGCTGGCCATTTAGCTACCGAAATAGCCCCTATCCGTGTAGGTCATGGGAAGTTTCAAACCCGAACGGGCTCCGCTGGCCATTTAGACCGCAACTGACATACGCCTGGATAAGCGTTCGAATGTTTCAAACCCGAACGGGCTCCGCTGGCCATTTAGCTCATTGCATCCTGGACTGCATTATGGGCATTGTATTGATGTTTCAAACCCGAACGGGCTCCGCTGGCCATTTAGAAGTACCCTGGTGGGGGGGGGAGGCGGGGTGGTAGTTGTTTCAAACCCGAACGGGCTCCGCTGGCCATTTAGCAGGAGTTAAACATAGCTTCGGCGAGTTACGTTTTGGTTGTTTCAAACCCGAACGGGCTCCGCTGGCCATTTAGCGCCAGACTGGAACGACAAAAGAGTCTTGTTTTGGAGTTTCAAACCCGAACGGGCTCCGCTGGCCATTTAGTGAACACCCTGTGATACGATCATCTTGAGATTTTACAGTTTCAAACCCGAACGGGCTCCGCTGGCCATTTAGTAAAAACGGCAAGCCCGTTCCTTGTGCTCTGATTGGTTTCAAACCCGAACGGGCTCCGCAGGCCATTTAGCGCCGGAGCATCAAAAAAATAGTGTTATTCGTCATGTGTTTCAAACCCGAACGGGCTCCGCAGGCCATTTAGCGCTGTGCCTGTAGTGTAGCACCAGAAGCCAAAAAAGGCAAGCGTTTTCGAGGCACCCGTTTTTTGAGGTATTTTTGAGCATGCAAATTAGGACATGAAAAGAGGAACTTTGCTCTGAAACGACTCCTGGAGAGCCGCGAGGCACTGAGCGTGGCGATTCCATCACTGCGTGCCTCGCGGCTGAGCTTACACGACAAAGAGGAGATCGTCTTCTGGCGGGGGGCCGCCAATGGTTTCCACTTTCGCGACACAGGACGCGCAGAGGGGATAAAACCGCACGCTATCCTGCGTCTCGCTGAGATATGCATCCAGTTTGGCCTGCAGCAGGATCAGGTCCTTTCTGCTGAGAAAACATTCGAAGAGCGAGTATTGCGTCCATTTGCCAAAACCCAGCAGAATCTGGTGGACTTTAGTCCTCCGGCGATCATCGGGAATATCGTAGGCGACGACGTAGCACGTCGGGTGGCTGGCACTGGTGCTCCTGTTTGCCATCATCTCCTCCTACCTGATGCGCAGAGGCGGATAGGCCTCGATTTCGCCTGTGAGATATTTGGCTAAGAGCCTGGCCTGCAGTTCCAGGCAGCGGCGGTAGGTGGTTCGGTAGCCAAAGGTGGGATGCTGCACCTCCTCATTGAGCCGCTCTTCGAGCTTGGTGAAGAAGACGGTGCGTTTCTCCTGTTTGAGCCGGTACGCTCCGAGTTCGACCACGAAGTCATCTGTCGTGAGCATGCGATGATTGAGGATATTGAGCACCACCGAATCGACAATGATCGGGCGAAACTCTTCCACCAGGTCAAGGGCCAGCGCCGGACGCCCGTAAAACGAGCTGTGCAGGTAGCCGACGTAGTGATCGAAGCCGACCAGTTGGACCACGCTGGCGACTTTGTTGGTCAACAGGGCATAGCCGAAGCTCAGCAGTGCATTGACTGGATCGGTGGGCGGACGCTTGACGCGGCCTGGAAAGGGCCATTGCCGGGGATCAGCAAGCAACTTTCCAAAACAGATTTACATTCATCGCGGCGAACATTTATGATAATCCAATTGCCGGGGATCAGCAAGCAACTTTCCAAAACAGGTGAAGTAGGCGCTACTTCCCGCGCCCTCGATGCCCAGAATGCTTTCCAACGGAGTCCCCGCGATCCGATTGTCCCCACCAGCCAGTCGCTGGGTGGGGACTGGCCGATCCACAGGCAAGGCGGCTAATTGTTGGAGCAGGGTTCCCATCTGCTCAATTGCCTGTCTCATGTCTGCATCGGCCTGGCGGCGAAGGGAGCGTTGCAGCAGGGCGCGCTGATTCATGAGTTTCCCGATCACAAACCGCCGCGCCAGCTCACAGCGCTTCACCATATCCTGGTGCGCCCGATACTGCGCCAGCCGGAGAACAGCGTTTTTCGAGAACGGCGGCGAGAGCCTTCCTCTGAACTGTCCATAGCGCCCTAAAAAGGCGATTTCGATGTCGCGCTCCAGCAGCAGGTGGAGCGCGGAGGCAGTGAGCGTCACCTCGCCGACCACGATCACTTCGTCGATTTTGACCAGCGGGATACGCTGGCTGCGGGCGGGCATGGCTGCTGCTCCTTCCTTTGCTTTTCGAGCGGGAATCTGCACCAGCAGCATGTCTTCGCCCTCGCGACGCACCAGGGAGTAGTCTTCGGTTAAATACAATGTTGGCACACGTGTGCTCCTTTGCTGTTACGGGATTTCCCGACCTTTGCGCGGTTGAGCCTGCAAAAGCCGCACTTCTTCTGGCATGCAGAGCGGCAGCAGGCTGCAATTGGGGCAGCGGGCCACCAGGCGGCCGGAGAGCGGAGGGGGCACGGTCGTCCGGGCCGCCACACGCAACGCCTCCGCGATAGCCTCGTGCGTCTGCGCGCGCAGGTGCGGGGTGAACGGCACCCGGACGCGCCTCCGCGAACCGACATAGTAAATGTATCCATAGGGGATGAGTGGTTTGCCCGGCTGGCGTTCTTCCAGGCAGAGCGCCTGGGCACAGAGCTGGATCTGGTCGCCCGGCCAATCGCCCAGTTCGCCATGTTTGTATTCCACCGGCGCCAGCACGCCGGCTCGCTCTTCGACCACATCGGCAAAACCCGTCAGGCGCAGCGTCTCGGAGAACAGGTAGAGGCGTCTTGTCACGATCTCCGCGTCGCCGGTCGTCTCTGTTCCTGCCTGGTGGACGCGCTGGTGGGCGAGTATTCCCTCCAGCACCAGGTCGTTCGTCAGCGATTCCCCCTGCACCACCTGATAGTAGAATTGACGCGGGCAATACGCCAGCGCGTTGAGCGAGGAGATGGGCAGCATCTCTCTCGGAGCCATTTCATGCATTGTTCACCTTCTTCCCAGCCGTCTTTCCCAGGCATCTTCTCTCATTCTTTCCGGGTCTTCGTCTGGCGGTATCTGCGCAGTTCTGCTCCTTCAGCCGTCGCAAAGATCCACCCGCGCGCGCCCAGCCTGTACCAGTAGCGCTCTCTGAGCCACTCACGCGCTTTGCCGGGATGACGCAGGCTTGCCCACTGGAACAACTGCTGCTCCAGTTGCTCGTCATAGCGGCCCAGAACCGCTGGCTCAACCAGCCCACTGTAGTAGGCGGACCAGCCACCAATCAGCGGGTTGAGATCGCGAATGAGCTGGGCCTGCGATGCCGTTTGCAGTTGGCGCAGACGCTGCGTGATCACGGCCAGGTGACGCGTGCTGGCCTCCTCGCTGGGCGTAATGACCGTCTGGAAGCCAGACGCTACGTTTGGTGAAGCCAGGGCGTACCCGGTCACCGGATCGCCAGCCGCTTTCCCACGCCTGGGCGCGACCGGGTACTGGCGCAGCGCGAAGCTCAGGAAATCGAAGCCAGCCTGTCCTTGAAAAGGCAGAAGGGTGTGCAGCACCCGCGTCTTGCGTGGGTTGAGCCGCAGGCCCAGGGTAGCAAGCCAGGCGCGGACCCGCCGGGCTGCCTGCTGCAGCACTTGTAGGTCCGCGTGCAGGATGACAAAATCGTCGCCATAGCGGACCAGCAGCGGCGCGTCCCTGGCGTTGCCATCCCTGGCCGCGGCCTCCATTCCATGCAACGCGATATTGAGCAGCAGCGGCGAGAGCACGCCTCCTTGCACAATACCCCTGGGACTGGGCAGGTACGTGTCCCCATCGAGCACACCCGCCTTGAGCCAGCGCCTGATCGCCTCCCTGACCACGGGAAAGGTGTGCAGCTTCTCCAGGAGGATCGCCTGATCCACCTGGTCGAAGGCTTGCTCGATATCGGCATCGAACACATAGGCAGGCTGTCGCGCGATCGCCTGCACAATGGCCGCGATCGCGTCGCGCGTGCCCAGCTTTGGACGAAACCCGTAGCTGTGCGGCTCAAAGCGGACCTCCCATTCGGGTTCGAGCGCCAGTTTGACCAGCGCCTGCTTACAGCGGTCGAGCATGGGCAGGATACCCAGGGGCCGGCGTTCCAGCGTGCCCGCCTTGGGCAGCCAGACGCGGCGCACCGGCTGGCACGGCTGCCGGTTCCAGTTCTCGGGATGAATAGCCACGGCCATGGTTAGTCGCTGAGCAGGCGTGAGCGACTTGACGCCGTCCACGCCAGCCGTATCTTTGCCTTCACTCTCTCTGGTCACCCTGCGCACGGCCAGCAGCCTTGCGGCCTCAGATTCGAGCACCTGCTGTTGCAGGCGATGGACGGCTTCCCGATCCCCTTTCCGGCAAGCCTGCGCGATGCGCTGCTGCATGCTGGCCACTTGCTGCTCCAGCCGCTTCCACGGCAGGCCCCGCCAGCGCTCGTTCGCCGGATCGACTGCCTCGTTCGCTTCCGCTCGCTTCCCGTTAGACATGGTCGTGGCCTTCCTTTCCCGCGCGGCTCGCTCGACTGCTGAGAGCCGCGCTCAGAGCGTACAGAGAAAACACGCTTTGTTCCGCTCCTCGACACTCTCGTGATCCTCGTAGATACTCATAGCGCCATTGTGTTCATAGACCAGGATCGGCGCGTGCCGGTGCGCCTGGGTGTACTGATTGATCAGCACCTCGACCGCCATCGTTGCCAGCATGCTGTTGAGTGTTTTGACTGCGGGCTCTTTCACGTCCTTGCCTCTCACGTAGCCTCGTGTGACCAGTGCCTCGCGAATCGCCCGGTCCGGGTGCAGCGAGCTTGCCACCTGAATGGGGTTGATGCGCCCCAGACACTGCAAGCACAGGCCATCGCCCACCCTGGCACAAATCACCTCGCCGCTCATGTCCTCTACCACGCCGTCCTTCACGCTGATATTCACCCCGGCCGAAAGCAGGGGCACGAAGTACCGTAGCGAGAGTTCCTGCGCCTTGAGCCGGCTGGCATGGGTGTCGGTGGCAACCATGATCCAATCCGAGAGCGCCAGCACTGGCTCGATCCGTGGATCGTGGACATCGAGCTGGTACGCCCGAATGTGGGCCTGGGGATTGATGCGCGCCAGGTGCCCTTTCACGACCTCCACTTTCGCGCGCTGTGCGCTGGCATCCTCAAAGGTCGCGCCCACCACGCGGTTGAGATTTGCAAGCTCCAGTTCGTCGGGATCGACCAGGTTGATGGTCTGAAAGCCCATATGGATCAGATGTTCCGCGATCACCGAGCCCAGCCCGCCCACGCCCACCAGCGAGATGACCTGATCGTCCATAATGGTGCGCATCACGTCCAGTCCCAGCGCCAGAGCGCTGCGATGAAAAAAACCATCATCGGCGATCAGCTCCAGGTCCTCCACGCGCGCGGCGGGGGAACGCGGGAAATCGGCGCTGGCGATCTGCTCCGGGCGTGTCTGCGTCTTGATGAGCGCCTTTCGTGCCGCAGGAACACCATCACGTTCGGTCCAGACGCGCGCCGCGTAGCGGGTTTGCGAGAACACAATGCTCGCGTAATGCAGCCCCTCGAAGGTTTCGCGTAGAAAGCGAAAGAAGCTGCGTTCATCGGCGTCATCGGTGGCCGAGAAAGAGACGTGGCTCAGCGCAAAAGGGTGAGTGTGGACATCGATGATGGTATCGACATCGCATCTGGTGGTCAGTTCCACCAGCACCTGATGGATAAAGGCTTTCCTGATCCGCAAAAAAGCTCCGCTCTGCTGCTGGTAATCGGCCTGCGCGGGGAAGAGCAGATCGACCACCGTGAGAATCGTGGAGCCTCCGACCTGTCGCGTTCTGGCCAGCAGCACCGCGAACTGCTCGTGCTCAGAGTCAGCCAGCACCCGTTCCCGCAAGGTGGCCAGTGCCCCCTGAGGGAATTTGATCAGAAAACGAGGAGAGGTTTGTGTCCGCATCGTCTGTTCCTTTCGTTGCGAGGCGACAGGTGGGATGGGCGAAAGGCGCAACGATGGCCTATCACCCATCCCACGCGTCACGCAGCCATGCTAATCCTCAGTGCCTGAGAGGACTTCACTGATCAGCGTGAAGTAGGTCCAGAGGTTATCGCCCCTACGCCAATCTCCCGGGCGCTGGATGGGCGCGGGCTGCCAGCAGCCAGGACTGATGTAGACGCAGTACCACTTCCAGCCCTGCGTCAGCGGATCGCTACAGGCTTCGTGATAGGCCCGCTGATACAGATGCCCGTTCACCGAGAGCGGGATCTCCTCCTTGAGATAGAAACCGACCGGCGGCAACTCCGGGTACTCGGTGGGAAAGATCACGAGCAGGTCCGTAGTTTTCGCGATGTGATGCCAGATGGGCGGCAAGATGTACTGATTGGCGATCATCCAGTCAGCATGTTCCTCGTCAAAGGTCACGCCCTGCTTGAACAGCTTCTCGGCGATATCATAGACTTGTTCCGTAATGATCGCTTTGGAAAGCGCACTCCGCGGCCCGCCATAGGTGACGCCGCCTTTGGTGCGATCCGGAATCGTGGTGATCTTGACTGGCCGGCCACGGCTATCAAACAACTCCTCCGGGGTGTAGGTCACATCCGCGCGGATCGGGCGGAAAAACCCGCCTTGCTGCTGGATCACCGGGCGGCGTCCGGGACCAGGATTCATCTGCCCGATCAGGTCCTGGCCGGTAATGCCAGCGGGGGGAACCAGAATACGTCTGCCATTGACGATAGCCATACCAATGCCTCCTTTATCGTGGTTGAGTTCTGAGAACACACTACACATCGAGATCATCGAGCACATCAGGGGCGGGCACCGGCGTGGAGACATCAGCGCTCAGCGCTTCTTCCTGTTCCACCAGGCGGGCCAGTTCCTCTTCCTTGAGCTTGACCGTATCCAGATCGCTCAGGGTGGTTGTGTCCAGCTTGTCCACGCCCGGTTTGTCCTGGCCAGTTTCTGCCTTGTCCGCGGTTTCCGGCTCGGGATGGCGTGCCTGAGTGAGGGCCGGCGCGAATGTGGCGCCCTGCTCCTGCGGCTCGCTCCGTTGCGAGCGGATCAGATCCTGGTACCGCCGGGCCGTCTCCTCCTCTTCCGGCTCACCCTGTTGCGAGCGGATCAACTCCCGGTAGCGCTCTTCACTGCGCTGTTGCTGCTGGTTGCGTGCCGCGGCCCGGTACTGCTGCATATAGACGCCGAGATCAATAAAGCCCGAACACTTGAGCCGCAGTTCGGTGGAGGCGGCCTCCGGAAACGCGGCCACCTCGACGCGCACGCCAGCCTGCCGGATCTCTCGGACGAGCGGGATGAAATCCGCGTCTCCAGAGGCCAGCACCATGATGGTGGGCTTCACCTGGAAAAGAGCCTTAAGCATATCCCTGGCAATCTCGACGTCGAAATTGCAGCGGTACGTGCTCCCGGTGATCGTGCCCCGCTTGCTATGGACCAGGTAGCCGGCCTGCCACAATGCCTCGATATCCCGATCCGCGCGATGCTCACAGCGCGGATTGATCGGGACATAGCTGTGTGCCTCGACCAGAAAACGCCCCTCGCTCACATACTGGAGCAGGTCTGCGTAATCCAGCGGGCACCTTCTCTCCCCGGCCGCGCGATGGATGTTGGCGTAATCCAGGAAGAGGACGACTTTTTCTTCCATGTTGCTCTCTCCTTTCAGAAGACTGTTCATGCTTGCCTGCCGCATGCGAGATGCTCGCTCGTCAAAACGGCAGACGTGAAAGAAGTTTCAAGCGAAGCTTCACCTCATTCCCCAGGTACATCGCTGAATCTTCCGATTCACATGGTATAGTAAGGGGGATCGTGAGATAAATATCAGACATATCATTTTGGTATCGTTTTTCTTGAAGGACCTTCTGGATCGTCTCCTCTTTGAATCCGGCTTCTGCCAGGTTTCTGTGGAGAACTACCATGGAAGAACATCGGCCAAACGAACAGCTCAGAGAAGCACGCAACGCGCGGGATTGGACACTGGAAGATGTCGCACAGGCCATAGGCGCCAGTCCTCTCACGGTTGGAAGGTGGGAACGAGGCGAGGCATACCCTGGCCCGTATTATCGTCAGAAGCTCTCTCGACTCTTCAATATGTCTCTTGAGGAGCTCGGGTTTGACCCTGCACAAAACAAGCGGGCGCGTTTTGTGAAAAAACAAAAGGCGGCGCCTTCCTATCGAAAAAAAGAAAGTAGCCCTGCTGATCGGGCTTGGCGTAGTCCTTCTGCTCATTTGTTTCGGCGTTGTCTTTGTCATTGACCGGCACTTCTCGCTCGATCCCTGGGGTGATGGTGATGTTGAGTCCCTCTGGTATTTCCTGGTGGGGAGCATTTTCTTCCCCGGCGCACTCCGTCGCTATCGCGCGGGCCGAAAAGGCGAACGCACCATTCCCTGGTATCAGCGGATTGATCTGATCCTGTGTCTGATTGGCCTGGTCTTCGGCCTCATGTTCGCTCTCTCGCTCGTACAGAAGTGGGTGTGGTCTGTCCTCATGAACAATACTGCTCCTCCGATGGTGAATGAGAGGAGCCTCAACATCCTGGCTGTCGCGGTAACCAGCGTAGATCTCTGTTGGATTGCTCTGATTGGGGTGCTGTTCTTTCAAATGGTCAAGCAGATCAAGCAGCGGAGGACAGATCCTCCTCAAACCACCTGAAAGTCGCTACTCGAAACGCTGGCCGGGTCTTCCTGATAGTCGGCCAGCGCGATGTTTGTGTGCTCACCCTCCGTTCCAGATGCGGGTTTCCTGCCAGAAGAGAAAGCGAGAGGATATGTCAACGTTGGCCATCCGAGAAATCACCGATCAGGATCGAGCCTGGCTCACCGACTTTGTCAGTGAACATTGGGGTTCTCCGGTCATGATCGCCCATGGAGTCACGTACGATGTATCCCAATTGCCTGGCTTCATCGCGGAGGATCAGGACGCATGTGTCGGCGTGGTGACCTATCATTGGGAGGGGCAAGCGTGCGAGATCGTCAGCCTGGATAGTCTGCGGCCAGGGCAGGGCATCGGGACGCGCCTGCTGGATGCCGTCAAACAGGCTGCCCGGCGCGCCGGCTGTACGCGCCTTTGGCTCATTACCACCAATGATAATCTCAATGCCCTCCGCTTTTATCAGAAACGAGGTTTTATCCTGGTCGCGGTCCATCGCAATGCCGTCCAGCAAGCTCGCATGCTCAAACCGCAGATTCCCCTGATTGGAGAAGATGGCATCCCCTTACGCGATGAGATTGAGTTGGAGATGCTCCTGGAAGCGGGAACTGGAGAGCAGGCGTTGTGACAAGCCTGTTCATGGCCCCACTGCAAGCGGCACATGGGTGAACAACGTGGCGTCAGGAAGAGCATATTTGGCGATCAACGTTCCATCAGCAGCGGCCAGTTCGTAGATCGTCCCATCGAGCGAACTGGAATAGATTATGTTCTCCATTCCGACCGGAAAGGAACCAGCGGAGGATGCCTGTGTCTGATAGCTCCAGAGAGAGGTTCCGTCCTGCGCGCGAAAGGCATACAGTTCGCTTTCAAAGAAGGAGACGACATAGACGGTGTTGCCGATGACAGTCGGATCATACCAGCCGTGATCGCCGACGTGGACTTGCCAGAGTTGTTTGCCATCGCTGGCCCGCACGGCAGTCAGCGAACTCCCTCCACCAAGGTAGAGTGTCTTGCCAGCGCCAACCAAGGGCGCGCGATCATCCAGGACAAACTGCTTGCTCCAGAGTAGAGAGCCATCGGCGGCACGCAGGGCGACGAGTGTATTGCCACCATCGCTATAGACCACTCCATTGAGAACCAACGGCTCATACCCCATGATATTGGCCACAGAAGCACGCCAGCGGACAGAGCCGTTGTCCGCGTTCAGCGCATAGACCGCGCCCTTTCGCGGTCCTACACCGGTACAGGGGCCAGCATTGAGATAGAGAGATTGACCGACCACCACAGGCGGTGTGCCGCAACCCTCGATCTGGACACGCCAGAGCAAGGAACCGTCTGTCGCTTTGAAGGCGGAGACGTGTGAACTGGTCAGCGAGGTATCAGTTACCGAGACGTAGATGACGCCGTTTGCGAGCGTTGGAGTGGAGGGCAGACCTTGTGGATGAACTTGAGTGTGCCAGAGCACAGCACCGGTCTGGGCCTCAAAGGCATAGACATAGCCTCCGCTGACACTGGAGCTGGTATGGATGATGCCGTGATCCAGGATGAACCCTCCGGCGGCTCCCCAGGGACTGTCATTATCGCCCGACATATGGTGAGACCAGCGGATCGAGCCATCTATTCCGCTCACCGCATACACCGTGCCCATTTGGGAAACGGCGTAGATCATCGTGTGTGGCGGAGGTGGCGCACATGCCGCCAGTAGAACCAGCAAGGCGAGCGGAAGAATGCTCAGCAGCAGTCGAAGACGCCTCGTCCAGGAGAAGGTTCGCCTGGACAAGAAGGAATGCATTCTACCAGACTGCTCAGGTGGGAAAGATGTGTGCGGAGACTCGCCGGAAATGGTTTCTCTCGTCGACAGTTCTTGAGCTTGAAAGGAGCCTGATACCATCGATCCATTCCTCCTTGGGCAAGACAATTCCGAGAAAGCTCTACCAGAATATCATTGATGAAACGGATACCTGAACGGATGAGTAACACTACTTTCATAAACGGAGAGCAGAGCTGAGTATCAAAATCTCACGTTTGATGCTCAGCTCTGCTCTCCGCATGATACGGTCCACCGTTTTCTTCAGCCTGGCCATCAGTTGCTACCAGCGGAAACGATCGTCCTTTTTCTCGTCTCCATAAAACGCAAGGTACTGTTTTTGTTCCTCCTTCAGTGGTTTTTTCTTGTAGAGATTGTACCAGATCACATTCTCGATCCAGAAACGGTAGAGGAAGGCTTCAAACGAGGGCGCGCAGATCCAGGTGTGTGAGATGGCTTCCTCCTCTGGACCCCATTCTTCCGGATCAGTATACATCTGGTCCAGGTAGGTGTACGATGCGAGTACGCATTCCTCACCTCGCGAGGAAAGGTAGAGATGCCAGATCACGCAATCTTGCTGATCGTGCAAAAAGCGCAGCACATAGCCTTTCTCCTCGTCGCCTGGGCAGAAGGCCAGTTGAGAAAGACGAAAGTGACAATCTGTACAGGAGGGGATGCGATCCTGCAGCTCTGGCGAGGACATCAGACACACAAACGCGTCAGGCAAAGTGAGCCCAAGGTGCTGGGCGGAAGCGACAACACTTTTCAGGTCCTCCGTCCATTGAGGCAGCCACTCTGCTCGCTGCTCAGGTGTTGGGCGGTAACGTTGCATGCTTTCGTTGATCGCGTCATCGAGCGGGACCAGCCATTGAAGTTGGCCGGTCAGTTGGTTCTCAGGGATGGGCGGAAGCTGGTCGTAGGGATACCGCTCATAGGTGCCGCGACATGGGCGATACCCCGGCAAGCCAAAGGAATACCAGCCCGTTTGAAAGGGCAAAGCGGGCAGTTTCTGGGTCATCACAACAACTCCTCCTTTCTGTTCAGGTTTCCAGCAGTGGCCGGTACTGATCCGGATCGTCGAAGCCAGCAATCCAGGCCGCCGCCTGGTGGCAGTGGCGCATGGTTGGAGGCACGCGAATTAGATAGCGCCTGCCAGTGGATGGGCACTGCACCTGCAAACACACCAGCGGTTCATCGTCCTGCAGAGGCACACGCAGCAGGCGACGCTCGCCTCCGACATCCTGATCCTGATGCAGGATTTCTGCCTGCGCCTCTGTCAAAAACCGGTTGTAGCCCAGCCGCTCCAGCAGGACGCGTCGTCGCTCCGCGTTGCGCTCGGACAGAACTTGCTGCGCCGTAATCCTTTCAGGATGGAGCACAGTCTGTTCATCAATAATCACGCCGCGCCAGCGCAACTGCACGCCCTGCACCGAGGCGGGGAACTGGCACAAAGGCGTGTGCGCCACATCCAGCCAGCTCACCACACGTAGCCCCTCTGGCAGTTCAGCAAGGTTCGAGCAGCCACTTACATCCAGTTGCCCGACCCGCTTGAGCCAGCAAGGGAGCTCGCCGAGCCGGGTGCAGCCGTGCACATTCAGTCGAGCCAGGTGCTCTGGCCCGTGTTTCGGAAAGCGCTGGATGCGCACACAAGTGGGCATCTCCAGCACGAAGACGCGCATCTGCTCAGGCAAAGCCGTCAGCCCGGTACAACCGCGTAACACCAGCGTGCGAACCTGCAACTCATCTGGCAAGCTCGTCAGCAGATCGCAGCCGCTCAGGTCCAGCAGGGAGGTAACGTGCAGATCCTGAGGCACCGTCGTAAGGGGCGTTCCTCGTGCCGAGAGGGAAACGCAGTGTAAGCCCTTTGGCAAGGCTGTCAGTGCGGAACACTGATCCAGCACAAGACGGTTCACCTCCAGCTCTGCTGGCAGCGCGGTGAGGCCGGTTTCGCCGGAAAAGTCCAGATTGCCGGTGACGCGCAGACGTTGCGGCGCCTGTCCGCTCAGAATCAGCCTCCGTGCCTCCTCGGCATCCAGGGAGATCGCTTCCATGCTGTCCTCCGCACTAATCGATGACACGCCGAATGGCCTCTGGAGTATATTCGCGCTGTTGCCAGACGCGATAGATGCCCGGACCCAGCGTGATGGGTTGATGCTCCTCGTGGATGATGCGCGTCGTGGCCAGAAGCTTGAGAAATCGCTCGCCCTGATACTCCCACATCTCCGCGTGCTCCGGTGCTTCCACCCGGTGGCTATGGCCTGTGACCTCTCCGGAGGCCAGGACGGTCCGCTGGCTACGCCTGGCTCCCTGTGGAATTGCATCGGCTGCTTGAATAATGACATCTCCGTGTCGCCACATTGGTGGGGACCTCCTCTTTTGTTTGCTTCTATCATGTTCTCTATGAACTAGCAAGCTATTCTCGCGCGGCGCGGCAAAAGCGGAAAGCTCCTGGATCACCGCGGCTTGCCCGAAGAGAGGTTTTTGTACTTACTTTGTCTTACAGTTTTTGAGAATGCTCCATACAACTCGTTTTCCTCTAAGAGAGGCGTTGCTCAATTTCCAGCAGACGCCTAGCCAAAAACACTAGCGTATACTCATAAATACAAAGATATGATACGATGTGTGGCAAGGATAGAAGCGACTGGAAAGCCAGGAACAAAAATAGGACGAGGCTTCGCATGAGTGATATCCCTCTTTCGGTTGCCGTGGTCATCAATGCACCTGTTGAGCGGGTGTGGCTATTGCTCATCGAACAGCAGCAGCCCGATGGACAAAATGGGCCTGCGCAAAAGTATCTGCACATTGAGCCTGAAGGCCCGCCGATCGCCGGGCAGGTCATCCAGATGAAAGTCTGGTTCTTGCAGATGACAATCGTGATTGACCGTGTAGTCCCAGAAGAACCCCCGCCGACAGGCCAGACGATACATGCCAGGATCTCTTTTTTCGGCAAGGAGGGTGAGGGTGTCTCTCGCCAGATGTACGACTCCGACCAGTACCGCATCCATACCCAGGCCGAGTTCAAGCATCCCTGGTGTCAGGGCACACAACAGATCGATATACGCTGTCTCGCCCTGGATACGACTTCATGTGTTCTTGTTTATACTGAGCAATCGGAGTGGGCTTCCCGCAGAGGGATGAACTGGTTGATACGGCAACTCGAGAAGAGTGAGGACACGCGAAGAGTAGAAAGAAAGGCGATAGAAGCATCCTTGCACGGCATCAAAGTAAAAGCCGAGCAACACTTTCATCAGACTCTCTAAAAGGGCTGGGGCTTCAGCTCTCTTTCGACTCCTGCACGTTGTTTCTGACAGCAGGATTTTCAAAGAAGAATATTCATTCTCGTATGAGGTCAGCAAGACGATCCGTATGGCTTGTATGGGAAGCGAGGAAACACAATGAATACTGGCAAAAACATGGAAAAGCTCTTTCAATCGCTGCAGCAGAGGAAGCGGCCAGAAGATATTGCGCAGCTTATTCTAGAACAATTGGAAGGACGCCTCACCAGGAAGCAAGAGGCGATCTTGCAAAAGGCGGCTCAAGGATCGCTCAAGCGGCAGTTTTTTGCCTACACATCCATGTTGGAGAACTTTGCCAGACCGGTTGGCCTCGCTCGTCAGGTCGCAGTGGCTGGAAGTCTGTTTTCGTATCCCGATCCTCCTCCAACGGATCAATGTGATGATCCTGCGTGTGTCGCCACCTACCTGGAACACCTGAGTCAGCAGATTAAGAAAGAGCGTGGGCAGAACGATTTCCAAAGGCATCGTCTGAATCACCAGGAGCGCAAAGCCGCTGGGATGGAGCTCTCTCGGCGCCGCTATGATAAACTTTTTCGCCTGCTCACCCGCATGGAGGCCAAACTCCACACGCTGATTCGCGAGTGGAAGAAATATGAACTGACAACCATCAGCAAATCGAGCTTGAGCACTCGCCTCTCCTGGGAGGCATTTGCCGCAGATGAAGCTACTGCCTGCTTTCTTGCGTACTATGTAGCTCGCTGCAATCTGCGCAGTGCATTTACCATTGCTGGGCAACAGAAACCCTATGATGAAATCGCAGAGATGTTGTTCGCCCGTTGCCGCGCGAATGCTGCAACCAACTGGTGGGCCATCGCGCATGTCTATCCGAGTCAGGAAGTTTTACAGCATCTCAGCGAGACGCAACAAGGGGAACTGCTGGGGACCTGGTTCACCATCTTACAGGACATCGCAGGTCTGCTCAAAGATACCTGGGAGAAGTCGCAGATCAGGCGAGAGACGATGGTGGTTCAGCGTGGCAACGACTCCAGCACCTGGAATACCATGGCGGGTGCCTGGAACAAAGCCAGAGACCACTGGATTGCCTTGATCTATGCACTGGGGCTGGAACAGATGCTTGAAGTAATCTGTCCCGGCAAAGTTCTCCGGCTCATGGCTGCCGATGTGGTGGCATGGCATTATCGCTCAGGCGGCAAGCTTGATCCGAACACGGCGGTCTGGAATGAGTTGCCGCTGCCCTGGGAAGTCCTGGCGGGAACACAGATCTGTACGCGTCACAGGATCGAGGAAGCTTGTCGAAAACATGGGCTTGATCCAGAAAAGTCCGGCTGGAGCATGCCAAGGCCGCGAAATACCGTGGCCGCGTTTCGTCCTACACCGGAACTGGTGCATGGTGTCACCATCGGCAATCCCTACTTGGCCACGTTCTTACGCAAAGCCGGCTTCTTTTCGGGAAAGCATGTCAAACCCTCTCATCTTCATTGACGTGCTTCATCTCTCCAGGGTATAATAGCACCGGTTTCCGGGGTAGCTCAGTGGGAGAGCGGTTGGCTCTGGTCCGACTGGACGCAGGTTCGAGCCCTGCTCCCGGAATGCTGTAGGAGAGAACAGAACCTGTTCTCTCCTACTTTTTTCGCGCTCTGCTTCTTTTCTCATCGGCTAAAAATCGAGGTGCCATCCATTCGCCCGCATGAAGCTGCCCGCTGCGTCCTCACATTCCATTGCCTAGCCAGCGTGAATCCCAATTGCTGGTCGACAGCGTGTGAGAGCGGGTTATCAGATGATGGGAAGGTATGCAGAGATTGACGTTTTAGGCTGCATCATTCCACTTTTTCACCATGCTGCCGGGGCAACAGACAGATTATCACTCGAAGTTACCACTTTTTTACACCAGGCTCCTCACAAACTGATACGCCTTGTAGTTGGAGAGGAGGCTTCGGATCAGGCATACTAGACAACAAGCTCAGGTTGCTTGAGACGACGAGCGAACAGGAGCGAAAGAGAAAATCAGGGAGGAACCACCATAGAATCATCTCATCACGAACACGGCCATTTGACCGTCATCGAGACCATCCCAGGCCATCAGATCCATTGTAATGATGCCCGCCACCTCGTCATTCTTGATGAGGTAGCGCTGGCCTGTAGTCCCAGAGAATATCGCATCCTTCTCCCATTGCTTCGTCACGCCAATCACGCCGTGCCCTTTGCCCAGTTGCTGGAAGGAACCGATGAGCTAAACGATTGGCGCACCCGGCGCAACCTGGGCCGCGTCGTCAGTCGTTTGCGCGCCAAACTCTGGCCGTTTGGCTTTGATATTCTCTGCCTGTTTCATTACGGCTATCAACTGGTGGCCCCAGGAGAGGTGCCTGGATCAGCGACAGAAGCACACTGAAATAATTGAGCACCTTCGTCCTGACAACCGTTTGACCGTCTTTCTCTATGCATATCGAGTCTTCTTTGTAGAGACATAGAAAGGAACATCCATGGCAAGCAAACGCAGTATTCCCACCACGCTTTTTGCCAGCCCGGATTTTTTTGAACTTTCCAGTAATACGACACGCCTGATTCTGATTGGCCTGATCCTGGATGCGGATGACGAGGGACGCGGCAGCGCGCATCCGCGCCTGCTGGCTCGCAAACTTGATCAATCTTCGGAAGACATTGCGCAAGCGCTGGAGGAACTCGCTGCGCATGGTATTCTGCAGTGCTACGATGTTGCAGGCCGGCGCTATTACTGGTTACGGCACTGGCTCAAATATCAGACGCTGAGTAAGCCGACACCCTCTCTCTATCCTGCACCTCCTGACACCCTGCCAGCAGAGCAGCCAGAAGCACCCAGGGAAACCCAGGAAAGCCCTGGGGAATCCTGGGACCCCCCGTCTGAAGGAGAAGGGAAGCTGAAAGGGAAGAGAACAGAATCCGAAGAGAAGAGAAGGGAAGCTGAAAGGGAACTGCCGGCTGGCATCACCCGCTTCCCCAACCCCAAACCCAGCAGCAGCGCCAGCACCTCTCAATCTTCCGAAAAAACACTTCAAGAGACCACAGAACAGATTGCGTCTCTGCTTAAACTTCCGGTAAGCCAGGAACTGCGAGAAGTAGTCCAGGAGTTTCTGCCCGTGATGACTCTCTCCCTTGTCGGGGAGGCGATTGAGGCTTCTGCCTGGGTGAGCGATCCCCGGCGCAATGGGAGTCAGCGGCTCATGACTCCGGCCTTTTTCCGGCGCTGGCTGCGTCGCTCGCAGCAAAACGCTCAATCCGCCGTCACCTCTCGGCAGGCTGATGTCACAAGCGGCCAGCAGAGAGAGCAGGAAAGAGCCACAGAACCGGATCAGTACACCGCCTACGTCAACCAACTGATTGAGCAGTACAACGGGCCTGAAGCCCTGCGGAGGGTGGTCTGATGGAACGGCTCCGCATCGCGTTTTCAGAAGATGACAGCTTCCGGGCCTTTCTCCAGCGCCACGCCAGCACCAGCGCCCAGGAAAAAACCTGGATCTGTCCAGCCTGCGGCACGATCAGGCCGCGCGAAATCAAACCAGGGCTCTACCTGCGGCGACCTTGCGCCTGTGAAGAGCGCCAGCGCGAACAGCGTGAGATCGCAGCGCTGCGGGCGCAGCTCCAGGCAGCGCAAGCGGTCCAGACCTTTACCTGGCTTGGCGCGGCATGGGCTGATGTCAACCTGGAGCAGCAGACCTTTGCCAGCTTTGAGCGCGAGCGGCAGCCCAAAGCTTTTGACCAGGCGCTTGCTTTCGCCCAATCGCCGCAGGGAGCGCTGGCACTCACCGGCTCCTATGGCACGGGCAAAACGCATCTGCTGGCTGCTGTTGCCAACGCTCAGCGTCAGGCTGGCAAACCCTGCTTGTATGTCTCGGCGGTGGCCTTGTTCGAGGCCATCCAGGAGCGCATCCACCAGGATCGCGATTATCAGTCGCTGCTCAAACGGGCCGCGCAGACGCCGCTGCTGCTGATCGATGACATCGACAAACCGAAAACAAGCGAGTTTCGCGAGTCGCTCTATTACCACATCATCAACAAACGTACTCTGGCCCGTCTGCCAATCGCCATCTCGTGCAACTGCTCTCTGCCCGAACTGGATCGCTGGATCGGTGGCGCGGCGCGTTCCCGCTTGATGCAGGGGTTGGTTCCCGTGGTGATGAACAGGCCGGATTATCGCATGCAAAAGACGGAAGAGCGGAAAAAGTTTTTCTGAAGTTGTCAGAATGCCGACGAGACAGTATGATGGAGAGAGAAGGTTCTCCTGGCGCCTCCAGCCATGAATGTCCCCACTGTTTGCGACTGAACCGTTCCCACTGCTCTCCATCTCTTCTTGACGCTATTCTAACTCCTTCCATGGTTGGTTGCTCTGAGCAGATAGTTCATGCTGATTTTCTACGAAAACAGAGTGATAAGGAGAGAGAAAGATGCATCAGAAAGAGCAAATCGAGAACGATTTACCTCCAAGTATGGTTCTGCTGACTATCCCGCAGGTCATGAGCATTCTCGGCGTAGGCCGGACACGTCTCTATGAACTCATCAAAGGTGAACATTTACCTGTCGTCAGAATCGGACCTGGATCTGTACGGATCAAACTTGACTCGTTGCAGGAATGGATTAAAGGACGGGAGCAGAAAGGAAATATCTGACCGGTCTAGGAGGCGAAAAACAGGTGAACCAGCAGACGATACTATCTTTGCCATTTTCACTGAACAGAAAGCGAGGTCTTGCTATGAGACGAAGAGGCAAGGGAGAGGGGTCTATTTATCAGCGCAAAGAGGACAACCTGTGGGCATGTAGTATTACGTTAGAGAACGGGAAGCGGAAAACGATCTATGGGAAAACGAGGAAAGAGGTGGCCGATAAGCTGGCTGTTCTCCTCCACGAACAACAGCGTGGCATGCTCGTTGAGAACTCGCAACAGACCGTGGAACAATTTTTACTAAGCTGGCTAGAGGACACACAGAAGCAACGTATCCGCCCCAGGACCTATGAACGCTATAAAGAGGCCATACACTTACACATTATACCGGCCCTGGGACACTATAAACTTCAAAAACTCACGCCGCAACACGTCCAGGCGTTCTATGCGAAGAAAAGACAAAGCGGCCTCTCCCCTGCCACGATCCGATACTACCACAGCGTTCTCCATAACGCCTTAAGTAAGGCGGTCAAGTGGGGACTCGTGGCAAGAAATGTGTGTGATCTGGCAGAGCCTCCACGCAAAGAGCGCTTTGAGATGCAAGTCCTGACGATCGAGCAGGGACAAAAATTCCTTGAAACCCTGCGTGGGCATAAATGGGAAGCGCTGTATACCCTGGCGCTGGTGACCGGACTCAGACGTGGAGAACTCCTGGGGCTGAAGTGGCAGGACATCACTTTTGCCACGGGCAAACTCCAGGTCCGGCGCATCCTCTCCCGTGTGCCAACAGACACTCCTGGCCAGAAACACAGGTATGTAGAGGCCGAACCCAAAACCCAGAAGAGCAGGCGCAGCATCGAAATTGCGCCCTTTGCCCTGGCTGTGCTCAGAGAGCATAGAATGCGGCAGTTGGAAGCAAAGTTGAAAGCTGGCCAGTTATGGGAGGAACATGATTATCTCTTCTGTACTTCTCTTGGCAGGCACCTCAATCCCAACCACGTTGTCGACGAACTGAAGAAGTTGCTGAAACGAGCGGGGTTACCGAATATCAGATTTCACGATTTGCGTCACAGCGTCGCTTCGCTGATGTTTGCGATGGAGATCCATCCGAAGATTGTGCAGGAGCTTTTAGGGCACAGCACTATTTCTATCACCATGGACATTTACTCTCACATGTTGCCGGGTATGCAGCAGGAGGCAGTGAAAAAGCTCGATCAAGCGCTCAAGCAAACCTATGATACCTTGAGGGAACAGAGCCAGTAATCCAATTGCTACAGTTAGCCTGATTTTTCTTGCAGAGTTAAAGCCCGAGGCCGCTTCAGAAGCGGCCTCGGGCTTTCTTCTTTTTGGTAATGGTAGCGCATACGGGATTCGAACCCGTGATCTCCGCCTTGAGAGGGCGGCGTCCTAGGCCGCTAGACGAATGCGCCCTATCTGTCATTTAGACATGAGCTATCATAGTCGTTTTTGCCGAGACTGTCAAGGGTTTGATTGGCCTTTTCGCCAGGCAACAAAATATTCCCCTTTCATCATCTTGCGTGTTCATTTCATATCATAACTGCTAGCAAGACGGTACTAGAAACGCCTCTCGTGCTCAAAAGCCGGGCCGGCGAGCAGAGAAGCGTTGATGGCTACTGTGCTAAAAAAGAGGATTGCTCCAAAAGGGAGTAAGAAATTGCTAGTTAGTTGGTAGAGAAGACCAATTAAGGGAGGCCCCCAGAGCAAGGTCTGGCAGGCAATTACACTCAACAGGCCCTGGGCAACGCCTTTGCCAACTGTCTTGAGCCTGGCCGCGCTATCAAATACTGAAGTATAGGGAAGCGTCGAGCCGATTGCGATGGAAGTCATGCCTACAACGGCCAGGGCTGGCAGACGAAGTGGAATAGCCAGTACTGCGACTCCCAGAGAGGACAAAACAGTGCCAATACGTAGTAAGGAGATCGAGCCAATGACTTTGCGACCAAGTAAGAATCCACCTAGCGGGCGGATGAAGGCCCCTGAGATCAAGCCAAGCGCTCCAAAGGCCGCGGCCTCGCCCAGGGGAATACCGTATTGGTGGACAAGATAGACAGAGATCCAGGCCGCAATGGCGTTGCCAACCCC
>Ga0070737_10002676_pt1 | contig 20736 bp, 14 predicted proteins | sample Coa_R1_10_FD_66438 | JGI IMG/M metagenome (GOLD analysis project Ga0070737, IMG submission 66438) | Surface soil microbial communities from Centralia Pennsylvania, which are recovering from an underground coalmine fire - Coalmine... | ecosystem: Environmental > Terrestrial > Soil > Unclassified...
CGCTGAAGGGGATGTAAATCTTATTCACATCAAATCCGTCGTAGCTGTTGTTTTGACTTTTATCGCGCATGACGCCAATGATGGTATATGGCAAGTCCTTGATCCAGACCGTCTCACCCACGGCCCCTCGGGTGGCAAAGAGCTGCTTTTTGGCTTCGCTGCCCAGGAAGGCCACGCGGCGGCCATGATCCTGGTCGCCCCAGTCGTAGAAGCGTCCCTGAGCGACATCGATGGAGCGTATGTAGGCGAAAGGCGGCAGCGATCCGACCACCAGCAGGGTGGCGTTGTTGTAGCGGCTGCGGATGGGAGTGTTGTCACCTTCAAGTTCCGGCAGAACGTACTGGCATGCGGGCGAACCCTGAGCGACTTGCAAGTAGTCCGTATCCCACCAACTGAGCGGCCTTCCCGCCCGCATTCCGCCCGCCTGCATGCTGGTGCGTCCGGCGAAGACAATCATGATGTCCTTGCCGAAATTGTGCATCTGCCTCTGCTGCCCGACTCTCAGACCTTCGCCTGCCGCCACCATCAGAATGATGGAAACCATGCCCCACGCAATGCCAAACATCGAAAGCAACGTTCGCAGTTTGTGAGACCACAGGGTATGGAAGGTGTCGCTCAAAAGATCTTTAAGAGCCATGGGTTGCTATCGCTGCTCAAGACCTCACTGGAATTCCCGACCTTCATGAAAGCTCGTGGCGGATTGCTTCACTGCAAAATCACCTGTTGCCCCTCGCGTAATCCGGAGAGAACTTCAGTCTGAATGCCGTTGGAAATGCCCAGCCGCACGGGAATCTTTTTCCATCCCTGTTCCGTCCGGGCGTCCGGAACCTCAACAAACGTCTTCTGATCCTTCCCGTAAATCACGGCTGATTCGGGAAGGATCAGCACATGATCTTTCTGATTCAGCAGAATCTGGGCGTTGGCGCTCATGTTAGCTTTCAATTCACCGTTGGGATTCTGGATGGAAACCCGCACTTCAAAGGTGGTGACGTTATCTTTCTCAACCCCCATGGGAGAGATGCGCGTGACCTTGCCTTTAAATGTTTTGTCTTTGAAGGATTCCACCACGATGCGTGCCGGCTGCCCAACGTAGACTTTGCCGATGTCAGCCTGATCGACTTTGCCTTTCACGTAGACGCTGCTCACGTCGCCCAGCGTCATGACCAGAGTGGCCTGCGAGCCCATCACCAGGATGGAACTCACGGCGTCGCCCACTTCGACGTTGCGGGAAAGCACGATGCCATTAATCGGGCTCACGATCGTGGCGTTGCGCAGATTTTCCTCCGCCTGATCCAGCGCGGCCTGCGCCTGCTCAACCTGAGCTTTGGCCTTGGCCACTTCCGCGCGACTCACCGCCACGTTCCGCAAGGCGGACATTTTCTTGTTCAAAGCAAGCTGATAGGACTTTTCCGCGTCATCCAGCGTGGATTCGGAAAGAATTCCTTCCGCCGCAAGCTGGCGGTCGCGTTGGACGGCGGCTTTTAAGAAGGGAACGTCCGGCCCTTCTGCGTCCACTTGATTGCGCTGGTAGGTCGCCACCGCGGAGGCTTTCGCAGCCTGAGCGGCAGCCAGATTGGCGCGCGCTTCCTCGACCTCCGCTCGCAACTCCTCGCGGTCGAGCTCCACCAGCACCTGCCTTTTGCGGACGCGGTCGCCATAATCCACATCGATCTTTTTCACGATGCCACTGGCCTTTGATTTCACTTCCACTTTCGTCAGCGGCTCAATCTTACCGGTCGCCACAACCGTTTGAGCGATGTCTCCGCGAGTTACGGTGGCGAGCTTCGACGGATCGATCTGAATGTGAGGCCGCAGCGCGGCGGTCAGAGCAAGGATGGCAGTTGATAATAAGGCCCCTGCGATGGCAATAAGAATCCACCGGCGCCGGCGGCGCTGCTTCCTGTTCTGATTCATTTTGGTTATCCTTCGCCCGCGCGGCTTTGTGGTCGTCCAACATACCGGCCTTGCTCAATGACAAGGCTCCCTGCAAACCGAGCCGCAACAGCCTTCAAGCTGGCATACGAAGAGAGCGGAGAAAAAGTTCCCGTTGAATTTAGACCGCTGTTTGCGCGGGAGGTTAGCAGGCCCGTCTATCCCGAGCGGCGGATTTCGTCTAAAATCGGTTTCTTGTTCAGGGGCGCGGAGAACTTATTGAAAAATCGCGGAGGTTGTCATGCAACAGGCCATCGTAACGCTCACCACGGATTTCGGTCTCAGCGACCATTTTGTGGGCACCATGAAGGGAGTCATGTTAACCATCAATCCCACGGTCCAGTTCGTGGACATCACTCATCAGGTGAGCTCTTACGATATCTTTGACGGAGCGTTTGCGATCGCCCAGGCGTACCGGTACTTCCCGGTTGACTCCATCCATCTGATCGTTGTCGATCCCGGAGTAGGCTCGTCGCGGCGCCCGATTCTGGTCTCAACCCGGCATTACAAGTTCGTGGCTCCGGATAACGGCGTCCTTTCACTGATTTATGAACGAGAGGAAGGGGCGGTGGTGCGCCACGTCACGGCGGATCATTATTTCCTGAAGCCGGTCAGCAACACCTTTCACGGGCGAGACATCTTCGCGCCGGTAGCGGGATGGCTGAGCAAAGGGGTGGAGGCCGACAAATTCGGCGAGCCCATTCGGGACTTTGTCGCGTTCAGCTCGCCGAAACCGCGGCGCCTGGAAAACGGTCAGATTCAAGGCGTGGTCATTAAGGTGGATAAATTCGGCAATCTGATCACCAACATCGGCCCTGCGGATGCGCCGGAATTGTTCACGGTGAATGCTCCGCCCTTCCGAATCGCCGTTAATCAGCAGGAAATTGCGCAATTTTACACTTCGTATGCCATGGGCAAGCCCTCTGAACTTTTTGCCATTCTCGGAAGCTCGGGATTTATGGAGATCGCGCAGAATCGCGCCTCCGCCGCCAGAACTCTTCAGGCAGGCCGCGGCACGGAGGTTCATATCCTGGTAGGCTGACCCAGACCCTCAACCGTGGGCTGACTTTCAGACGCTTGGATCATTCCACATGCGCCCTACGGAAGACCCTTTGTCCACATCCAGCACAGTTCGGATCGCGGGTGAACTTCGGAGTAGAATCCGGGGCGAGGTGCGCTTTGATCGAGGGAGCCGCGCGCTTTATGCCACGGACAGTTCGAACTATCGCCAGGTTCCAATCGGCGTGGTGATTCCGCGCGACGTGGAAGAGATCATCCAAGCCGTTGCAGTCTGCCGCGAATTTCATGCACCATTGCTCGTACGAGGCGGCGGAACGAGCCTGGCAGGCCAATGCTGCAACGTCGCGGTGGTGGTGGATGCCTCGAAACATCTCACAAATATCCTGGACATTAACCCTGATCAAAGGATTGCCCGCGTTCAGCCGGGCGTCGTGCTCGACCGTCTCCGCGAGGCCGCGGAAAAGTTCGGTTTGACGTTCGCGCCCGATCCTTCCACCCACAGCCGATGCACGTTGGGCGGCATGATCGGCAACAACTCCTGCGGCACGCACTCGCTGATGGGCGGAAACACGGTTGATAACGTGGAGGAATTGGAAATCCTGACCTATGACGGTTTGCGATTGCGGGTGGGCGGAACTTCAGATGACAAACTCAACCAGATCATCCGCGCAGGCGGCCGCCGCGGCGCCATCTATGCCGCCTTGCGCGACCTGCGGGATCGTTACGCCGATCAGGTTCGCGCCCGCTTTCCGCGCATTCCGCGGCGCATCTCCGGCTACAATCTAGACCAACTCCTGCCGGAAAACGGATTCCATGTTGCCCGGGCTTTGGTCGGAACGGAGGGCACTTGTGTCACAGTGCTGGAGGCCAGGGTCCGCCTGGTCCCCAGCCCTCGCTCGCGTTCGCTGGTGACGCTGGGATTCCCCGATCTTGCCATCGCCGCCGATTGCGTGATGCCGATTCTGGCTCATCAACCCATTGCTCTGGAGGGCCTGGATCGGCCTATGCTTGCATCCCTGGAGCAGAACCCTGCGCTTCGTGAAAAGATCGCGATGCTGCCGGAAGGCAACGGCTTGCTGCTTGCCGAATTTGGAGCTGACAGCCGGGAGGAAGCCCTGGGGCTTGCCCGCGAATTGATGGACTTTCTCCGCAGAATGTCGTCCGCTCCCACGATCAGGCTTTTTGAAGATGCAGCGGAAGCAAGGAAAATCTGGGAAATTCGTGAGGCTGGGCTGGCCGCCAGTTCAAGGGGCGAGCAAGGTCAGGAATTCTGGGGCGGCTGGGAAGATGCCGCCGTGCCGCCGGAAAAGTTAGGAGATTATCTGCGCGATTTCCGCAGCCTGATGGAGTCTCATCACTTCCGGGGCAACACCTACGGCCATTTCGGCCAGGGCTGCATTCATGTGCGCATCAATTTCGACTTCAGAAGCGCGGAAGGCATTCGCCGCTTTCGTGCTTTCATGGAGGAAGCCGCTGACTTGGCGCTGCGCTACGGAGGGTCGCTTTCCGGCGAGCACGGCGACGGGCAGTCGCGCGCCGAGCTTTATCCGAAAATGTTCGGGCCGGAGTTGGCGCAGGCGTTCCGCGAATTCAAGGCGATTTGGGACCCTGAAGGCAGAATGAATCCCGGCAAGCTCGTGGATCCTTATCGCATGGATGAAAATCTGCGCGTGGGCCTGAATTACCAGCCTTGGCAGCCGGAGACGCAGTTCGCCTTCCCGGAGGATCGCGGAAGTTTTGAGCAGGCCGTCCAGCGTTGTATCGGCATTGGCAAATGCCGCCAGGAACGCGGCGGCACGATGTGCCCCAGCTACCGAGCCACGCGAGAGGAAGAGCATTCCACCCGCGGTCGCGCGCGGCTGCTCTTTGAGATGCTCCATGGCGAAGTGATTCAGGGACAATGGCGCGACCCTTATGTGCGCAAAGCCCTCGACCTTTGTCTGGCCTGCAAGGGTTGCAAGACGGAATGCCCGGTTAACGTGGACATGGCCACTTATAAGGCGGAGTTCCTCTCGCATTACTACCAGGGCCGCCTTCGCCCGCTCTCAGCCTATGCCTTTGGTCTGATCTTTCGATGGGCGCGCCTGACTTCGATGGCGCCCCGAACTGCGAACTTTTTCGCGCAATCGCCGCTCCTCAGTGACGCGATCAAAGCCATCCTCGGCATCGCGCCGGCGCGGAAGTTGCCGCTATTCGCGCCGCAGACCTTCAGAGCATGGTTCAGCAAGAGAACTCCGGGAAATCTCAAAGCGCCCAAAGTGATTCTCTGGGCCGATACGTTCAACAACTATTTTTCGCCTCAGATTGCCATTGCAGCCGTAGAGGTTCTTGAAGTAGCAGGCTTCCAGGTCATCGTGTCGCCTCAGCCTCTCTGCTGCGGGCGACCGCTTTATGATTACGGCATGTTGGCTCTTGCCCGGAAGAAGCTACGTGAAATCCTGAGAGCCCTTGAAGCGGACATCGAGGCAGGCGTTCCGGTGGTAGGTCTTGAGCCGGGCTGCGCTTCGGTCTTCCGCGACGAATTGTTAAATTTCTTTCCGAAAGATGCGCGCGCGCGGCGGCTCAGCGCGCAGTGCTTCCTGTTGAGCGATTTTCTGGCAGAAAAGGATTGCCGCCTGCCGCGAATTGCTGCGAATACCTGCCAAGCATCAGGCGGCCCGAAAAAAGTCCTCGTGCATGGACACTGCCACCAGAAGGTATTGACGGGCATGGCGAGTGAGGCGGAAGTGCTGCGCCGGATGGGACTGGATTGCGAGTTGCTTGATTCAGGCTGCTGCGGCATGGCGGGCGGCTTTGGCTTTGAAAAGCAGCATTACGAGGTTTCCCTGAAAGCAGGGGAACAAGCGCTGCTGCCAGCCGTCAGAAATGCGTCGACAGAGACGTTGATTGTAGCCGACGGGTTCAGTTGCCGCGAGCAGATTGCTCAGCTTACTGGCCGCCGCGCGCTGCATCTTGCCGAAGTCGTGCGAATGGCATTGTAAGTGTGGGGTTTTCCAGCAAATCCTGATGGCGGCATGACGGGCATAAAGGCCCGGCGGTACAATCAGGAAATCAAAACAGGGCCGCGTCCGCAGGAGCCAGCCATGCCTTTTTATCGCGATCATATCTACCCTCATCTTGTGAACGCGCTGGGCGATCCAGAGCCGATCCGGGAGATTCGGCGGCGCATCATCCCACTGGCGCAGGGGAAAGTGCTCGAAATTGGCTCAGGTCCCGGCGTAAACTTCGTTCACTACGATCCCTCCAGGGTGGAGAAAGTCTATGCGCTCGAACCTAACCCCGGGATGATTCGGCTGGCTGAACCGCAGCGCCGTGTAAGCAGGGTGAGCGCGGAATTTCTAAACTTGCCGGGCGAACGCATTCCCTTGCAGGATGGCTCGATCGATACGGTCGTCAGCACCTTCACGTTGTGCACGATTCCCGGCGTGGTGGAGGCTATTCGAGGCATGAGACGAGTTCTGCGGCCAGGGGGCAGGTTCATCTTCTTCGAGCATGGGCTCTCGCCTGACCCCAAAGTGCAACGCTGGCAGAAGTTGTCGGAGCCTATTCCCTACCGTGTCTTTCAAGGCTGCCACGTAACGCGTGACATTCCTTCACTCATCGCTCGGGGAGGGTTCACGATCGAACAAATCGAATCGGCGTACCTCGCCAAGTTCCCCAGGGCGTGGTCCTACTGCTGGTGGGGAATGGCAATTCCGCAATGACAAAGTCTCTTTCACGTGGGCTTCTTAAGGATTGCGGAAACTCTTTGCAACCTGTCATTCCGAGGAGCGGTAAAAAAACCAGTGATCAGTGACGAGTGACGAGTGATGAGCAAAGATCAATCCGAGGTTCTGGTTTATTTTGCTCGAACCTATTTCAAAGCCCTTCAGCCAATCAACAGTTTGGTGAAAAGTCCGCCCAACTGCCATCCTGAGCGTCACCTTGTCATTCTGAGCGGAGCGCAAGCGAAGCGAAGAATCCCTGCATTTAAGAATCAAACAAATACGGGGATTCTTCCTTCGTTTCACTCAGAGCCTGTCCTGAGCAAAGCGAAGGAATCGCCTTCGGCTCCTCAGGATGACAGTCTTCGGGTTTTTTAGTCACCCGTTCAACGAGTAGAGTGAGGTTTTGAAACAGCTTCTCGTCACTCGTCACTTTTCACTCATCGCTGTCATGGAGATTCCTCGCGGAGTCTATCCTGAGCAAAACCGAAGGACTCGGCGTCAAAATGACAGGCGAAGGGCTCAAAATGACGCGATCTCGGAACGTTTTTCAGTAGCCCGCCGGGTTAGACGCATGCCAGAAGCATGTCTGATGCGGTGAGCACAACCGCCCGGACTGATTTTCGTTGCAATTTGAGGCCCAGTGTCGCATGATCGGAGCTTTCGGCTGATGAAGAAAACTGCACAGATGATGATGAGGAGACAACGAATGGCACGAAAAGCGGTGAAGATCGCGAAACCCGAAGGGAAGCTCGGCATTCTGGTCCCTGGCATGGGCGCCGTAGCGACCACATTTATTGCCGGTGTGGAGGCGGTCCGCAGGGGCCTGGCCTTACCCATTGGATCGCTGACCCAAATGGGAACCATTCGCCTGGGAAAGCGCACGGAAAAAAGGACGCCGCGGATCAAGGATTTCGTTCCTCTGGCGGATTTGGATGACCTGGTCTTTGCTGGCTGGGATGTCCTTCCGGATACCTGCTATGAGGCGGCAATGAAAGCGGGCGTTCTCGAGAGATCGCTTCTTGATTCGGTCAGAGATTTTCTCGAAGATATCCGCCCCATGCCCGCTGTCTTTGAGCAGAAGTTCGTCAAGAACCTGCATGGACCGAACGTCAAGAAAGGCAAGACCAAGATGGATCTCGCCGAGCAGGTTATGGACGATATTCGCCGGTTTAAGGAGGCTACGGGCGCTTCGCGGCTGGTCATGATCTGGTGCGGATCGACAGAGGTCTTCCTGAAGCCGTCGGCGGTACATCAATCGCTCCCCGCGTTTGAGAAAGGCCTGCGTCAGAACAGCTCCGAGATTGCCCCGAGCATGATTTATGCTTACGCCGCATTGAAGATGGGCGTTTCATTTGCCAATGGGGCTCCCAACCTGACGGTGGATATTCCTGCCCTGCTGGAACTCGCGCGGCGTCAGGGACTGCCGGTTTGCGGAAAGGATTTCAAGACCGGCCAGACCCTGATGAAAACCATCATTGCGCCGGGTCTTAAGGCAAGGCTCCTTGGGCTGCGCGGCTGGTTTTCGACAAACATCCTGGGGAACCGCGACGGCGAGGTGCTGGATGATCCAGGCTCTTTCCGAACGAAAGAGGAAAGCAAGCTTTCGGCGCTCGAATACATTCTTCAGCCGGAGTTATATCCCGAACTTTATAGGGACCTTTACCATAAAGTCCGCATCAATTACTATCCTCCCCGAGGCGATAACAAAGAAGGATGGGATAATCTCGACATCTTCGGATGGCTGGGTTATCCGATGCAGATCAAGATTGATTTCCTTTGCCGGGATTCCATTCTGGCGGCGCCCATTGTCCTTGATCTGGTCTTGTTTCTCGATCTGGCGCAGCGCTGCCCGGAGATGGCCCGCAAGGGCATTCAGGAATGGCTCTCATTCTATTTCAAGAGCCCGATGTGCGCGCCATCGCTCTATCCTGAGCATGATCTTTTCATCCAGTTGATGAAGCTCAAGAACACGCTGCGTCACCTGAGGGGCGAAGAAATGATCACTCATTTGGGATTGGAATACTACGATTGACGACCCCAAGCCCTGAAAGGAGCGCCATGAGTTTTACATTTATCCACGATTGGCCCCTGTGGGGAGGGTGTGCGGGGGCAGCTGCGCTCTTTTCCCGCGCGAAGGATTCCGCCGGCACAATTGTCGCTGAACAGGAAACACAACCTGCTGAAGCCCTTATCGAGCTGAACCAGCCTGCGGGACTTTATGCCGTTTTCGAAACCACGATGGGGCGGATTGTATGCCGTCTGTTTCCTGAAAAGGCGCCGATTACCGTTCAGAATTTTGTAGAGTTGGCCCGAGGAACCAGAAAGTGGTACAACGTCGCGGAGCGCGTGTGGGAACAGCGTCCGTATTATAACGGCCTCACCTTCCATCGCGTGATTCCGGATTTCATGATCCAGGGGGGCGATTATATGGGAAACGGAACGGGCAGCATCGGCTACACGTTTCAGGATGAATTCAGCTCCGATCTGGTTTTTGATGAGCCCGGCAAACTGGCGATGGCGAATGCAGGCCCGGATACGAATGGCGCGCAGTTTTTCATTACCGTAGCGCCCACTCCCTGGCTCGACCACAAGCACAGCATCTTCGGCGAAGTGGTTGAGGGCCAGGATATCGTTGATGCCATCAGCAAGACGCCGCGCGATGTTCGCGACCGACCCCTGCGCCCGGTCATCATGCGCCGCGTGGTGATTGTGGATTCCCGCGGCGGCGCGATCGCGTGAGGCCCTGCAGTATGGATGGCTGCAAATTACCGTGATAGCCTCCGCTGTAGCGGCGGTGTCCTCACCGCCGGTTTTTCGGCGCTGCGGAGAGCGCCGCTACAAAATATTGTCACGGTAATTTGCAGGTCTCACTAAACGCCAATCACGCTGACCAATTGCTTGACAGCCTCGGCGGATTTCTGGAGGGCTGCCTGCTCTTCAGCCGTCAGCTGGATTTCGATAATCTCCTCAATGCCTCGCGCGCCGAGTTTCACCGGCACGCCAACGAATAACCCATGGATGCCATACTCGCCTTCCAGGTATGCTGCGCAAGGGAGGATTTTCCTTCGGTCCTGGAAGATGGCCTCGATCATTTCCACGACGGCTGCAGAAGGCGCATAGTAAGCGCTCCCCGCCTTGAGCAGGTTCACAATCTCCGCTCCGCCGTTGCGCGTGCGGGTGATGATGGCGTCAAGTTTGTCCTTAGGCAGCAACTCGGTGACCGGAATTCCGGCCACGGTCGTATAGCGCGGCACGGGGACCATGGTATCGCCGTGCCCGCCCAACACGAATCCCTGCACGTTCTGCACCGAGACGTTCAGCGCTTCGGCAATGAACGTCCGGTAGCGGGCCGTATCCAGCACGCCGGCCATGCCAAGGACGCGGTATTTAGGGAAACCGCTCACGCGCAGGGCCGTCTGCGCCATCGCATCCAGCGGGTTCGTGACGACGATCAGGATAGCCTGCGGCGAATGCTTGGCGGCTTCGGAAATGGCGCTCTTTACGACGCCGTGATTGGCCTTTAGCAGATCATCGCGGCTCATCCCCGGCTTGCGCGGGAACCCTGCGGTCATCACGACCACATTGGAATTCGCGGTTTCCTCATATCGGTTTGTGCCGATGATGCGCACGTCATATCCTTCGATCGGGCCTGCCTCAAGCATATCCAGGCCCTTGCCCTGCGGCACGCCCTCGAGGATATCCACCAGCACCACGTCGGCCAATTGCCTGTCCGCCAGTCTTTGAGCCACTGTGGCGCCCACATTGCCTGAGCCAATCACCGTTACCTTTTTACGCATAAGTCCACTCCTGTAAGAATTCCACCCATCGAAATGGGCTGCGAGAAATCTGAAGGATCAAGGACACCCTTTTTCGGCAACCTGCTTAACCTCAGCGCAGTTCCCGCTTCGATAAGAAAACTTGCTACTCTACCACTCGCAGCGCCGGAAGATCAATCACAACAGCGCTTGGGTAGAGTCAAGCGGTTTCAAACCTTCCGAACAATCAATAGCCTGGTGAAAAACTCGTCACACCGTCATCCTGAGGAGCCGAAAGCGGTTCCTTCGCTTTGCTCAGGACAGGCTCTGAGTGAAACGAAGGAAGGATCTCTGTATTTAATTTAAGGGATTCTACAAATACGGGGATTCTTTGCTGCGCTCCGCTCAAAATGACAAGTGAAGGCTCAGCATAACAGTCCTCCCGTTTTTTCAGTAACCCACTGGACGAGCACAGCGAGGTTTTGAAGCAGCTTCTACCCCCAATCCTATCCCCCCGGCGACTATGGCTTAAAATGCTTCAGTTTGAACCGGAAGCCGCTGATTCGCGCTCACGGCTGGAGGGGAGTAATCGTCCGGTGGGCGATCACTTGCAGTTTGCTCGGCGCGCCGTCGAGAGCGGTGGTTTTCAGTAGTAATTGGAAGTAGGGCAGTGGCTTTCCCTTTCCCGATCCGAGGTATTGGCGAAGGATCGAAGCATAGTGGGGATCGGTGATGAAATCGCCTGCGGCTTCGGTTCCTTCGCTGTTCGTCCCTTCCAGAATCAGAACGTTGCCGCTGTTGCGCAGGTTGGGCAGAAACGTAACCAGGCCGTAGGTTTCATCCGTGTTCCCACCCCGGCCTCCGGAGTAGTATCGCTCCGCTTCTCCAGGCTGCGGAGACTTATCGAAGAAATAAAGGCGGCGGCTGGGCCCGTCCACGCCAAGGCCGAATTCCCGCTCGGCGTCGAACTCCCTGATCCAGGGATCGGAATAGGCACTGCCCAGGAAGATCAGGTTGTTGTTTTCGAGGTCCCTCATTTGCAAATCCCGCGCGTATCGCACCAGGATTCTCCTTTGCCGGGCAAGCGCTGTTTGCAGGATTTCCGATGTGACCATCACGTCGGCCAGGCTGGTATAAGGCCGGGAGACAATCAGAAAGACTTCAGGGCCTTTAAGCTCATTGGCGTACCTGCGGCTGAAGTAATCGGCTAAAGGAACAATTTGGCCGGTGATATCCTGAGTCAAAACCAGGGAAGAATCAGCCGCAACAATTTCAACCGGTCGTGGCGAGGGAAACAACGCCGACCAAATGCCGCCCGTCGCGGGAGCGTTCGAGGAGGTTCCCATCGAGAAGCGCTCTGCGGCTGCCTCTTTGCCTCCCCATTCGGTAAGATGCGCTGCCAGAAGAATTGCCACCAGAACGGCCAGCGCCAGAGTGCTCCACGGGATTCTGCCAAAAGCTAACTTCGTCTGCGCTTTGAGGGCAGGGTCCCGGGCCGTGGGCGTCCCACCGCCAGAAACCAGCGAAGGAGGTCGAACGTCCCTAGGACTGTTATTGGGCTCAAAACAGGGGACATAACTCCCTTTCGGAATCCGGATGCGAAGCGGTTCTCCCAGGCCCTCCGTTGAAAAATACCGATCCAGGCGTTTCCGCAGCTCGCGCGCTTCAACCCGGACAATGTTATCCTCAGCCGGATTGTAGTCGGGACGCCGCCCAAATACCTCGACGCCAATCTGCTGCTCTCGAACCTCATCTTTTCGGTTCGTCAGGGTCTTTTCGCAAACGTAAAGCAGAAACTCGCGCAGCCGCGTTGACTTTTGGAACTCAGAGCTTTGCGCTACGCGGAGCGCTAACGCCCACCGCTCGTCCCCTTCCAGGGAGCTATTGTGCTGACTGGTCTTCTGCGGCATATGTAACGTTGGTGAACTCACCGTAAACCTCCCCGTAAATTCCCCTTCTCCTGTGAAATTCAGCGCTTAATAGTAAATGCCCAACTCAATAATGCTTTTTGTAAAAGCCAAAGTTTACCACGCAGGTGACGAAATTTCGTCAGCTTCACGAACGGGGGAGAAATGATTAAAGAAATGAGTCCTTCATTGCGCCTTTTTACGGGGATCACACTCGCAGGGATTCTTGTCCTGATAAGTCTCGGAGCAGGCAAACTTTCAGCCCAGGAATTCCGCTCCAGCCTCACGGGACAGGTTACCGATCCTTCGGGCGCCGTCATACCCAACGCCACTGTGACGGCGGTGATGAACAGCACCCACCAGACCTATACCGCCACCACCAGCGGCGCCGGCGTTTACTTCATCAACTATGTGCTGCCCGGCACTTACACGATCACCGTGAAAGCAAGGGGCTTCAAGACGGCCGTTCAGGAGAACGTGCTGGTCCTGGCGGCGCAGAGCCGGGGCGTGAATTTCAAACTGGAAGTCGGCGCTGTATCCCAGGCTGTTACGGTCACGTCTACTCCGCCCATTATTGAGACGGCCAGCGGCTCAGGGGGCACCGTTCTTGAAGCTCGCCAAGTGGAGAACCTGCCACTCAATGGGCGTCAGGTTTACATGCTGGTCCAGACCACTCCCGGATCAAAATTCAACCAGACGCAGTTTGGAGCCAGTGGATACTCCGGCACCCGCGGCTGGGACGTTTCCAACAATTACAGCATTGGCGGAAGCTCGGCTCAGGCCGGCAACTTTAATAATTTCACGCTGAACGGCGCTAACATGACCATCATGACCGGCTTCGGACCGGAGGGCACTTGGATGACCGCGCCCAACGTGGACGCGCTTCAGGAAGTCAACATCATGGATCAAATGTATGACGCGCGCTATGGGCGCACCGGCGGGGGCGTGGTCAATATGGTCACGAAGTCCGGAACCAACGCCTACCACGGAGACGTTTATGACTATCTCGAGAATGGCGCTCTGAACGCCAACAATTTTGAGAATAACCTGAATGGAGTTCCTACCCAGAAGGTGGTTCAGAACCAGTTTGGCGGCACGTTTGGCGGCCCGATCGTCCACAACAAAATCTTCTTCTTTGGCGCCTATGAGGGTTACCGCGAGACAATCCCTTTCACGACGCTTACGAGCGTCCCCACCCTAGCGGAGCGCAACGGCGATTTCTCCGCGACTCAGTACACGATTTACGATCCCACAACCACGGTCTGCAATTCACCGGGCGGAACGCTTGGCGACTGCAAGGGCAACAATTACTCCCGTACGGCCTTCCCAGGTGACATGATTCCCACTGCCGACATCAGCAAGGCGGGCCAGGCGCTCATCAATCTCTTCCCCGACCCCAACATCCCGGGCGCCGGAGACCGTAACAACTATATCGCTAACGCGCCCGATAAATACCGGTACGACCAATGGATGGTTCGCGGCGACTACAACACCAGCGATAAAACCCGCTGGTATAGCGCCTATGAGTGGCAGCACGGCCACGAATTCCGCAACTCCAGCGGCTTCCCCGGAGCGGCCATGAACGGCAACATCGATCACAGCCGCAACAATATGGTGGCAACACAGGATATGACGCACATCTTCTCGCCAACCATGGTCGGCGATTTCAAGCTCTCATTTGCGCGCTTCGATGAACCTGAATTTAACGGCGACCTGAGCGCCCAGAAGGGCCTGCAGTCGGTTGGATTGAACTATCCAATCGCCGGATCGGCAACCTACTCCAACCTGCTCCCGGAAATTTTCTTCGGCGAGATCTATCCCCAGTTGGTCGGCAATTCGCTCTCCGATAATCTCTACACGAACACGGTTTTTGACGCCGACTTTACCAAGAACCACGGGCGGCACACGATTGAGTTTGGCGGCGAGGTCGGTGAATACAATTTTGCCTCCGCGCCTGGTGGCAGTCCAAACGGCTATTTCGATTTTTGCGGTACGTATACTCAATACAACCCCACCAAAAGAAACGCCTTGCCGGGCATCAATGACGGGAACGTGCTCGCGGATCTGCTTCTGGGGTATCCAGGTTCTGGCTGCAACGGTCACAGCAGCGGTATTGACTGGAACTCGAGTGTGATGGAAGACACGCCTATGTGGGACATCTACGGCCAGGACAATATTCGTGTCAGCCATCGCCTGACGCTCCAAATCGGCTTGCGCTACGACGTGCAGCGCGGCCTGCGCGAGCGTTACAACCGTCTGAACCGCGGACTGTGCCTCGCCTGCGTCAACCCCATCACCAACAACCCGGTCTACAAGGCCAACCTTGCGGCTGACACCCCGGCGTGGCTTGCCTATGGCTTTAGCCAGCAGGACATCGCCGCCCTGAGCACGCTCTACGGCGGCATTGAGTTCCCCGGCGTCGCGGGCCAGCCGCGCGATGCTTACAACACCGACTGGTCGAACATCGGCCCGCGCATCGGCTTCGCCTACATGATCAACAACAAAACTGTGCTGCGCGGCGGATGGGGCTGGATGTACGCCTACGGCATCGAAGGCGGCACCCGAGTGGGCTTCAGCCAGGGCACTGGGTATGTCGATTCGCTGAACGGAGGCATCACCCCTACCAACTACTTCTTGAGTGGGAGTCCATTTCCGAACGGGCTGCAAGTGCCGACAGGCAGTTCGCTCGGCTTGCTCACCAGCGTCGGCAACCAGGCGAATCTTGATTTCCCTGGGCGGCGAATTCCGCGCATCCAGATTATGTCGCTGGGCGTGCAAAGGGAGTTGCCCGGTCACATGCTGCTGGACGTGAAGTACGCGGGCAACTATACCCGGAACCTGCGCGATCACGTCTGGGTGAACGGCACGCTCCCGCTTAGCGGCGGCCCCATGCCGGGCAATCTGGGCTACCCGCAGTTGCAACAGAATACGTACGATCCAACCGTAGGCGACTTTTATAACAACCAGGTTCCCAATCCGTTTTATGGCGTGGTTCCCATCAACTCGAACTATGGGTCTTCGCCAACTATCCAGGCAGCACGATTGCTGGTTCCCTTTTCTGAATTTAACCTGGTGGGTGACTACACCATGCCGCTGGGCAGAGTCTGGTACGATTCGCTCCAGGTGAAGCTCGACAAGCGGCTCTATGGTCAGACGAGGGGCTTGAGTTTCCAGGTAGCCTACACCTATTCGAAAAACATGCAGTCCGACGGATGGCGCAACGGCTGGCCGTGGCAGGATGCAAGGCAAATCTACGAGGTGACGGGCGATGACCGAACGCACGTTCTGACCTGGAGTTCCGTATGGGACCTTCCCATTGGCCGGGGCGCGAAATACCTGGCGACCAACCCTGGACCAGTGCTGAACCAGGTGGTAAGCGGCTGGCGATTGAGCTGGATTTTGACCCTGCAATCCGGCACTCCGGACGGGATCGCTGGGCGATGGCCCGCGGTGGGGAGTACCTATCAGCCTCCCGCCGGACACACGGCGGCGGAGGGATTTAGCTACATTCCTCCGGGCGGATCGACATTCAGTCAATGGATTAACAACTGCGGCGGCGTACCGCTCAATTGCTTCCCGTCAACTCCGCCCTTCGCGCAAGGCAATCAGCCTGACCGGATCTCCTACGTGCGAAATCCCACGATCCCGGACCTGGACTTGAGTCTGATCAAAGACTTTCCAATTACGGAAAGCAAGAAGCTCCAATTCCGCGCGGACGCATTCAATTTCACCAATACGCCGCTCTTCCCAGGCCCGGATACAAACCCGAACGACGGCGCGCCGCGGCGGCAGGCAAACGGCAACTGGGCAGGGTTCGGCACTATAAACCTTTTCCAGCAAAACTTCCCGCGAATTGTGCAGCTTTCGCTGAAGTTCTTCTTCTAGCGCGGCGGGGCGAGTGTCGCTCAAGTCTCGGGGAGATAGCTCCGCCTGAATGACGCCTGGGCGCATACATGGGTTTCCATGTATGCGCCACCCGCTTTCAACCAGCCTTCACCATAAAAATTCCGTCCCATTTGTCTCATTCATCTCCATTGTCTCAGGTTCATGCCTTACTCTAAGTCTGCGCCGTAGAAGACGAATCGTCTTTTCGGCGTTTGCGCACCCCTCCGCATGCCTGCTCAGGAGAACCCATGTTAGTCATCATCAGCGACCTCCATCTGACCGATGGCAGTTCGGGTGAAACCGTACATCAAGGCACGCTGCGGGTGTTTCGTGAGAGATTGCGCAACCTGGCTTACGCCGCTTCGTGGCGAGCCGACGGAAAATACAGGCCCATTGAGGAAATGAACATCGTTCTTCTGGGCGACATTCTGGATGCGCTGCGTTCGTCAAAGTGGCTGGAGGAGGGGACAGGGAATCCGTCAAGCGTTCGCCCCTGGGATGATCCGCGAAGCGAGGCTTTTGCCCAGAAAGTTGATGCGATCACGAAGGCGATTCTGGCTCGTAATGCAATCTTTTTCACCATGCTGCGCGAGCTTCAGCGCACTTCCCTCACTTCGATCCCGCTGGCCACAGAAAACGGCCGCCCGGCGCGCGTCGCCCAGGGCGCGGGAAGCCTTCCCAAATTTCCGGTCAGGGTGCGAATCCATTATATGGTGGGAAACCACGACTGGTTTTATCACCTCCCTCATTCTGCTTATCAGGGGATTCGAAAGAAGATTGTTGAGGCTTTGGGATTGGAGAACGACCCCCGGCAGCCATTTCCTCACGATCCTATGGAACCGTTTGCCGCGGCCATCCAGCAGGTCTTTGACGAGCATCGAGTTTTTGCGCGCCACGGAGATATCTACGACCCTTTCAATTTTGAGGAACACCGCGATCAGGCTTCTCTCGGAGATGCGATTGTCATCGACCTGTTGTCGAATTTTGCGGCTGAGGTCAAGTCAAAACTCGGCGACTCGCTGCCGCTGGAATGCCTGGCCGGATTTCAGGAACTGGATAACGTTCGTCCGCTTCTGATGGCGCCGGTATGGTTGGGAGGGCTGCTGCGCCGGACGTGCCCGGATCGCCGCGTTCATCGCCAGGTTCAGGAAGTGTGGAACGATCTTGCCGACCGCTTTCTGAAAATTCCCTTTGTGCGTCAGCGCCTTACTTCGCGGCGCTCCTGGATGCATGCGCAAAAGTTGCAATGGGCATTGCGATTATCGAGAGGGCTTTTGAGTCCTGAAAGCGGCCGCATCATTTGTTGGGCTGGTGAAAGGATCGGAAGTCGCAAGAGTTCTTATTATCCTTATGCCCTTCGAGAACAAGCCTTTCGGAGCCGCAAGGCGCGGTTCATCATCTACGGTCACACGCACCGCCACGAAATGATTCCGCTTGATTCCTCTTACCTTTTCAGCCAGCTCTATTTGAATTCTGGCACCTGGCGTCCTGTTCATGAACTAACGCGCTTCCAACCCAATCGTGAAGCCTTTATCGGCTATCACACGATGACCTATCTGGCCTTTTTCAAAGACGATGAGCGAAATGGCCGAGCGTTCGAGAGCTGGTCCGGAGGATTAGCTAAATCCGTGCAGAGATTCCAGGCTGACGCTGAGCCGGAAAACAACAGTCGGAATGAAGGTTTGTAAAGCCATGAATGAGAAACGACTTCCTGGCTTTGTTTTGCGATTCAATTCCCCTCGCGTTTTGCAAATTTCTCAAGAAAAAAACTGTCTCATTTTTCTCATTCGTCTCCATCGTCTCATTTGGGGATGCTACGGTTTACTTGTGAGTAGTTACTTCATGAATAAACAAGGCGGCAGCGGTCGAGACGATCCCGCGAGCGCGATTTCAACAGATGATCGAATCGCCCATTGCAACGGGAACCCGGAGCCCAGTTCAAGCCCGCAGCCTGAAGGAACAGGCGATTACGAGATTGATCGCATTGTGGTGAGGCGGGTTTACGACCGATGCCATCCCTTCATTGTGAAGGCGGTTTCTGCCACCGCGTTGCCGGCGGAATTTCTGGCGGCGCTGGCTGCGAACGAATCAGGCGGCAATCCCAAGGCGGCATGCTTTGAACCCGAAGTTTATAAGCGGCTGAAAGCGGTTGCCAGCGGGGAGGCGCCCTCGTTCGGCTGCATCACTGGGAAAAACATCTTCGCTCAGGCTTCGGGAAGCCCAGGTCCAGGAGGTCACAGAGTTGACGAACCGCTTTCGTGCCTCGATCAACGGCCCGAAGCCGTGCAGGTGCTGACAGCCCTTGAAGAAGACGAACTGCGCGAATTGGCTACTTCCTGGGGGTTCACCCAAATCATGGGCTATCAGGCCATCGCGCGGAAATCGATGGCGCGCAATCTGCTGGATCCCCAATTTCATTTTCAGATAGCGGTTGAAATTCTCATCGATTTCGCGCGGAGGTTTCGGCTGAGATTGTCGCAGGATTTTGAAGCCTTATTCCGCTGTTGGAATACAGGTCATCCGGATGGAAGGACATTTGATCCGGATTACGTGGCAAAGGGAATGCGAAGAATGAAACTTTATCGCGAGCTGATGGAGCCCGCGGAGCGCCGCCCCTCGTCGCGAAAGATGTAAGGCGCTTGCGCACCTTGCGTTGCAGCCCTCACTCTGCGACGCGAGGAAGAGAAACCCATCTTCAGGAAGCCCTCAGTTCATGGCGTTATTTCAGAAAAGAGTTAAAGCCGATCAGGAAGGCAGCAGTGCTGCGGTGGGCTGGAATCAGGAACCGTGGCTTACGAACCTCGACTTCCAGCCCATCACGTGGATGTTCTCGCTGCTCGAAAGGCACCGTCTGCGCCACCGCCGCAAGGCCATGCCTGGCCTCGCTGGAAGGCGGTCCTTTAATGATCGGCTGCGTCTTGCGCTGCTCTGCGAGGGGGAGCGCGCAAAGGTCGGACGGGCGGCTGCCTTGCCAGCGCCGGTGGTTAACAAGGCGGCTGCCCAATCCGATTACCTCTATATCCCTGAGATGCAACCGCTCCTTAACAGGGGCCTCTCAGGATGCTCGTTTCAATCTCGCCGGAATTCATCGACTCGAGGAATGGGAGTATGACAACGTCGCTTCGGCATAAAGAGATCGTTCGGGGGAAGATTCTTTATTATCTTGGTCTGATTTACCCTCAGGCCGCGACCCTGCCTCTCTTGCAGGGCGAATTGGATTTTTTCGGCTACCCCATACCCCTGGAGGAATTAAATTTTCACGTTGCCTACCTCGCCGAAAAGGGGCTCGTGGCGGTGGAGGGGGTACGCGGCCCGCATACGCATCGGAACATCTCTCTCGTCAAAATCACAGCCAAGGGCATTGATTATCGCGACGGGCGTCTTCCGGCAGACGACGGAATTTACCTGGAGCCGGGAAGGTAATGGCTAAGAATTCCTCTCAACCCGAACAGGCACAGAAGCCGGAGCGGAAACCTCGTCCGGATCCGAAGGCCCGCGAGGATCAAAACAGGAAGAGGGTCAAGGATAAGGAAGAAAAAGAGGCTCCGGAAATCTGCACCAATGTGGGAAACCTCTTACCTGACGAAATCGCGCTGGTTAACCAGATGTTGGTCGAGGGTTCGACGTTTGAGGATGTTGCCGAAGCCATCACTGAATCCGGAAGAGTGAAGCTGACAGCCCGGGTCGTTGAGCGCCATTTCCGCTCGAATCCCGAACTTCAGGAAGGGCGCATCGTGCGCCAGGTGGAGGTTGCGCGCCGCCTCAAAGAGGCTCTGGCCGGGCCGCGGTCTGAGCAGACGGATCTGGCCGAATCGGTGCTCTTTATGGGCCTGATGGGGCTGAGCCGGCGGACGGCTGCGCAGGGTATGCAGCAAGCCATGCGCTACAAGCACCAGCAGGAAAATGTCCGGCTGCGAGAGGACGCTTTCAACCTGAAAGTCGAAAAGCTGGAAATGGACAAAAAGCTTCTTGAAACGCGCCTGAAAATGGAGTCCATGAAGCACGAAATGCTGGCTCAGAAGTTTCAGAGACTTAAAGAGGCGGCTGAGCGCGCCAGCGCAGGCGATGCTCTAAGCCCCGAAATTCTCAAGCAGATTCACGAGATTTACGGACTTGTTTCTCCCGGGGAAGCCGAACCGGCAAGTCAGGAAAATGCCCATGCGTAAGTCACATCAAAATGGGGCTGCGAAGCGATCCGAGGGATCCCATCCGACCGGCTCCAACCCTGTGACCGGCGCGCTGAACTCGGAAACACGGATCGAGGTGCAAAGTCCGAGGCCGCTCAAATCGGCGGTCCAATTGCTGCCTTACCAGCGGCGGTGGGTAGAGGATAATTCAACGCTCAAGATTGTCGTCAAAGGGCGGCAGACAGGGTTTTCCTTCTCAGCGACGCTGCGCGCGGTTCTGCGCTGTATCGAGCGACGCACCAACTGGATCTTTCTTTCCAAGGGCGAGCGGCAGTCGCGGCTGTTGATGGAAAAGGTTCAGGAACATATCCAATCCTGCGGAATCGTCTCTCAGGTGCATGAA
>Ga0070737_10002678_pt1 | contig 20728 bp, 17 predicted proteins | sample Coa_R1_10_FD_66438 | JGI IMG/M metagenome (GOLD analysis project Ga0070737, IMG submission 66438) | Surface soil microbial communities from Centralia Pennsylvania, which are recovering from an underground coalmine fire - Coalmine... | ecosystem: Environmental > Terrestrial > Soil > Unclassified...
GCTTGGCGACGCCCACCACGTGCGAATCGATGATGACGTCGAAGTAATCGGCCAGTCCGTAGCGCTCGGCGTCGGACTGGATGTTGCCCATCGCGTTGGAAACCACGCCCAGCTTGAAGCCCGCGTCGCGGAATTGCCGCAGATGCTCGACGATGCCCGGCCGCACCACGCGCCAGAGCGACTCGGCCTGGTTGAGCGCGACGAAGCGCTGGCGGCACCAATCGATGCGGGCGGGCGGAATTCCCGCCGCCGCCATCCAAGCGCGGAAATAAAGCTCGTAGGCACGGTCCAGGTCCAGCGGCGCGGTGTTCATCACGTACTCATCCAGCGCCTGGCGGCCGATATATTCGGCCCTTTCCAGCGCGGTCGCGTCCAGTGCGGGCTGCGCGCGCCGGAACTCCTCGGCCAGCGCATCGTAATCGAGAAAAGCCAGCGTGTTGCCGAAGTCAAACAGCAGCGCCCTGATTTCGTCCCTCGCCATGGAGTTCCATCTTAAAACAGCGCGCGCCCGTCTCCAAACGCGCTGGCCCGGTCTGTCCCCAGAGCCTCGCGCAGGGACCCTTATTTGCCTTGGACGGTCGGAAAAGGCTATTATTTTATGGGATTTTATTGTTTGATTGCGCCGCGCCATGGGCGCGCGCAAGGGCGACGGGGCAAGAAGAATCGCAACGTGTTTAGCGGGATCATCGAGGACCTCGGGACGGTCAGGAGTCTTAAGCCGACGGACAAGGGCGCACTGATTACCATCGGCACGCGCCTGCCCGCCGCCCGCATCAAAGTCGGCGACTCCATCGCCTGCAACGGCGCCTGCCTGACGGTGGTGGCCAAGGGGCGCGGGACGTTGTCGATGGATGTGTCGGCGGAAACGCTGCGCCGCACCGCGCTGGGCGCTCTGAAGCCCGCCGATCCCATCAACCTGGAGCGCAGTCTTACCCTCGGTACGCTGCTCAACGGGCATCTGGTGTCCGGTCATGTCGACGGCGTAGGCCGGATCGTGGCGACCCGGCCGGAGGGGGATTCGTGCCTGTTCACCTTCGAAGTGGCGCCTGAGCAGGCCCGCTATTTGGTGGAGAAGGGCTCGGTGGCGGTCGATGGGATCAGCCTGACCGTGTTTGGCGTCAAGGGCCGCCGTTTCACCTGCGCTCTGATTCCGCATACGCTGAAGATGACGACCCTTGGCCGCAAGCGGCCCGGCGATGCGGTCAATATCGAAAGCGACCTGTTGGCCAAGTACATCGAACGATTTGTCAGCCAGCGAAATGGCGGACGCGGGGCGAAGGCGCGATGAGGCTGGGTGCGGGGATCGAGGCGATCGGCGGTGACGCCATTTATGGAGGCCGGCCATGAGCGTGATGCAAATTCCCCGCAAGATCGAGTACGCCCTGCGCGCCATGATCCATCTGGCGGACGTTCCCGAAGGGGTGGCCAACGGCAATCAGATCGCGGCGGCCGAGCACATTCCCAAATATTTCCTGGAAAAGGTGATTCGCGACCTGATGCGGGCGGGACTGGTGCGCTCGCGCCGCGGACCGGGCGGCGGCTACCAGCTCGGCCGGCCTGCGGAAGCAATCTCCTTCAAGGACATCATCGAAGCGGTCGAAGGTCCCATTAACCTCAACGTCTGCCTGGAAGGTACCAGCACCTGCAGCCTGCAGCCGCGCTGCCGCATGTTCCGCGTATGGGAGCACGGCCAGCGCGTCCTGCTCGAGGTATTCTCGCAGACCAATTTGCAGCAGATCGCCTCCTCCAAGATCCCCGTTCCGATTCTCGCCCCCCCTGCCCCGGCCGAACCGGCTGAGGCCATGCTCAAAGCCTGACCCTGTGCGTCGCAAAGGTGCTGAGATAGGGTGAGCGAGTCGCAGACCGAGCTCCGGCCGCTGGCGCCCGCCGCATCGGAGGGCGCGCAAGCGACGCGGCCGCTTAACGAAAAGGCCTTCTATCTCGAAGAATTCTACGGCAAAGGTCTGCTGTTCGCGCTGATTCCACCGGCCGGACAGCGCCTGAGCGAACTGGATTCGCTGGCCCGCACGCTGCGCGAACTGGTGCGCAACCAGACCCGATGTATCCTGATTGCCGCCGAGGACGTGCTGCCGCGCGTGCTGCGCCGGATGGGCCGTCTCGCGCCGCGTCAGCCGCCGCCGATCTTCGACCCTACCCGCGGTCTGCGTACTCGCCCCTATCCGCCCGATTCCGCGGTCACACAGATTTGGCGGATGCTGCGCGCGGGACGGATCGCCGTGGCCGGCGCGCGCACCACCGACGCCGAGGACCTGACCGTGTTCGCCCAGGAGCTGGCCAGCCGGCTGGATGTCTTCAAGCTGGTCCTGCTCGACCGTCAGGGCGGGCTGACGGAGCCCGACGGGCGGCGCGATTCCTTCGTCCAGATCCGTCAGATCGGCGGCCTGGCGCGCCGCGAGCGCTCCAAGCTGCGCCGCGTGATCCTGCGCGCCGCCCGCCGCGCCCTGGAAGACGGCGTCAATTCGGTCAACCTGACTGCGCCGCGCAGTGTTTACGAGGAACTGTTCAGCTTCGTCGGCACCGGCACGCTGTTTACCAAGGCCGCCTACGGTTCGGTCAAATCCATCGCGCTGGAGGATTTTGAGGAAGCCGAAGCGATGATCAAGCGCGGCCAGAATGAAGGGCTGCTGTTGACGCGGACCGACGAGGAAATCGACCGGCTGCTGCCCTCCTGCTTCGGCTACCGCGTGGCCGACGAACATCTGGCGGGCATTTGCTCGCTGCTGACCGAGCCCTATCATCGCGAACGCGCCGGGGAGCTGACCGCGCTCTACACCTTGACGCGCTTTCAGGGCGAGGGCGTGGGGGCGGAACTGGTGCGCGAAGTGCTCAAGGAGGCGCGGGCGCGCAAGCTGCGCTACGTGTTCGCCTGCACCAGCGAGGAGCACGCCGCGCGCTTTTTCAAGCGGCTGAAGTTCCGCAAGGTGGGACCCGCCGATGTACCGGCCGCCAAATGGCGCGACTATAACCGCGAGCGCATCAAGCGCCTGTCCATCTTCCGCGTCGATCTGAACACCCCCGCGCGGGTGCGCTGACGGCGCGCGCGGTGCGGCAAAGACGACCTTGAATCCTTCAAACCACAGCCACGCAAATCGGGCTGCCGGATTTACGGGCGTCGCACGATGGCTTGTCGCGGGTGCGATTGCGGCGGCAGCGCTGGCGCTGACGCTTAACCGTCTGGGCGCCGCCGACATATGCAGCAACGACGAGGCGGTCGAAGGGCTGTTCGTGCAGCAGATGGTGGAGCACGGCGGAGGACTGTTTCCGCCCGCCGGCTGGCGGCGGGTCATGTTCAAACCGCCGCTGTTTCATTTGACCGCGCTCGGCATCGATCGCCTGCTTGGAATCCACAAGGTAACGGCATTTAATCTGCGCCTTGCGGCCGCGCTGTATGCCACCGCCAGTGTTGTACTTTTAGTTTATTTTACCTACAAGATTTACGGGCCGCGCGCCGCGCCGCTGGCAGGACTCGCGCTGCTGGGCTCCTATCAATACATCAACCAGGCCCGTTTCGGCCGCGTCGACATGACGCTTGCGTTTTGCGAAGCGGCGGCGCTGGTCAGTTTTGTCTTTTGGCTGCGCGATTTGCGCGCCCGCAACGAAGCGAACGCCGCGGCCTGGCGCTACTTGTTCGCGCTGGCGCTGGGATTGGGAGTGCTGGCCAAGGGGCCGGTAGGGGCGATACTACCGCTGCTCGCGGCGGCGGTCTTCTTGGTGGTCAATCGCGATTGGGACGCGGCGCAACGGCTTTTCTCGCCCGGCTCGGCCGCCGTGGCCATCGCGCTGGCGTCGAGTTGGTATGCCGCCTGCTTTGCCGCCGGACGCCACGATGTTGTGCGTTTGCAGCTCGGCAGCGAGAACTTCGGCCGCTTTTTTGGCGCGCTGGGCGCGATGCCGCCGTGGTATTACTTGACGCCGCTGCTGCTCAACTCGGCGCCGCTCAGCCTGCTGGCGCCGATTGCGGCCGCCAGCGCGGTGGCGGGCGGCGCGCGCCGGCGCGCTAATTCCGAGTTCGCGCTGGACGCGGCCCGGTTCCTGGCGATCTTCTGGATCGCCACCGTGGTGTTCTTTACGCTGGCCGCCTACAAGCGCCGCAACTATCTGCTTCCGCTATGGCCGGCCAATGCCGCGCTGCTCGCATGGTGGATCGAATACCGCATCGCCCCGCGATGGCGCATCGCGCGGCCGGCGTTCATTGCGCTGTGCGCGGTGCTGATGGCTGTCAACTTGTTGATAGTTCCCTACCGGGAGGAAAAGAGCTGCGGTGCGGGTTCGTTTCGCGCCGCCGCGGCGGACATCAACCGCATCGTGGGCGCCGGCGAGCCGCTCTTTATCTACGGGATGGGCGATCCGGCGGCGCTGCTGTTTTATCTCGATCGCAGCGCGCCGCTTATCCACGGAGAGTTGGCCGACGCGCCGCCGGGCTATGTCATCGTTCCGGCCGCGGTATGGAAAGTCAGGCGCGATGAGGCATTAGGCCTGGAGCCGGTACTGGGACCCACATCAGGAGAGGAACCGTTGATCCTGCTACGCCACGGCAAGGCTTACGCCCTTGCTCCGTGCGCAAACATTTGGGCAGCACGTACCCACTCCTACAAAGGTGGCGGCGGTGGTGGAGGCGGGGGTGGCGGTGGCGGTGCGGCAGCGCCGGGACCCGCACCGGGGAAGCTCTTGCGACCGCCGCCCATTCCGGCCAATCCGATCGGGCCCGGCGGGAGCGGCGGCTGCGTTCCCAGGATCACAGTCTCATAGCCGGCGCTGACCTCGACGATTTGATTCGGTGCGCTGCGATTGGACGCCGCCACCGTCCCTTCCATCACCGCGACTTCGGTTGACGGCCCGTTGTATACCGCCGAAGTGTCAGCGTATTTGACCTTGAACCGCGTGCCCCTGACGGCGAGGAATGCGTTGGGGGTCTGCACCGTGAAATCCGCCGCCGACCCCCGCAACCCTCTGGCCACCAGTGCGATCAGGCGCCCGCCCAACAGGCTGACACGCGTCTTGCCCGCACTGAGCACGTGCTCGTCGATCACCAGCGTGCTGTTTTCGCTCAGTTGCACCGAGCTGTGGTCGTCAAACGTGACCGTCGCCGACGAATCGGCGCCGGTGGCAAGCTTGTCCGCCAACTCGATCGCCATCCCAAGCGCGCCCGGCAGGGTGCGGCCTGCGCGCGTCACCTGCGGCGTGCCGGCAACTTGCGAGATGCGCCCGACGGCGGATTGCGCCAAAGCGTTGGCCCACAGCGCAAACACGACAGCCAGCGCGGCTGCCAACGATACGCCCCGGACGCGGGTGCAAGGCTTGATGCGATCGCCCACTTGCGGCCCAGTTTATGGCGTGGCGACGCGGGTGTGGCCGTTGGACTGATTGGTGAGCATCGCAGCCAGACCGGTCAGATCGTCGTCGTTATAGAATTCGATCTCGACGCGCCCGGGCGCTTTGCCGCGGCCGCGCACCACCCGCACTTTGCGCTTGAGCGCGCGCTGCAGGCCTTCGACCAGCGCCTGCAGATGGACGTCGGCGCGGGAAGCCGACGCCGGCCGTATCCGCACCTGGCGCTGACGCGACAACTCCTCCGCGCCGCGTGCCGAAATCCCGCGCGCAGCGATTTCTCGCGCGGCCGAAACCTGTGCGGCGGCGGTATCCAGTGACAGCAGCGGGCGAGCCTGGCCGGCCGTCAGCTCGCCGCGCTCGATCATCTGCAAAACCGCCTCCGGTAGCTCCAGCATCCGGATCGCGTTGCTGACGTAGGGGCGGCTCTTGCCGATGCGCTGCGCTATTTGCTCGTGGCTTAGCGCGAACTCACGCGCCAGGCGCGCCAGCGCGCGTGCCTCGTCGGCGGCGTTGAGGTCCTCGCGCGCGATATTTTCCACCAGCGACACCTCCAGCGCCGTGCGGTCGTCGAAGTCGCGCACCACAACCGGCACCGTTTCCAGGCCAGCTTCGCGGGCAGCGCGCAGCCGCCGCTCGCCCGCGATCAGCTCGTAGAGCGGCCCGCCCAGGTCCTGCTCCGGCAGCGACCTGACAACCAGCGGCTCGATAACGCCCTGGGCGCGAATCGCCTCAGCGAGTTCGTGCAGCCGTTGTGCATCGAAGTGGCGGCGCGGCTGAAATGGCGAGGGGACGATGCGCTTTATCGGCACCTCGACCGGATGCGACGGCGCCGCGTCGGCCGTTTGCTCGTCCGCCACCCCCGCAATCAAAGCTCCCAGCCCCCGCCCCAGCGGCTTACGCGTCATGATCGTCCTCCATTGGGTTGCAAACTCCCAGGCAAATACGCGAAGTTACTTAAAGCTATTTATTCGCGCTCGTTGCCCTCTTTTTGCGCATCGTGCCCAGCGCTGAGCCCGCTCCGTTGCACCAACTCCCGGGCCAAGGCGCGGTAACTGTGCGCGCCCGCCGACTTGCCGTCGTACTCCAGGACCGACAGGCCATGGCTGGGACTCTCCGACAACCGTACGCTGCGCGGAATCACGCTGGCGAACACCTGGGCGCCGAAATGCTCGCGCACCTCGCGCGCCACCTCGTGGCTGAGCCGATTGCGTCCGTCGAACATGGTCAGAACCAATCCCTCCAGCTTCAGCCCGGGATTGAGCGCGCTGTTGATGCGCCGGATCGTACCCACCAGCGAACTCAGGCCTTCCAGCGCGTAATATTCGCATTGCATCGGCACCAGCACCGATTGCGCCGCCACCAGCGCGTTGAGTGTGAGCAAACCGAGCGAGGGCGGCGTATCTATTAAAACATAGTTATAGTTCTGCGCCGCCGAACTTAGCGTGGCGGCCAAGACGCGCTCGCGCCCCTCCATCGTGGCCAGCTCGACCTCGGCGCCAACCAAATCGGTGCCGGAGGGGGCGAGAAACAGGAAATGACGCACCGGGCGGACCACATCGATAAGCTGAGCCTGGCCGATGAGGACATCGTACATGGTGCGGGAGTGGGCGATTTTGGGTCCGCTTAGCTCGCGCCGCGAATCTACGCCCGAGGTGGCGTTGCCCTGCGGGTCGAGGTCAACCAGCAACACCCGCAACTTGAGATCGGCCAGAGCGACGGCGAGATTTATAGCGGTGGTGGTTTTACCCACGCCGCCCTTTTGGTTGGCAATTGCAACTACACGTCCCACATCCAACCTCCCACCAGCCCAAAAGAGCGGTGCATCAGGCCACCGCATCGCTTCGTTTCAAGTTTACGCCGCAACGCTATCCAGAATCAAAGCCGGGGCCAAGCGTTGGCAGAAAACGTTGCAATCAATGGGCTTTTTTCCCGGCCCGCCAGATCACGAGTACGCGTTTGACGGTGTCAGCGCCGCGGTGGAGCGAATAGTTATAGCGGCGATAGTTGACCAGGCCGGCCATATTTGCGGCCTTGAGTTCAAGGCGCTGCGAGGGATTGGCATAGAGGATCGCCAGACCATCGGACGTCAGGGCACTTGCGGCAATAGCGTAAAAGTCGGCGACCGGACCCGATGCGCGGGACAGGACCGCATCGAAGCGTGAGGTCGCAAGTGTGGTGGTCGCCAAGCGAGCGGCCAGGATCTCAACGTTGTCCAGCGCTATCTCGGCGGCCGCAACTTTAAGGAAGCTGGCGCGCTTGTGACGCGCTTCGGCCAGGCTGAAATAAGCCGGACAGGCGCTGGCCAGGACCAGGCCGGGGAAGCCTGCACCGGCGCCCACGTCCAAAATGTGCTTACCGGCGGAGAAGGCGCTTGAGAGTGCCGCGAGCGTATCAGAACCCTCGTCCTCTTCCACTACCGATTGTCGGCGAAGGGACGGAGCTGCGGTCGTCTGGCTGCGGACAGAGCGTTGATGCTCGATTGCCAGCGCCAGGGGCATCAGGCTGTCGGCGATGTGGAAGGCGGTTTCGGCGGGATCTTGTGGGCGAGCAGTGAGATTGATTTTCGCTCCCCACAGAGCCAGCGCGGAACCGAAGATTTCCATCCGATGGATGAACGGTTCGGTCAGGAGCGGAGCCAACACCGGATTTGAACGATATGCTCCCAGTGCGACCCGCACCTGGGAGCCGATGTCGCTGTGTTCGTCCGTCACTTGGGACCAAGGCGTTTCACATGAAACGGGACTTCCGTTTCACGTGAAACCGATCAGGGGTCAGAGATTGGTGCGCAGACGCTCGGGGCGGCTGCTGCTTTTGAGATAGATTGCCAACAACGAAACCGCGGCCGGCGTGATCCCCGGCATCCGGGACGCCTGCCCGAGCGAACGCGGCCGAATCCGACTGAGACGTTCGCGTGCCTCGGTCGACAACCCCGGGACGCTGGCGTAATCCAGCGATTGCGGGATCAGAGTCTCGTCCAGCCGCCGCACTCGTTCCACCGCCTCAGCCTGGCGTCGGACATAGCCTTCGTACTTTACCTCGATTTCCAGCTCCGCAGCCTCATCGGGCGACAAGCTCCCGTCGAGACCGGCCATCTGCAGGACGGCGTAGTAGGACACCTCTGGGCGCTTGAGTAATTCTTCGGCATAGACCGGCTGCCGTATTGGCGACGATCCCATCGTCTGCAACATCCGGTTGACCCCCTCGCAGTCGGAGACCAGGGTGGTCGCCAGGCGCCGCCGCTCCGATGCGACTTTGGCTGACTTAAGCGCGGTTCGCTGCGCGCTTTGCGCGCTGAGCAACCCCAATTGTTCTCCCAGCGGGCTCAGCCGCCGGTCGGCATTGTCCTCGCGCAACAGCAGCCGGTATTCGGCGCGCGACGTGAACATTCGATACGGCTCGCCGCCGATTCCCCGCGTCACCAGGTCGTCGATCAGCACCCCGATATATGCCTGGTCGCGCCGCAGGATCACGGGTGGTTCTCCGCGTGACGCCAGCACGGCGTTGATTCCCGCCATCAGCCCCTGCGCCGCCGCCTCCTCATAGCCGGTAGTGCCGTTGAGCTGTCCGGCGAAAAACAAGCCCTTGACCAACTTCGTCTCCAGCGAGGGGTGCAACTGGGTCGGATCACTGAAGTCGTACTCAATCGCATAGCCCGGGCGCATGATTTCTGCCTGCTCCAGCCCCTTGATGGAACGGACCATCTTGAGCTGGATATCCAGGGGCAGGCTGGTGGACAGGCCGTTGGGATAGACCTCGATGGTGTCGCGTCCTTCGGGTTCAAGGAAAATCTGATGGCGCTCCTTGTCGGCGAAGCGCACCACCTTGTCCTCTACCGACGGACAATAACGGGGGCCGCGGCTTTGAATCACCCCGGAGTACATCGGCGACCGATCAAGTCCGCTGCGGATAATCTCGTGGGTGCGGCTGTTGGTGAAGGTCAAATGACAGGGAATCTGATCCTGGAGGATTGCGTCGGTGCGAAACGAAAACGGCGGCGGCGGATCGTCGCCGGGCTGAACTTCGAGCGCGGAGTAGTCGATAGTGCGGCCGTCCAGGCGCGGACAGGTTCCGGTCTTCAGCCGGCCGATCCGAAACCCGATTTGCGCCAGATGCTCGCTCAGGCCCATCGCGGCAAAATCCCCGGCGCGTCCGGCCGAATAGTTCTTGAGTCCGATATGGACCAATCCTTTGAGAAACGTGCCGGTGGTCAGAATCACCGCCGACGCCTCGAACTCCTCCCCAATTTGCGACACGACTCCGCGCACCCGCCCGCCGTCGAGCAGCAGACGCTCGACGCTGGCCTGGCGGATGGTCAGGTTGGGCGTCGACTCCATCACCCGCTTCATCCGCGCCCGATACGCCGCCTTGTCGGCCTGCGCGCGCCGCGCCCGTACCGCCGGACCCTTGCGCGTGTTGAGAAAGCGGAACTGGATCCCGGTTTGGTCGATCGCCAGACCCATCTCACCGCCCAAAGCGTCGATCTCCCGCACCAGGTGCCCCTTGCCGATCCCGCCGATCGCCGGATTGCACGACATCTGGCCGATATGGTCCAGGTTGAGCGTCAGCATCAGACAACGCGCGCCCATGCGCGCTGCCGCCAGCGCTGCCTCGATCCCGGCATGCCCCGCCCCGACCACGATTACGTCGTAGTTCATAGCAATTTTCGCATTATGCTCCGCGTGTTAATCGCTCGCAAAGCCCTTGGGCGCGCGCCACTTCCGTCTTCTTTACAAAAAGTAGCAGTATACTACTACTTGCCGATGCAAAACTCGCGGAAGACGGCGTCCAGCACATCCTCGCTGGTGACCTGGCCACTGACCTGGGCCAGCGCGTCGGCTGCAATTGCGATGTCCACCGCGACGATTTCCGGCGGCATCGCGCCCTGCGCGCTGTGATGGGCCGCGTCCAGCGCCGCCAGCGCCCGGGCCAAAGCGTCGCGATGGCGCTCGCGGGAGATGGCGACCGTGTCGCCGCGGCCGTCCCCGGCCAGCGCTTGCGCCGCCGCCGCCAACTCCTCGCGCAGCGTGTCGAATCCGTCGCCGCGCAGCGCCGAGGTCCGCAGCACCGGCATCGTCAGGCCCCGCGCGCGCAGGTCGGTGACGCCGATTGCCGCCGGTAGGTCGCGTTTGTTGAGCAGCGCGACGCCGGCGCGCCCGCGGCACAACTCGACTACCCGCAGGTCCTCGGGTTCGAGCGCTCCGGAGCCGTCGAACACGGCGATGAGCAAGTCGGCTTCGCCGGCGTGCATGAGCGTGCGCTCGATACCGATCCGCTCGACCTCATCGGTGCCTGCGCGCACGCCGGCGGTATCCTGGATGACCAGCGGATAGGGACCGACGTGGATAGTGTCCTCGATCATGTCGCGGGTGGTGCCGGGGATCGGCGTTACAATCGCGCGTTCGACGCCGAGCAGCAGGTTAAGCACGCTGGATTTGCCCACGTTGGGTTTGCCGATGATCGCGGCGCGCGCGCCGTTGCGCATCAGGCGCCCGCGCGCGAAGCTTTGATGCAACGCCGCGACGTCCTGGCGCAGTTCGGCGATACGCCGTGCGATGTCGGCCCGCGTAGGGAGCGCGATATCCTCATCACTAAAGTCGATTTCAGCCTCCAGGTGGGCGGCGATCGCGATCAGGCGCTCGCGCAGAGTCCCGACGCGGTCCTTGAGCGCGCCGTTCAGATGGGCCAGGGCCTGGGCCAGAGCGCTTTCCCCGCGCGCCTCGATCAGGTCGGCGATGGCCTCGGCCGCGGTCAGGTCGATGCGTCCGTTAAGAAAGGCGCGCCGGCTGAATTCTCCCCGCTCCGCCATCCGCGCGCCGCACGCCGCCGCCACTCCCACGACACGACGCACCAGGAAGGGTCCGCCATGGCAATGCAGTTCGGCGACGTCCTCCCCGGTCAGGCTGCGCGGCCCCGGCATCACCACCGCCAGCGCGCGGTCGATGGGAGCGCCGGTAGCCGGATCGCGCACGTCGCCCAGGTAAAGGCGGCGCGCCCTTAGCGTACCTGGGCGCGCCGGCTGCCAAATCGTACGCAGAATCTGGATCGCATCGGGACCCGACAGCCGGATGATCGCAACCGCTCCTCTGCCGGGCGGGGTCACCGGAGCTACGATCGTATCCCGAACGTACATAGGTGAATTTTTAGCGGCGACTGTGAGATCGTAACATTTTAATACCAGGTCAGCATGCTTGATACCCCGGCAAATGACTTCCGCCGTGGTACCAAAACCGAACCAATTTGGCTTACGGGGCCGGACCACGGCCTGCCTGCCAATTTATAGCAATCCCTATGCAGGATTGGCCTTATCAAAGGCTCAAGAAACGGCTAAAAATTTAATTGGTAGCCAATAGATCGATTTCATTACCGAGGGTTAGAACCAGTCTTTTGGCCGCCACGCCTGCGTCGCGGACGGTCAGACCATCTGGTTACGCAATATCGAGGAGGGGTCCGACTTGAAGTCCAAAGAGCCCAAGCAGCCCAAGGAGAAGAAAAAAAGCGAGTCTAAGCCTCGCAAAAGCAGCGAAAAGGGTAAACGCGCTCTGGCGGTGGCGGCCGAACCCACGATGGCGGCATCGCCAAACCCCACGCCTGGTGCGCTTGACATGTCCGCCAACGGAGCGGGGGACCCGCCCGCCGCAGCCTCGACGGGCGCGCAGGCCGATCCACCCGAAGAGCTGATCCGGATGCGAGCATACGAGTTGTTCGCGCAGCGCGGATACGAGCATGGCCATCATCTTGAGGATTGGTTGACTGCCGAACGGGAGCTGAAGTCCAAACTCCGCACCGTATAGCTCCGCGTTTCGCCAACGGCGGCGGAAACGTCAGCGGCGGTGCCGGACAGAGTAGCGCCTGCTTGCTCCATTGCCCGGGGTGTGGTTGCATGGTGCGCGAAGGGCTTGTGCGCCCGGCCCGGTTCGCGTAACGATCACGAGCTTTGGCGTGAACCAGGACTTACTTCGCTTGGCATCCGGCCTACCGCGGTATTGTCAAAATGGGCGGCAGGGCCAAGCTGCAGCTAGAAATTGATAGACACAGATGAAACGGACTTATCAGCCCAGCAATCGGCGGCGCAAGCGGACTCATGGCTTCCTGGCCCGGATGGCGTCGCCCGGCGGACGTCGTGTGCTCAAACGACGGCGCAACAAGGGTCGCCGCCGCCTGACGGTTTCAATCCCGCCCAAACAACCCGGGTAAATCGCGGGCCGGACGCGCGTTTCGGCAGACAGCACCGCCTGCGCCGCCGCACTGATTTCGTGCGCGTGCGGCGGATGGGGCTGCGGTTGCAGACCACGCATTTCATCATTTACCTGGCGCGACTTTCCGATCAGCAGGCGCCGCGGTTGGGCTTGGCGGTGTCACGCCAGATCGGCAACGCCGTGGCGCGCAACCGGACCAAACGCAGGCTGCGCGAGAGCTTCCGCCGCGAGCTCAAGCCAATGATGCTTCCTGAAAGCGCGTTGATGATCGTTGCCCGGCAGGGCGCGGCCCAGCTGCGCACCCAGGAGGTGACGGCTGAACTTAAACCGGCGTTGTTGCGCCTGGTCAACAGGCTCAAGGCCGCGTACGGTCCGGGCGGCAAGTCGCAACCCTCGTGATGGCTCACGTACAAGCTTTGGCTGATCGCGTAAAAGATACAGCGGCAAACCATCTTCGACCTGATGGGACGGCCGCACAACGGCCGGGGCGTGCTGCCGCCGCAGCAATAAGCTTGATCGAGCTGTACCGGGCGCTGCTGGCTCCGTTTTTGGCCGCCCACTCGGGCCTGACCTGCCGTTTCGAACCCGGTTGTTCGCAGTATGCACACACCGCCCTTGTGCAACACGGCTTATGGCGCGGGGGATGGCTGGCGCTAAGACGGCTTAGCCGATGCCGTCCGTTAGGCGGCTGCGGTTACGATCCGGTCCCGCAACGACCGTCAATTAAAACCGGCAGCTTGTAAGGAGTGCTTTGGATACCCGACTCGTAATCGCAGTGATTCTATCGTTGGCAGCGGTGTTCGCCTATCAGGAGCTGGTTTTAAAACGGCTCTACCCGCCCGAACAACAGCAGGCTCAGCAAGCCACGGCGACTCCCCAGGCCGCGGGCAGTCCGATAGCCTCACCGACCTTCGCCTCCTCAGCCCTGCCCGCGCTGCCCACCAAGCCCCTTGCCGAGACGCCCGTTACCGAAGTTGCGCCCCGCACGATCAAGGTCGAAACCGACGCCTATATCGCCAGGTTCACCAGTCGCGGCGGGCGACTTCTCAGTCTGAAGCTGAGGAAATACCGTGAGACCGCTGAGCCCAATAGCCCGTTGATGGAACTGGTCACGCCCGCAGAAGGCGGTCAATTACCACTTGGACTGGTCGTCGAGACGCGCGGCGGCAAGCTCGACGACCGCGCGTTGACTTATACGACCGACGCGCCCGCGGAGGTGAACTTGCACGGCTCGGAGCGGGCCAACCTGGTATTTACGGCCGACATCGCTGGCCTCAAGCTGGTCAAGAGGATCGACTGCGACGGCAGCGGCTACGTCTTCAACGTCGATGCAGCCGTCAGCGGGCCGCCCGGCGAGGTTACCGCGGTCGGCCTCGACATGAGCGAGGCGCTGACCGCGCATGAGGGCTACTACGACATCCCCGAGATCCAGGCGCTGGTCAACAACAAGACTGCGGTCAAGGCGGAAAAGGCGCTGCGCAAGGGGGTTGAGCCGCTCAAGGGTAAAGTTACCTACGTCGGGTTCGGTGATCGCTACTTCCTGACGGTCTTTCTTCCGCTCAGCCCCCAGGAGGGCACGGTCGCCATGAGTTACGACGGCACGCAGGCGACCGCCACGATGCTGTTTGAGGCGCCGGCCGCCGCCACCGCACGGCTGCGGACCCAGGTGTACATGGGGCCCAAAAACCTGACCATCCTGGAGGCGGTCAACCCGCAGCTCAACCGCGCCATCGACTTCGGCTGGACCGGAATTTTGGCGCTTGCCTTCCTGCGCGCGCTTAAGTTATTTCACTACATTGCCCCAAATTGGGGCGTGGATATTATCCTGCTCACCGTGGCGATTCGGGTGGCTTTCCTGCCCATGTCGATCAAAAGCCAGCGCTCGATGATGCGCCTGCAGCGCCTGCAACCCCAGGTCGAACGGCTGCGCGAGAAATTCAAGGACGACCACGAACGGCTCAACCGCGAGATGGTCGACCTGTACAAGCGCAATCACGTCAATCCGCTGGGCGGATGCCTGCCGATGCTGCTGCAACTGCCGATTTTCATCGGTCTTTACGAAGCGTTGCTCAATGCCGTGGAGTTGCGCCATGCGCCATTCGTTGGCTGGATCACTGATCTGTCGGCGCCCGAATGCCTGCCCATCCCTGGAATCCCCAAGTTGCCGTTTCTGCCCTGCGGCGGAATCCCGGTGCTGGTCCTGCTCATGGGCATCAGCACCTACTTCCAGCAGAAGATGACGCCCCAGTCGCCCGACCCCAATCAGCAGCGCATGATGATGCTGATGCCGCTGGTGTTCACCATCATGTTCCTGAACTTCCCGGCGGGTCTGACCCTTTATTACTTCTGCTCCAACGCCCTGGGCATTGCTCAGCAATACGTTCTCAATCGTGAGTTCAAACAGCTCAGTCCGGCTAACGCATGACCCCTAACGATTATATCGAAGCCGAAGGCGCCAGCGTCGAGGCGGCAATTCGTGAAGCCCTGGCCAGGCTTGGCGCGGAAGAAGCGGATGTCTCTATCGAAGTCCTCGCCACCCCGCGGTCGGGCCTGCTGGGGCTGGGTGCACGCCCGGCGCGCGTGCGCGTCACGCGGCGCGCACCCGAGGTCGCCCATAGCGAGGTCGCCTCGCCCCCGCCGGCGGCGGCGCGCCAGGAAACCGTAACCTTTCGCGCCGCGGCCGCCGAAATCACCATCTCCCGGCCCGCCGAACCGGCGCTTCCTGGTGCGGAGGTTGTACCGGGCAGGCCGCGCGAGGATTTCTCCCGCGCCGAGGAAGTCGTCGCCGAGGCTGTTGAAACCGCAGCCGAGCGCCGGCTCGAAGAGGAGGGCGAAGGCGGTCCGCCGCGGCGCGCGGCCGACCTTGAGGAGCAAAGCCGCGAGGCCGCAAGGCTGACCCGCGAGATTCTCGAGCTGATGGGCGAGAAGGCCGAAACCACGGTTTCCGCCGACGCCGAGACCATCCACATTGACATCAAGGGCGACGGTTCGGGCATCTTGATCGGCCGCCACGGCCAGACGCTGGATGCGCTGGAGTACATGATCAACCGCCTGGTGGCGCGCCGCATCAAGGATGCGGTTCCGATCACGCTGGATGTCGCCGCCTATCGCGCCCGCCGCGGCCAGCAGTTGGAGCGGATGGCGTTGGCGATGGGCGAGCGGGCCAAGCGCGAGCGCAAGACCGTCTCACTGGAGCCGATGCCGCCGCGCGACCGCCGCATCGTGCATCTGGCGCTCAAGGACGACCCGATGATCACCACGCGCTCGGTGGGCAACGGCTACATGCGCGCGCTGGAAATCGTACCTACTGACGTCAGCCGCGAGCCCGGAGCAGGAGAGCGCGAACGCGGTCAGCCGCGCCGCCAACGGCGCGAAAATCGTGAAGCCCCATCCGGTCAACAGGGCGGCTTCAAGCACGGCCAAAAGCGCATCGTGTGAATTGAACGGAAAATCTGCGGCTGTCTTTTTGGAACCTCGCCCGAGTTTAACAGTGGAGGGGGCGGCCCGCATCAGCGCAACAGGTGCCCGTGCCCCTCGATGACACGCGAGCTCGCGCCACCTTTGAACCTGTCAGAGGTGGCGCCACACCCCATTGCTCAGGCGTTGGGATCATAGCCCCATTTGGCCTTGTTGGCCGCGACCTGTTCGGGCGTGGGCTGCTCCTTGGTCTCGTGCTGCTTGACCTTGAAGGAGTCGGGCTGGTCAACCGTCGCATGGTTGAGCGCGATGTCGTCCTTGAACACATCGGGCACCGCCGGCTCCTCAAAAATCGCCTGCCAGGGGCATTCCGGCTCACAGGCGCCGCAATCGATACATTCGTCGGGGTTGATGTAGAGCATGTTGGGAAATTTCGCCCGGTCCGGGCCGACATATTCGTAGATGCAATCGACCGGACAGACGCTGACGCAGCCGGTATCGACGCAGTCAATGCACAGGCGGGTTATCGTCCACGGCATATAGCCTCACCTCGTTTCTACAAACCACAAAAGGTGGCCGCAAGTAATTTCGGTCATTTATATCGGTTTCGCCCGCTTGCGGAAAGGCGCTCTCACATGCGCACGACGCCGAAGCTGCCGGCGGGCGGAATCGGGGCATTGTAGGCGGCGGCGATGCCCAGCGCCAGCGCGGCGCGGGTGTCCAGCGGATCGAGCACACCGTCGTCCCACAGCCGCGCCGTCGAGTAGTAGCAGGACGACTCGATTTCGTATTTCTCGCGCGTGGGACGCACGAACTCGGCCTGCTCCGCCTCGCTCATGGTCTGCCCGGAGCGTTTTAGCTGATCGAGCTTGACGGTCAGCAGCGTGTTGGCCGCCTGTTCGCCGCCCATCACCGAAATCCGCGCGTTGGGCCACATAAAGAGCAGGCGCGGACCGTAGGCGCGTCCGCACATGCCGTAGTTGCCGGCGCCGTTGGAGGCGCCGATGATGACGGTGAATTTGGGCACCTGCGCGTTGGCCACCGCGTTGACCATCTTGGCGCCGTCCTTGGCAATCCCGCCCTGTTCGTAGCGCTTGCCGACGATGAAGCCGGTGATGTTCTGGAGGAAGATCAGCGGGATGCGCCGTTGGCAACACAGTTCGATGAAATGCGTAGCCTTGAGCGCCGACTCGCTGAACAGCACGCCGTTGTTGGCGACGATGCCGACCGGGTAGCCGAACAGGCGCGCGAAACCGGTCACCAGCGTGGGTCCGTAGCGCGGCTTGAACTCATGCATCCGGCTGCCGTCAACCAGCCGCGCAATCACCTCGCGCACGTCGTAGGGCTTGCGTGTGTCGGCCGATACGATTCCGTACAACTCCGCCGGGTCGTAGTAAGGATCCTCGGGTTCCGACTGATCGGGCGGCCCCGGCGGCGGGGCGGGCAGGTTCTCGGCGATCGCGCGCGCGATTTCCAGTGCGTGCGCGTCATCCTCGGCCAGATGGTCGCTGACGCCGGAGAGGCGGGTATGGACGTCGCCGCCGCCCAGTTCCTCGGCGCTGACTTCCTCGCCGGTGGCGGCGCGCACCAGCGGCGGCCCGGCCAGGAAAATCGTGCCCTGCTCCTTGACGATGATGTTCTCGTCGCACATCGCCGGCACATAGGCCCCACCCGCCGTGCACGAGCCCATCACCACTGCGATCTGCGGGATCCCAGCCGCCGACATCCGCGCCTGATTGTAGAAAATCCGGCCGAAGTGATCGCGGTCGGGGAACACCTCGGCCTGCATCGGCAAAAATGCGCCGCCCGAATCCACCAGGTACACGCACGGCAGCCGGTTCTCCATCGCGATTTCCTGCGCGCGCAGATGTTTCTTGACCGTGATCGGATAGTAGGTGCCGCCCTTGACGGTGGCGTCGTTGGCGACCACTACCGCCTCGCGCCCCATTAGCCGCCCGATTCCCGTCACCAGGCCCGCACCCGGCGCCTCGTCGTCGTACATCCCGATCGCGGCCAGCGCCGACAGTTCCAAAAACGGCGTCCCCGGGTCGAGCAGGCGGCGGATACGCTCGCGCACCAGCAGCTTGCCGCGCCTGGTGTGGCGCGTGCGGGCCTCTTCCGGACCGCCCAGGCGCACCTGCTCGATACGTTCACGCAATTGGCGCACCCCGGCTTCCATCACTTCGCGGTTGCGGCGGAACTCCTCGCTGGTGGTATTCACCCGTGATTCAATGCGTTCCATGGCTCCCCTGATGCCCAAGCGGCGCGGTTGCGCTAAAATTTTAATGCATGTCTATGTCTATATTTTCGGGCGCGCCGGGCAAGTCCGCCGCATTGCGCGATGAGAACCCGCGACCTTAGAGCGCTCGAATTCGACAAGGTGCTCGCGCTGGTCACGGCGCTGGCGGTTTCCGAACCGGGCCGGCGCGCGGTCGGCGCGCTGGTGCCCTCTACCGACCCAGCCGAAGTCCGCCGCCGCCTGCGCGCGGCCGGTGAGCTGGTCGAATTGCGTAGTCATGCCGGCGCGCTGCCAATCGGCGAATTCAAGGACCAGAATCAGTTCTTCGCCATCGCCGCGATGGAAGGGGCGACGCTGGACGGCAAATCGCTGCTCGACGTGCGCCAGTTCGTGCTCGCCGCGCGCCATCTGGAGGCGTTTTTGCGCTCGCGATGCGAGCGGTTTCCTGCCGTCGCCGAACTGGTCGCATCGCTGCTGGCGCCCAAGGAGCTGGCCGACGCGCTGCTCAAGGCGCTGGCCGATGACGGCGGTCTGCTCGACGATGCCAGCCGCGAACTCAAGCGCTTGCGTACCCGTTTGCGCGACGAGCGTGCCGAGCTGGAACAGCGTCTGGCCCGGATGCTCGACCAGACCGGGATGCAGCCGTTCCTGACCGACCATCTGGTGACCATCCGCAACCGCCGCTTCGTGCTGCCGATGAAGCCGAACTATGCCGAGCGGCTGGAAGGCATCGTGCAGGACCGCTCGGTGTCGGGCGAGACCCTGTTCGTCGAGCCGCTGTGGGCGGTTGAACTGAACAACCGCCTGATGATGCTCGAGCGCGAGGTTGAGGCCGAGGAGCGGCGGATCCTAAGCCAGCTCACCTCGATGGTGCGCAGCTATCTGCCGCAGTTGCGCATGACCTTTGACGCGATGGTCGCGCTCGACGCGCTCAACGCGCGGGCCTTGTTCGCCGAGCGCTATCGATGCGTGGAGCCGGAGATTGTCGAGGACGGCATCACCCTGGCCGCCGCCCGCCATCCGCTGCTGATGGCCAGCGGGCGCACGGTGGTGCCGATCGACGTCCACATTCCGCCCAATCGGCGCGGGATCGTGATCTCGGGCCCTAACACCGGCGGCAAAACGGTCGCGCTCAAGACCATCGGCCTGCTCAGCCTGATGGCGCAAAGCGGGCTGCTGGTGCCGGCCGATCACGGCACGCGCCTGATGGTGTTCCGCAGCATCTGCGCCGACATCGGCGACGAGCAATCGATCGAGGCCGACCTTTCCACGTTCTCCGCGCACATCGCCAACCTAGCCGAGATCATGCGCGAGCTGCGCGAGCCGGCACTGGTCATCCTGGACGAACCCGGCGCAGGAACCGACCCGGCCGAGGGCGGCGCGCTCACTATCGGGCTGATCGGTCATCTGGCCGCGCGCCGATGCCTGTTCGCGATCGCGACGCATTCCACCGCGGTCAAACTATACGCTTACGGCAGCACCGAGTTGGAAAGCGCCGCGGTCGATTTCGACGAACGCACGCTGACGCCCCGCTTCACGCTCAAGCCGCACACCGTTGGGCAGAGCTTCGGACTGGCGGTTGCCGAGCGTCTGGGCCTGCCGGCTGAGATTATTCGGGCGGCACAGCAGGCGCGTCCCGCCGGCAGCGCGGAGCTTGAAGATGCGCTGCGCCGCCTGGAGGATCAGCGCGAAGAACTGGCGCGCCAAACCGAAGAGGCGCGCGCCCGCGAGCATCAGCGCCACCAGGCCCATCTGGCTGCGACCCGGGCGGCGGAACAAGCGCTTGCCCGCGCCGCTGCCGAACGTGAGAGGGTCCGCGCCGACTTTCGTCAGATGATGGCGGAGTTCAATCGCCAGGCGGCCCAGATGCTGGCCGATCTGAAATCCTCACGCCGGCCGCGCGCCGAGCTCCGGCAATTCGTCGAGCGCGCCGCGGCTGCTATCGAACAGCTCGCGCCTGAAGCCCCCGCCCAGGCGGCCGGGATGCAGCCGCTGGTCGTGGGCGAGCAAGTGGAGCTGGCCGACTCGGATATCCAGGGCGAGCTGTTGGCGCTCGACGCGGACAAGGCGGTAATCGGCCGCGGCGGATTGCGGATCGAAGTCGCGCCTGCGCGCCTGCGGCGCGCGCACGCCAGGGCGAAGACGCCACCATCCGCGCCGGTCACGATCAGCGCCTCGCGCAGCCAAGCCGCGGAACTCAACCTGATTGGAATGCGCGCTTCCGATGCGCTGCGGCGGCTGGAGGAGTTCCTCGACCAGGCCTACCTGACCAACCAGTCAGAAGTGCGCGTGATCCACGGCGTCGGCTCAGGGGCGCTGCGCAAAGCGGTGCGCGATTACCTCAGCACTTCGCCCTATTGCACGGGCTTTCGCGAAGCCGAACCGCAAGCCGGCGGCGCCGGCGCCACTATCGTGCAGATTGGGTTGTAACCTGACCGGTTGCCCGGAAAGCGTATCCATCTTTGGACCGAACGCCTTTTCAACACCGATATTTCGGATCCTGTCGATGCCGCCGATACCAAGC
>Ga0070737_10002680_pt1 | contig 20703 bp, 19 predicted proteins | sample Coa_R1_10_FD_66438 | JGI IMG/M metagenome (GOLD analysis project Ga0070737, IMG submission 66438) | Surface soil microbial communities from Centralia Pennsylvania, which are recovering from an underground coalmine fire - Coalmine... | ecosystem: Environmental > Terrestrial > Soil > Unclassified...
GGCTGCCTGGCAGGGTGATACCGGGATGAGCTATCAGGCGTGGCAGGCGCAGTGGAATCAGGCGATGGCCGATCTGGTGCGCGCCTATCACGCGATGGCCGGAACCCATGAGACCAACACGGTGTCGATGCTGGCCCGCGACCAAGCCGAAGCCGCCAAATGGGGCGGCTGACCGGAGTCGAAGGTTAGATGGGCAACCAGCCTAACGCCGTCGAGCTGACCGTCGAGCAGGCGTGGTTCATCGCCGAAACCGTTGGCGCGGGCACATTCCCGTGGGTTTTGGCGATCACCACGCCCTACACCGACGCCGGCGAACGGGGCGCATTCGTCGAGCGGCAGGCGAGCGAACTGGCCCGGATGGGTCTGCTGTCCGCCGACGGCGCGGTCAACTCCGCGGTGGCCGACTGGATCCGGGTGGTGTGTTTCCCGGAGCGGTGGTTGGACCTGCGTTACGTGGGACCCGCCAACGACTCCGGGCCCGGGGAGATGCTGCGCGGCATCATCGCGCGGCGCGGCGACAAAACCGTTGTCGCGCTGCGCAATGCGCAGCTGGTGACGTTTACGTCGATGGAAATCGACGACGCACGGGCGCTGGTGCCCGTGCTCGGAGTCGGGCTGGCGCACCGACCGCCGGCGCGGTTCGACGAGTTCAGCATGCCCGCCCGGGTGGGCGCGAGGGCCGACGAGCGGTTGCGTAACGGCACGCCGCTGGCCGAAGTCCTTGAATACCTGGGCATTCCGGAGTCCGCGCGGCCCATGGTGGAGTCGGTGTTCACGGGCCCGCGCAGCTACGTCGAGATCGTCGCCGGTTGCCGCCACGACGGCCGGCACGCCACCACCGAAGTCGGGATGAGCATTGTCGACACCACGGCGGGCCGGGTGCTGGTCAGCCCGTCGCGCGCCTTCGACGGTGAATGGATCTCGACGTTTCGCCCCGGCACACCGTTCGCGATCGCCATGGCGGTCGAACACCTGACCGCAACCCTGCCCGACGGTCAATGGTTCCCGGGTAAGCGGTTGTCCAGAGACTTCAGCGTCCAATCGACTTAACACAAGAGAGAAAGAGAATCCATGTCCCACCAAATCCCGAGGACCCGCTGATGTCCAGCGCCGTGATGCCGATCGTCCGGGTCGCCATTCTCGCCGACAGCCGGCTGACCGAGATGGCCCTGCCCGCCGAGCTTCCGCTGCGCGAAATCCTGCCCGCGGTCCAACGTTTGGTGGTTCCCACCGGTCTGGACGGTGAGGTCGACGCTGTCGACGGAGAGCCGGCCGCGGACACGGCGACACCCGCGCGGCTCAGCCTTGCCCCGATCGGCGGCGCGCCGTTCAGCCTGGATGCCAGCCTGGACACGGTCGGTGTCGTCGACGGCGACCTGCTCGCGTTGCAGCCGGTGCCGCCCGGCCCGGCCGCGCCGGGCATCGTCGAGGACATCGCCGACGCTGCGGTGATCTTCTCCGCCTCGCGGCTGAAGCCATGGGGCATCGCGCACGTTCAGCGCGGGGCGCTGGCTGCGGTCATCGGGTTGGTGCTCGCCGCAACCGGTTTGGCGGCCGCCCACCGTGCGGTCAGCGGCGCGCCGGCCGGGCTGATCGCGGTCGGCGCGATCGCGGTCCTCACCGCTCTGGCCGGCTTGCTGGCGCGCTCACCGCGGGCCGGTACGGTCTTGTCCGCGGCGGCGTTGGTGCCGATCGCTGCCGCGTTGACCTTGGCGGTACCGGGCGGTTTCGGGCCGGCGCACGTGATGCTGGCCGCAGCGGGTGTTGCGGCATGGTCGCTGATCAGCATCATCCTTCCGCGTCGGGAACGCGAACACGCCATCGAATTCTTCACCGCCACAACAGTTCTCGGGGTCGGCGTATTACTGGTGGCCGGCGCTGCGTCACTGTGGCAGCTGCCGATGCTCACTCTGGGCTGCTTGCTGATCGTGGTGGCACTGTTCGTCACCGTCGAGGCCGCCCAACTGTCCGCGCTATGGGCGCGGTTCCCGCTGCCCGTCATCCCGGCGCCCGGCGACCCCACCCCGTCGGCGCCGTCGATGCGGGTGCTGGAGGATCTGCCGCGCAGGGTTCGGATCAGCGACGCGCACCAGACCGGCTTCATCGCCGGCGCGGTGTTGCTCAGCGTGCTGGGCTCGGTGGCCATCGCGCTGCGGCCGGAGACACTGGCCGTGTGGGGCTGGTACGTCGTCGCGGCCACCGCGGCTGCGGCCACGCTGCGGGCCCGGGTCTGGGATTCGGCGGCTTGCAAGGCATGGCTGCTTGCGCAGCCGTACCTGCTGACGGTGGTGCTGCTGGTGCTCTACGCGGCGACTGCGCGTTACGTCGCCGCACTGTGCGCGGTGCTGGTGCTGGCCGCGCTGGTGCTGGCCTGGGTGGTGGTCGCGCTGAACCCGCCGATCGCCGAACCGGAAAGCTATTCGCTGCCGCTGCGCCGGGTGGTCGGCTTCGTCGCGTCGGGCATCGACGCGTCGCTTATCCCCGTCATGGCCTACCTGGTCGGGATCTTCAGCTGGGTACTCAATCGATGATTCGTGCCGGATTCGCTTGTGTCGCCGCGGTTCTGGTAGCGGCGGTGTGGTGCTGTCCACCAGCCGCGGCGATCAGCCCGCCGGTGGTCGATCCCGGCGCCCAGCCGCCCAACGGCGCGCCCGGGCCCGTGCAGCCGATGGAGCAGCGCGGCGAATGCAGCACCGCCGGCGTCATCCCCGGCACCGATCCCGGCGCCGCCACGCCCAACCAAACGATGATGGATCTGCCTGCGGCGTGGCGGATTTCGCGCGGCGACGGCCAGTTGGTGGCCGTTCTCGACACCGGGGTCCGGCCGGGGCCACGGTTGCCCACCGTCGAACCCGGCGGCGACTACCTGGAATCCAGCGACGGCCTCACCGACTGCGACGGGCACGGCACCCTGGTTGCCGGGATCATCGCCGGCCAGCCCAGCGATGACGGCTTCGCCGGGGTCGCGCCCGGAGCGCGGCTGCTGTCGTTGCGCACCGCGTCGGCGAAGTTTTCGCCCCGCATGCCGGGCGGCGATCCGACGTTGGCGCAGGTGACCTTCGACGTCACGGCGCTGGGCCGGGCCATCGTGCACGCCGCCGACCTCGGCGCGCGGGTGATCAACATCTCGGCGGTCAGCTGTCTGCCCGCGGACCGCAGCGTCGACCAGGCGGCGCTCGGTGCGGCGATCCGGTACGCGGCCGTCGACAAGGACGCGGTGATCGTGGCGGCCGCCGGCAACAGCGGGCCGACCGGCTCGATGGCCGGCGGCACCGCGTGTGAGTCCAACCCCCTGACCGATTTGAGCCGGCCGGACGATCCGCGCAACTGGGCGGGCGTCACGTCGGTGTCGATCCCGTCGTGGTGGCAGCCCTATGTGCTCTCGGTGGCTTCGCTGACGCCGGACGGTCAGCCGTCCAAATTCACCATGGCCGGCCCGTGGGTCGGCATCGCGGCGCCGGGCCAGAACATCGTGTCGGTGAGCAACCGCGACGACGGCGGGCTGGCGAACGGCTTGCCCAATCAGCGCCAGCAATTGATTCCGTTGAGCGGCACCAGTTATGCGGCCGGGTATGTGTCCGGTGTGGCAGCGCTGGTGCGCAGCAAGTATCCCGAGTTGACGGCCGAGCAGGTGGTGCGCCGCCTGACCGCAACCGCGCACAACGGGTCCCGGGCGCCGTCCAATGTGGTGGGTGCCGGCAGTGTGGACGCGGTCGCGGCCCTGACCTGGGAGCTGCCTCCGGCCACCAAATCCGATGCGGCGCCGGCGAAGCCGATCGCCGCACCGCCGGAGCCGGCGCCAAAGAATCACACCCCGCTGATCGTCTCGGGAATCGGAACCGCGGCGTTCGCACTGGCCGTCGTGGGCGCTGCCGCGATCGCGGCGCGCCGTCGAAAGGAGCTCACCTCGTGAGGCAGTCACTGACCGGGCGGATCAGCCTGGTGCTGCTGGCGGTCGTGGCCGCAGCCATGGCCTATCCGTGGCATACCCCGCGTGAGCGCTGGGCACTGGGCATCGCGATTGCCGCGGTGCTGCTACTGCTGGCCTGGTGGCGCGGAATGTTTTTCACCACGATGCTGCGCCACCGGCTGGCGATGCTGCGCCGCAATCACATGCGCGCCCCGGCGGCCCGCCCGGGCATCGACGTGCGCACGACCGCGTTGCTGCGGATCACCAACCCGCCAGAGGGTGAACCGGACCTGCTGCCGCTGCCGCTGATCGCGCGATACCTGGACCGCTACGGAATCCGCGCCGACGCGGTCCGCGTCACCAGCCGGGAAACAGAGGACGACAACGGTATGCCGCAGCGGGACACCTGGATTGGGCTGACCCTGTCGGCCGCCGACAACCTTGTGGCGCTGCAGGCCCGCTCGTCGAGCATTCCGTTGCACAAGACCGCGGCGGTCGCGGTGCGCCGGCTCGCCGACCACCTCCGCGAGATCGGCTGGGCGGCCGGCCCGGTGGAACCCGACGACGTCCCGACGTTGTTCGCGCGGCCCGCCCGCGAAACCTGGCGCGGCGTCAAGGAAGCAAGCGGCGATTACGTTGCGGCATACCGGGTCAACGCCGACGAGACGCTCCTGGACACCCTCGCGGTGATCAGGTCGTATCCGGCTCGCGAAACATGGACCGCGCTGGAAATCGCCGGCGCGGCGGGCGACCAGACGCTGGCGGTCGCGTGCGCGTTCCGCACCAATGCCCATCCCGCCGGCGGCGCACCGATATCCGGGCTGACTCCGCAATCCGGTAATCACCGTCCCGCGCTGGTGGCATTGGATCCGACGTCGACCGAAAGGCTCGACGGTCACGCCGCCTTGCCCGACGGTCTACTCGGACAGCTGCGCTGGCCCAGCACCGCGGCACGGCAGTCACGGCCGCGGCATGCGGCCGTCTAGCCGAACATGAACCCGTGCAGGAACCCGGTCATCCGGCGCAGGTACTCCAGCTGGCTGATGTGCATGAGGTGACTGCCCGGGAACCAGTGCAGCGCACAGCGATTCCAATGCTCCCATAGCATTTCAGCTTGCTGTGGCGGTGCGAACCGATCACCCAGGCCGGTGATGATCAACCTGCGGTCCATCGGCACCAGCGGCCGGTAGTTCAGCGGGCAGTGGTAGGACAGCGCAGCGGCCAACTCGTCGCGGTGAATCTCGCTGCTCCGCAGCCCCAGCTCAACGAGCTTGTTGGCCGGGAACCAGTCGTCGAACATCGTAATCGGAGTGACTACAGGGCAATTGGGGACGACGGCCTCGAGCCTGTCGTCGACCGAGGCGATCAACGCCGACGTGTAGCCGCCGAGCGAAATCCCCGTGAGCGCGATGCGCTCGACGCCGGTGTGACGCAAATAGTCCAGCACCGAGCGAAAGTCATACACAGCTTGCGCGCTTGCCTCGGCGAATCCGGTCAGGCCGCGGGAAAAATAGCCGTAGCCGCTGAACGGTGAATACTTTTCGGCCCTGCGCCCGTGAAACGGCAAGGTGTAGAGCAGAACGTCGTAGCCCGATTCGAAATACCACGGCAAGGAGAAGAACAGCCCATTGAGCAGGTAGGACGACCCCAGGAAGCCGTGGATGACGCAGAGCGTCGGGCGCGGCCCGTCGTCGTGGCGCCAATGCTGTGCCCGCACGACGTTGTTGCGGCGCAATGTCCGCCACGGCTGACGCAGCCCCGGGTTGACCGCCTCGAAGCCGCTGGCGAAGGCGATGTTCTCGACGGTGCCGTGCGCGATCCGCTGTGCAACTGGGTTGGCCGGCTGCGACGACACCCGCGGCGGCGTCGTCGGGGCCGGAAAGGACTTGGCCGGATCGCGATCGGCGGCCAGCTCGGCGTAGAAGCGCAGGTTGTCCCGCTCGCGGCGGATTTCGCTGCGCCGTAAGGTAGTAGCCAGAACCGGCGGCGTCATCGCCACAGCGAGCATGGTGGCGACGGCGGTACGCATCCCGAGGTCGCTGACCGCGGACCCCTCGACGATCGCGCGTTGCCGCCACGGCAGCGCCGACAGCTCCGGCAGTCCCTCGGCGCCCGCGTCGGCGCCCGGCACCTCGGGCAGCGGGATGGGCGGGCCGGCATCGGACGTCATCGTCGAGTGCCCTCTTTGCTGGGGAAGAAAAGCGTAGCCGCATTCTCATAGAACACGGCGCGCAACCAGTCGTCGTCGATTCCGGGCAATTCGGTGAGCCAACGCATCGCATCGGAGTAGCGGTAGGGAATGTTGGGATAGTCGCTGCCGAACAGGATGCGGTCCCCAAAGTGTCGCAGCCGGGGCAGCTGAGCGGTCGGGAACGGCATTTGTTCCTCGACGAACGGGGTGAAGGCCATCGTGGTGTCCAGTCGCACGTCGGCCGCGCGCTCGCAGACGTCGAGAAACTCTGCGTATTCCGGCATTCCCATGTGCGCGACGATCAACCGCAGCCGCGGGTAGCGGCGCAGCAGTCGGCGGATCGGTTCGGGCCCGGTGTATTCGCCCGGCACCGGACCGGACCCGCAGTGAATGACGACCGGAACGCGGGCGTCCTCGATGAGACCCCAGACTCGGTCGAGCAGTGGGTCGTTCGGCTGGTAACGACCGACTTGGATGTGTGCCTTGAAGACCCGGGCGCCGTCGCGGATCGCGGCCTCGACGTAGTCGGCGGCGTCTGGCTCGGGGTAAAACGTCGCGGTGGCAAGGCAATCCGGTGTGGACCGGGCGAACTGGACGGCCCACTGGTTCAGCCAGGCGGCCATCTGCGGCTTGTGGGGGTAGACCAGCGCGGTGAAGCCGCGGACCCCGAATCGCCGCAGCATCTCGACCCGCCGGGATTCGTCGGCCCGGTAGGTGATGGGCCAGTGCCGGCCGACCAGCGGACCCGCGGAGTCGAAGTAGTTCCACACCTTGTCCATCACCGATTTCGGCATGAAATGGGTGTGTACGTCGACAATCCCGGGCAAGCCCAAGGCGGACCAGATCCGTCGGACACCGGCGGCGTCGTCTTCGTCAGTCATCTCCACCTCGACTCGTCTACGTTGTCTATACCAGTCGGCACACGGGCCGTTGATCGGGAGGACAGACATGTGGGATCCGGACGTCTATCTGGCCTTTGCGGATCAGCGCGCCCGCCCCTTCTACGACCTGCTGTCATGGGTGGGCGCCGAGCGTCCGCGCCGTGTCGTCGACCTGGGCTGCGGGCCGGGCAACCTGACGCTGCAGCTGGCCCGGCGCTGGCCGGACGCGGTGATCGAGGCGCTGGACAACTCGCCGGAGATGGTCGCCGCGGCCCGGGAGCGGGGTGTCGACGCCTCCGTCACCGATCTGCGCAGCTGGACGCCGCGGCGCGACACCGACGTGGTGCTCAGCAACGCCGTCCTGCAGTGGGTGCCCGAGCATCCGGAGCTGATGGTCCGCTGGGCGGGGCAGCTGGCGGCCGGCTCGTGGATCGCCGCCCAGATGCCCGGCAACTTCGAGACCCCGTCGCACGCTGCGGTGCGTGCGTTGGCGCGCCGCGAGCCGTACGCAAAGGCGTTGCGGGACGTGCCGTTTCGGGTGGGCGCGGTGGTTCACCCGCCGGCCTATTACGCCGAGCTGCTGATGGACGCCGGGTGCAGCGTCGACGCCTGGGAAACGACGTATTTGCATCAGCTGCGCGGCGAGCATCCGGTGCTGGACTGGATCAGCGGCACCGCGCTGCTGCCGGTGCGTGAGCGGCTCAGCGACGCCGAGTGGGAGCGGTTTCGCGCCGACCTGATCCCGCTGCTCGCCGACGCTTATCCGACCCGGCCCGACGGGATCACGTTCTTCCCGTTCCGGCGGGTGTTCGTCGTCGCCCAGGTCGGCGCCCGTTGAGTGTGCATCCAGGGCGTCGAGCGTGAACTCTGGGCGGGAAAAACGATCCGGGCCCGCCCTGGTCGCACCCTCGACGCCGTCAATGCACAGTCGATCGACGACAACGTCTATTGCGGCAGGCCCAGTTCCTCGGCCTCGGCGCGGTAGCGGTCCACCCACTCGTCAGAGCGCTGGTCGGCCTGGCGCTCCAGCACCGGCGCGGGCGCCAGGCGCGGATCGAGCCGGAGCGCTTCGAGCACCGCGGCCACGATCGAGGTCAGGTTGCGCCACAGCACCGGGTAGGCGACGTCGATCGGGTCGATCTGCTCCTCGGCGAACCAGTTGCGCCAGCCGGTCTCCTGCTCCCGCAGGATCGTGACGATGTGGGCGATCGCGCCGGCGTGGTAGACGGCCCGCGAATCCCGTTCCGGGTCGGGGCGGCCCCGCCACACCCGGGTCTGTACCGCCCGCCAGAACGACACCGCCTGCGAGACCACGTCCGGCCGATACACGTGCACGAAAACCGGCTCGGTGCCGATGACGTCGCGGATCGCCGCGCGCAGGCCCTCACCGGTGCGGTCGGGCAGCCCCGCCGCCCGCTCCTGCAGCAGCGACGTCTGGTTCCACATCAGCTTGCCGCCCCAGACACCGTTGGGTGTGCGGCCCGAGCTGCGGATGTGCTCACGCCAGGCCACCGCGGACGCGGTATCCGGCGTGCCCGGCTCCAGCGGATCGAGCAGCCGCAGAATCGTGGGGTCCTCGACCCCGGCGAACCATTCCCGCGGCTGCGGGGCCATGCCGGTGCTGGGCAGGTACTGGAAGAACTCCTGCGGCTCGCCGGCACATCCGGTCGCGCGGAGCGACTCCACCAGCAGCGTGCTCCCGCTGCGTTGCGAGGCGAGCACCAGGTACGACGTCGGGACCGAGGACATTACTTCTTGACCTCGTCTTCGATGCCGCGCTCGGCGGCGATCGCCGACCGGCTGGTCGGCACTTTGGCGTGGATCCGAAGGTAGGTTTCGGTGTAGCGCGCCGCTATCCGGGTGCCGGCGAAGTCCGACGGGATGACGTCGCCGGTCTGCTGACGCCACTCATGCAGCAGCACAGCCAGATCGGCGGCAATCGCATCGGCATGGCCGGTGTCGTCGCTGCCCAGCAGATTGTTGGTCTCTGTGGGATCCCTACGCAGGTCGTAGAGTTCGCGTCCCGGCCGCGGTGCGGTGACCAACGGCGCCACCGCGTGTCCGGACGGGCTCTCCTCGATGTCCCACGGCAGATCCAGCAGCGGGCGATGTCCGTAGTTCTCGATGTAGCTGTATTCCTTTGTGCGAATTGCCCGTATCGGATCGAAGGAGTCGTGATAGGTCTTGGCGGTGTAGACGTGTTCGCGGACCGGGGTGGTGTCGTCGGGCGTCAGCAGCGCCCGGGCATGGGAGATGCCTTCGATGTCGTCGGGCTCGTCGACGCCGAGCAGACCCAGCAGCGTGGGCACCAGGTCCACGCCGGAAAACATCTCGTCGTAAACCCTTGGCGCGAGCCGTATTCGGGTGGGCGGACGGATGATCATCGCGATGCCGGTGCCGGCGTCGTACAGCGTGGACTTCGCGCGGGGGAACGCCGGGCCGTGGTCGGTGAAGAACACCACCCAGGTCGTCGCGTCGAGGCCGGTGGCAGCCAACGTGTCCAGGATCCGACCGACCGCGGCGTCGGCGGTTTTGATCGACCCGTAGAAGTCGGCCATGTCCTGGCGGACTTCGCCGGTGTCGGGTAGATAGTCGGGCAGGGCGACGGTGGCGGCGTCGGCCGGTTCGTAGCGGTCCCGCGGATAGGGCCGGTGAGTTTCGAAGAACCCGGCCGTCAGGAAAAACGGTCGGCGCCCGGCACGCTCACGCAGCCATTGCTCGGTCCGCTCCACCACGTACTCGCAGTAGGAGTTCGACACGTCGAATTCGTCGAAACCCAGCCGAGACGGAAACGACGTCTCGTGCTGCATGCCGAAAAGCACCGAGTACCAACCGGATTCGGAGAGAATGTCCGGCAGGGTGCGCACGCCGGAGCGGTACTCCCAGCCGTGGTGGGCCAGGCCGACCAGCCCGTTGCTCTGCGGGTAGCGGCCGGTGAACAGCGATCCGCGCGACGGCGAACACAGCGGCGCGGTGGCATGTGCCCGGGTGAACAGGATGCCCTCGTCGGCCAGCCGGTCCAGCCGGGGACTCGAGACATCGGTGTGGCCGTAGACGCCCAGATAACGACCAAGGTCGTGCCAATGCACGACCAATACGTTGTCGGGCGTTTCGTCACTGTCGCTGATCGCCGCCACCTCCCCAGCTGTTCTCGGACACGAACTCGGCCAGCGGCCGGGCAAACGCCCAGCCGTCCAATTCCAGCGCCGGCCGGTCGGGAAAATCGGGTACCGGCCCCAAGCACAGTATGGCCACCGGTTCGGCGTCGGCCGGCATGGACAGCAGAGCCGCCAGCCGCTGCGGATCGAACAGCGACACCCAGCCCATCCCGAGACCTTCGGATCGCGCTGCCAGCCAAAGGTTTTGGATTGCACACGACACCGACGCCAGATCCATCTGCGGCAGGGTGCGCCGCCCGAAGACGTGGGCTTCCCGGCCGTCGCGCAGAGCCACCACCAGCAGCTCGGCGCAGTCCAGAATGCCCTCGACCTTCAGCGCCAGAAATTCCTGGGCGCGCCGGCCCAGCGCGTGCGCGGTGAGCAGCCGCTCCTCGTCGACCAAGGCGTGGATGCGTCGTCGCAGCGAGCCGTCGGTGATCCGGATGAACCGCCACGGCTGCATCAGCCCGACGCTGGGCGCGGCATGCGCGGCCTGCAGCAGGCGCGCCAGCACGTCGTCTGCAACGGTGCTGCCCGGCACGAACCGGCGCATGTCGCGGCGCTCGCAGATCACGCGGTAGACGGTTTGCCGCTCGAGCGGGCTGAACGCGTGATCATTCACAGGGGCCATCGTAGAAACCCATCCCTGCTCGAGAAGACGCAGACTCGCACGATTGCCGCCCGAACAGTGCGATTCTGTGTCTGCTGGGCGTCGGGAGAGGAGTCCCATGATGAAGTTTCCTGAATCGCTCGACCAATTGCCGACCAATGGTGCCGCCGGGCGGGTCTACGGCGAGCCGTACCGTACCGCCGATGGCGCCACCGTCATCCCGGTCGCCAAGATCCGGGGTTCCACCGCCACACCGCTCGGCGTGTTTGTCGTGGCCGGGGACAGGGCTTCCTGGGTCGCGGCCGTCGACGCCAATCGCATCGCGCTGATCGGCGTGCTCACCGGTCTGCTGTCGGCCGTAATCGCCAGCCTCGCGGTGCTGCGCCGTCCACCCTGGCCGGACCTGTCTGTGCCTCACCACCGCTACGGCCGGTAGGTGACGCCGACCGCGCGGAACACGTATTCCGGCGGCATGTCGAAAGCCAGCGACCGGCGGGGCAGTCCGGTGAGCACGTCGCCGGGGATGGCGGTTTTGTAGTGCAGCGACAGCTGCCCGTTGAACGCCGGATCCACCCGCCCGACGTCCAGCTCGACCTGCAGACCCGTCGGCGCGAGTTGCGCAGTCGCCGGGCCGGTCTGCGGCGCGTCCCAGCGGACGTCGACGGTGGGACCGGCCAGCTTCGGGAGCGACGACAGGGTGGCCAGCACCCGCTGGGAGGTCAACACCAGGGAGCCGACGTAGCTGGCGACGCTGTGCGACGACCGCAGGCCCGGGATGGCGCCGCTGAATCGCCGGGTGATCGCGACATAGTCGGCGAGGTAGACGACTCCTTCGGCTTCGACCTCCGCGCGGACGTCGGCTGGCAGCTTGCCGATACCGAACAGCCTTCGGACGATGACTGCCATGCGCCCAGTATGACCACGGTGCCGGTGCTAGTGCTCGCGGCTGCTGGTAGCCGGCTGGCCCGCCACTCGCTTTGTCACCTCGGGCAGCGGTGCGGCGATGCGTCCTTGCACGGGAGCACCGTTGCGCACAGCGGGAACGACGACCCGTTTGGTGTCGGGCTTGAGGTCGCCGGGCGCACCGCGTGCACCGGGCATGGCGGTCGGGGGCATCATCGGCACCGCGCCCACCCCGCCCCTCGGCGAGGCCAGGGGCTCCGGCGGTCCCGGCGCCGCGGGCGCGGTCGGCGACGACGCCGGGACGGTACCGGTAGACGGGGTCGGCGGCGGCCCGAGCACCGCCGTCGGCACGGTGGCGTCGAATCCGCCACTGCCCAAACTGCCACCGCCGCTGGGTAATTCGTCCAGGTCGTCGAACACTTCCTCGGGCATGGGCTCGGTGTCGGCCGCGTTTCCCTGCAGACCGCTCATGCCCATCTGCATGGCCTGCTGGCCGGCTTGGGCGGCCTGTTGCGGGGCTTGGGCCAGCGGTTGCAGGGCGCCGCCGAGCGCCCCGGCGATTGCGCCGGCGATGCCGGACGCCAGCTGCGGAATCTGCTGGGACATCTGGTTCGGATCCGAAAGCCCGTTCAGCCGCGCGGCCGAGTCTTCTTCGTTGCCGGGGAATTTGGCTTCCGCGTCGGCAGCTTTGAGGCCGCGCTCGGCCTGGCCGGCCAGCGCGTCGGCGAAATCGGACGGGACGCCGATGTTGGCCGCCGCACCCAACGTTGCCAGCAGGTTGTCGACGATCGAACCGGGCCCGGGAACGGCAGTGGGCGGGATCGGTGGCGGCGGCGTATTGGCCGCGGCAGCGGCGGCGTAATCCGCTGGTGAGGCGCGCAAGTCGGGGCTCATGTCGGCTCGCGTAACAGTGCGACAACCTGATCACGGCGCACGGTGGGCCGCGTGAATACCGCGTCGATGCCGTGCTCCGCAGCGAACTGGCGGGCGGATCGGTCGAGGCCCTCGGCGTCGAGCACCTTTTGGACCGCGTCGAGGATGTCCTGGCCGTACATTGCGGCCTTGGCGCTGGCCCGGCTCTGGCAGTCCGCCAACACGCCGACAAGCCCGTCGAGTTTGGCCGCCGGGGAATCTTTACTGCCCTCGATCCGCCGGATTCGGCTCTCTCCGTCTTCGGCGATACTGGTGAGCTCCGCGCGCAGTTCACGCACCGCGTCGTGTGCGGATTCGAAAGCCGCCCTTTTGATCTCGTTCTTCTCCGCGATGCTGTGGGCATGGTCCTCGCCGCGCCGGAACGCATCGTGCACGTCGTCGGCGGTCACGCCGGCCTGGTCGGCTAGTGGCCCAAAGCGGGCCTGGCACAGCCGGTCTCGCAGATCCTGGTAGGCGGCAGCGACATTGCCGCATTCGGCCGAAGCATTCGCGACGATCGCCACGTTCGAACCCGACGGCCACACATGACCGACCAGGATCTGCGAATAACGGCCGGGCGGGAAGTCCGACATTCGCCGATGCTATCGCCGCCGCCGGAAAGCGCTATTCAGCTTTTGGCGCTGTGCACACGCAGCCGCAACCGGAACCGCACGAACAGGGTGGCCACCATTCCCAGCAGCACCAGCATGCCGACGTCGAGCACCCAGTAGTGCAGCGAATGCGTCCACAGCCGGTCGGTGGGCACCAGCGGCTCGATCGTGCGCAGATCGACCGTCGACGCCGAGGCCGCGAAGCCCCATCGCGCCGGCAGCAGCCACGAGACCTGGTCCAGACCCGTTCGGCCGGTCACCGGAATCAGCCCGCCGGCCATCACCATCGACACCATGATCGCCACCACCAGCATCGGCAGCACCTGCTCGGTGGACCGGGCCAGGGACGACAACGCCAGGCCCACCATCGCCGAGACGATCGCCATCAACGCCAGCGTCACGTACAGCTCGGTGACCGCGTGCACCGGCCCGTTGCCCAACAACACCGCGCCGCGGGTCGGCATGCCTTTGCCGACAGCCATGATCGCCGTGAGGATCGCGGTCTGCACCACCGCTGCGGCGCTGAACACGACGACCTTGGCCCCCAGATACGCCGTCGCCGACAGCCCTACCGCCCGTTCGCGCTGGAAGATCAGCCGTTCCCCGACCAGGTCGCGAATCGTGAGCGCGGTCCCCATGAACACCGCGGCGATATTCAGCAGGATCAGGATCGAGTTGGGTTCATCCGTGTCCGGCGGGGCATGACCGAAGCCGGTCTTGCCGGGTACCGCCAGCGACAGCGTGCCCAGCACGAAAGGCAGCAGCGCCAGGAACGCGAAGTATCCGCGGTCGGCGGCGATGAGCCGGGTCTGGCGGCGGGCCAGCGTGAAAACCTGCCGTCGCCGGCCGGTGCGCGGCGGGCTGCCCAGCGGCGCTGCGGCGGCCGTCGGGGGGCGTCGGGGGGCGGGGGGATGCCGTGCCAGGAAGGCCTGGTGCACCCCGTCGGGGTCGGTGCTGACCCGGGCGAAGATGTCGGCCCAGTCGGTGCTGCCCATCGCCGGCCCGATCTCGGCGGGCGGGTCGGCGAACGCGGTCTTGCCGCCGGGGGCCAGCAGCAGTATCTGGTCGCACATGTTGACGTAGGTCAGCGAGTGGGTGACGACGATGACCACCCGGCCGGCGTCGGCCAGCCGGCGCAGCATCGTCATCACCTGCCGGTCCAGCGCCGGGTCCAGCCCGGACGTCGGTTCATCGAGGATGAGCAGCGACGGGCCGGTCAGCAGTTCCATCGCCACCGATGCGCGCTTGCGCTGCCCGCCAGAGAGCTTGTCCACCCGCGTCTTTCGGTGCGGGGTCAGGTCCAGCTCGTCGAGGACCCGCTTGACCACTCGGCGACGGTCGTCGGCCGAGGTGTCCGGCGGAAGCCGCAGTTCGGCGGCGTAGCCCAGCGCCTGTTCGACGGTGAGTTGGCGGTGCACCACGTCGTCTTGGGGGACCATCCCGATCCGGGAGCGCATCGACGCGTATTCGGCGTGCACGTCGTGTCCGTCGAACGTGACCACGCCGGCGGTGGGTTGCGTTGTGCCGCCGACCAGTTTGACCAGCGTGGATTTCCCCGCGCCCGACGGCCCGATCACCGCGGTCAGGGTGCCCGGCCGGGCGGTGAACGACACGTCGGTCAACAGCGGATGACCGTCGATGGTCAGCGCCAGCCCCTGTGCGGTCAGTCCGCTGCTGCGCGCCTGTGCAACCCGTGGGACCAGGGTGTGGCCCGACGCCACCAGGTCGGTGTTGCCGACGGTGACGACGTCGCCGTCGCGCAGCAGGGTGCAGGTGATCGGGGTGCCGTTGACGAATGTGCCGTTGCTGCTGTGGTTGTCGCGGATCTCGAGACCGCCCGGGGTGGACACCAGCACCGCGTGCACCCGGGATGCCAGCGCGTCGTTGACGACGATGTTGTTGGTCTTGGCGCGGCCGATGGTCGCCGAACCGGCCGGCGCAGATCCCGGCCGCGGCGGTCGCCGCAGCCGCATGGTGCGTTCCCGGAAAGCCGTTTCGGTGGGCCGTGTTTGGGGTCCTGTGCGTCGCTGCGGAGGCCGTGTCGGGGTGGGCAGGCTACGTAGCGTGCGCGGGTTGCGGGGTTCGGGCGCTGCGCTGGACGTGGCGACGCGGAATGTCAGCTGCGGCCCGTGCGGGCTGCCGAGCGTGATGCGCTGACCGTCGCGGACGCTGACCAGCGGCACGCGTACGCCGTCGGCGTAAACCCCGTTCTGGCTCTTGTCGACGACAACCCACCGTCCGCTGTCGAACCGCAGAATCGCGTGAACGCGCGAAATCAGCGCCAGGTCGGCGGGGTCGCCGTCGTGCAGACAGATGTCGCAGTCACGATCGCGGCCGACGACGACGTCGCGTTCGGCGGGAAAGGTGTACATCGCCGAACCCAGCCAGACGGTCAACGGCAGCTCGCTCGGCCCGTTCACCAGGGCGAGCCGGGTCGTGTTGCCTTCGTCAGACTGCGTCATCTCGTGCTCTCATAAACCTCGCGATCAATTTGCTGTGAAGACGACGCCGTCAGCGTTTGTCATTGCTGGACAAGGACATCGGTTGCCGATCATATAGACCGAACCTGCGATCGGCGGGACGCGACGGCTGTGTCGCGGCCGCGCAGTGACCGGATCGAAGCTCAACTTTTACTTGACGCTGAGATTGTTCGGCGTCGACGATGAAACGGTGCGCCGACTGCTGGGTTCGCTTTGCGCTGCGCTGTGCGCGACCGCCGTGACGCTGGCCGGCGCACCGCCGGGCGCTGCGGTCGGCGCGCCGTGGTTCGCGCCGTCCGTCGGCAACGCCACCCAAGTGGTTTCGGTTGTGGGAGTGGGCGGTTCGAACGCCAAGATGGACGTCTATCAGCGCACCGCCACCGGCTGGCAGCCGATCGGCGCGGGGATCCCGACCCATATCGGGTCGGCGGGGTTGGCGCCGAAGGCCAAAAGCGGCTACCCGGCCACACCGATGGGCGTCTATTCGCTGGACTCCGCATTCGGCACCGCGCCCAATCCTGGCGGCGGACTGCCGTACACGCAGGTCGGGCCCAACCACTGGTGGAACGGCGACGATCACAGCCCGACCTTCAATACCATGCAGGTCTGCCAGAAAGCGCAGTGCCCGTTCGACACGGACGCGAGCGAGAATCTCGAAATCCCGCAGTACAAGCACGCGGTGGTGATGGGCGTCAACAAGGCCCGCCGGCCCGGCGACGGCGCCGCGTTTTTCTTCCACACCACCGACGGCGGGCCGACGGCGGGATGCGTGGCGATCGACGACGACACGCTGGTGCAGATCATCCGGTGGCTGCGGCCCGGTGCGCTGATCGCGATCGCGAAGCAATCAGGCTAGGGCGCGACCGGGCTTCACCTTGAAGTCGAGGCCCGCCAACGACATTGTCGCCTCGTAGGTGCGGTCATAGCCCGTCGCGCTGATCTTCCAGCCGTCGGCGGTGCGCCGGTAGCGGTCGCGGTAGAACGCCGCGCCGATCAGCATGAAGTCGAACTCGGCGACGATGACGCGGTCCTGCAGATACCAGGTGCCCGACGCCTCGTCGCCGCTCACCGTGATCTCGGGATGGGTGACCCGGTGTTCGGTGATGATGCCCGGTCCCAGTGCCGAGCGCATGTAGGCGACCAGATCGTCGCGGTTGGTGAAGTGGTGCTCCTCGCCGACTGACGATCCGTAGTCGCCCTTTACGTCGTCGGTGAGGGTGTCCGCGAAGTCGTCCCAGTGCTTGGTGTCCAGCGCCCGCAAGTAGCGGTACTTGACCTGTTCGATGGCTGCGATGTCGTCGTGCGGGCTCATCACGACATTTGAGCACAGCGCTGCAGGTAGTGCGTCACCATGTCGATCAGCGCGCGACGTTCCCGCTGCCAGTCGACGGGCACGCCCATGATCATCTGGGCCAGCACCACGCCGCGCAGCGCGGCCCAAATCACCTCGGCCACACCGTCATTGGCAGGATCGTCGGTAATCAGCCGACCAAGTTGATTGATCGCCGCGTTCATCTCGACCAGGTGTCGGCGCGAACTCTCGCCCCAGCGGGTGGCCCGCAGAATCTCGAACGCGGCCAGCGAAGCGGGGCTGGAATAACAGCTCCAGGCGGTGTCGACGACGACCTCGATGCGTTCTCGCAGCGGCAGTTCGCCGACATCGGCCGCCGACAGCGAGTCCAGCAGCTTGGCCACGCCGTCGTCGACGACGGCCATCAGAAGACCGTTGCGGTCGCCGAAGTGGTACTGGATGACGCCCCACGTCACGCCGGCGCGTTCGGCGACATGTTTGGCGGTCGCGGCCCCGAAGCCCTCCTCGGCGATGCAGCGGACGGTTTCGTTGATGATCTTCGCGCGGGTGTCGTCGCCGCGTTTGCGGGGCGCGCTGGTCTGCCGTGTGGGCGCGGCACCTGCGTATATGGACATTGTTGACTTTATAACATAGTACTGACTATTTTTGGGCTGGTGAGCCGATCCCGCTATGCGCGGCTGTCCCGTGAGCAGCTCGCCGTTCTGGTCCCCGAGCTGCTGCTGATCGGGCACATGATCGACCGCTCGGGGATGGCCTGGTGCATCCAGGAATTCGGCCGCGAGGAGATGCTGCAGATCGCGATCGAGGAGTGGGCCGGCGCCAGCCCCGTGTATACGAAGCGCATGCAGCGGGCGCTGAACTACGAGGGTGACGACGTGCCCACCATTTTCAAAGGCCTGCAGCTAGACATCGGTGCGCCGCCGCAGTTCATGGATTTCCGCTACACGGTCCAGGACCGCTGTCACGGCGAGTTCCACCTCGACCACTGCGGCGCGCTGCTCGACGTCGAGCCGATGGGCGACGAATACGTCTTCGGCATGTGCCACACCATCGAGGACCCGACGTTCGACGCCACCGCCGTGGCCACCAATCCGCACGCGCAGATGCGCCCTCTCCACCGGCCGCCGCGGGTGCCGTCGGACCGGCATCCGCATTGCGCGTGGACGGTGATCATCGACGAGTCGCATCCGCCCGCGGAGGGCATCCCGGCACTAGATGTTGTTCGTCAAACCCGTGCTGCCACATGGGAACTCGACGCGATCGACCGATCCGATGAGGGGCTAGCCGACTACTCGGGCCCGCTAGTCTCCGACCTGGACTTCGGCGCCTTCTCCCATTCGGCGCTGGTGCGCATGGCCGACGAAGTGTGCCTGCAGATGCACCTGCTGTATCTGTCGTTCGCGATCGCGGTGCGGGCGAGGGTCAGTTCCGACGTGGCCACCTCCGTGGGCACCCGTCAGCTGATCGGCGTGGCGGGGCTCGGTGCGGAGCGCATTCACCGGGCGCTGTCGATGCCAGACGGTGTCGAGGGCGTATTGCGGGTGCTCGAGCTGCACCCGCTGCTGAATCCGGTCGACTACGTCGACGCCGAGGTGACGGATCGGTTGGTCGTGCGGCGGTCACCGGCGCACGACGACGGTGCCTGGATCTCGTTGTGTTCACCAGGGTCGGTGCAGCCGCTGCAGGCCATCGCCACCGCGGTGGATCCGCACGTCGAGGTGCAGGTCGGCGGGACGAGCACCGACTGGACCGCCGAGTTCACCCAAACCGACACCGCAGCAAGCGAACTGCCCGAGGTCGCGATAGCCAAGGTCAGCGGCGGTTCGACGTTCCAATTCCAGCCGAGGCGATCGCTACCGCTCACCGTGGTCTGAGTTCATTCTGCGTCCACCATGGTGGCTACTCGAACTTTTGCGTGGTGACCGCAGAGTCAACGCTCGGCCACTGTCTCGCTTAGGTGACACAACCGCATCGACCGGATTCCAACCACGATGTGTCTGACCTTGATCGGCCCCGACCACGGATATGGTGAACGCTGGCCGCCGACCGCTGACGACGCAAGGTATTCGCTTTATGTACGACCCGTTGGGGTTATCGATCGGGACCACAAACCTAGTTGCGGTGCGTAACGGGAGTCCACCCGTGACGCGCCGCTCGATGTTGACCGTATTTCCTGATCGCGCACCACAACTCGGCGTGCCCACCGAGAACGCGGACCCGGCCGGCATCGGCACACTGATCAGCGGCTTCGTCGAGCGGGTCGGTCACTCGGAAGCCGTTGTATCCGTTGGTGGGTCGACCCATGACCCGGCGCTGTTGCTGGTGGAGGCTCTCGACGCAATGATCTCGGCGGCTGGGGCCGACGCCTCGACATCGGAGATCACGATCGCGGTTCCCGCACACTGGGAACCTCAAGCCGTGCAGGCGTTGCGTGACGCGCTGCGCACCCACCCTGGTTTTGTCCGAAGCGGCATCGCTCCACGGCTGGTGTCCGATGCCGTCACCGCATTGATCGCGTTGAATTCCGGTGCGCGCCTGCCCGCCCGCGGTGTGGTCGGCCTGCTTGATTTCGGCGGAGCCGGCACCAACATCACCTTGGCCGACGCCGGCTCCGGCTTTGCGCCCATCGGCGAAACACTTCGCTACTCAGAGTTTTCCGGCACGCACATCGACGATGCACTGCTGGTTCATGTCCTGGATGCGGTCGGCCACACCGATCAGGCCGATCCCGAGAGCACCGCGGCGGTGAGCCAGCTCGATCAGCTGCGAGAGGCATGCCGCAAAGCCAAGGAGCGGTTGTCCACCGAAACGGTGACCGCGGTGGACGCCGAAGTCCCCGGACGTCGCGCCACCGTCCAAGTGAGCAGGGCCCAGTTGGAGACGCTGATCGAAGATCGGCTCAGCGGTGTGTTCTCCGCATTCGACGAGGCGTTGTCCCGGAACAAGATTGACCGGGCGGATCTCGCGGCGGTGGCGATGGCTGGCGGTGGAGCCAGTATTCCACTTGTGGCCCAACGGCTTTCGTCTCACGCCAAATTGTCGGTGGTGACTGCTGTGCAGCCTGCGCTGGCCATGGCGGTCGGTGCGGTGATGCTTGCTTCACGCGAGCCGGCCGAGGAACAAGCGGACGAGGTCCAGCCGGCGACCGCGATGGCCGCAATGGCGAGCGCGGCCACCGGCAGCTTCGCCGCGAACACCGGCACGTTCGACGCGCCGACCGGCGGCTTCGGCACCGGCTCCTTCGGAATCCCCACCGACGGCGCGTTTTTCGACGAGGAGCCGTCGTCGACACTTCCGAAGGCGGAACTGGCCTGGTCGGAGGCCGACGACTCCGGAGACGAGCCGCTGTTTTACACCGGCGACCCGTACGACGACGGCGGGAGCGCCCCACCGTCGCAGTACCTGCCGGCATTCCAGCCCGACGAAGAGCGGTCACGGCGTCGACACCGCTTGCCGCAGTTGCTGTTCGGCCTGAGCGCACTGGTCGCGATGTTCGCGATCGGCGGCGTGGCGTATTCCTTGACCAGCACCACCGGCCACCAGGCTCCGCCCGCGCCGACCAGCCGCACGGCGGTGCCTCCTCCGCCGCCGAGCTCTCAGCCGCCGTCGCCGAGTCCGGCGCCGCCCCCGCCGCCCAGCGCCGCGCCGACGCCGAGCGCCGCACCGCCACCACCTACCACCGAGGCACCTCCGCCGCCTCCGCCGCCGGTGACCACGACGTACCGTCCGCCGCCG
>Ga0070737_10002681_pt1 | contig 20697 bp, 18 predicted proteins | sample Coa_R1_10_FD_66438 | JGI IMG/M metagenome (GOLD analysis project Ga0070737, IMG submission 66438) | Surface soil microbial communities from Centralia Pennsylvania, which are recovering from an underground coalmine fire - Coalmine... | ecosystem: Environmental > Terrestrial > Soil > Unclassified...
GGGAACTCACCTCACGAGCTTACGTCGGCGGCAAGGATGTCGCGGACCAAGTCCCTGCGGATCAGCTTGCCGGTGGGCGTGTGCGGCAGCTCGGCCCTGAAGACCACCTCGTCCGGCGTGCGGGAACCGCGCAGCCGGGTCCGCGCGTAGTCCCGCACCGTGTTGCCGTCAAGCCCGCTGCCAGGCTCGGCGACGACGACCGCGATGATCCGGGTTCCCCACTCGTCGTCGGGCACCCCGATCACCGCGACCTCCTTGACCTCCGGGTGCGTGATGAGCACGTCCTCGATCTCGGCCGGGGCGATGTTCTCGCCGCCGCGGATGATCGTGTCGTCGGTGCGGCCGGAGATGAACAGGTAGCCGTCGGCGTCGAACCAGCCCTGGTCCCTGGTGTGGAACCAGCCCTGGTCGTCGAGCACGGACTCGGAGCCGAGGTACTCGCCGGACACCTGGCTGCCGCGCACCCAGAGCTGCCCGGTCCGGCCTGCTGGCAGCACCGTGCCGAATTCGTCCCTGATCTGGCCTTCCACGCCGGGCACGAGCCGTCCCACCGAGCCGAGCCGCTCCCTAACTGCGGGGTCGGTGGCTGTGAGCGCGGCCCGGTGATCGTCCGGGCCGAGCACGGCGATGGTCGAGCTGGTCTCGGTGAGCCCGTAAGCGTTGGTGAAGCCGACGTCCGGCATGCAGGCCAGCGCCTTCTCCAGGACCGGGCGCGGCATGCGCGCACCGCCGTAGGCAACCGACCGCAGCGTGGGCACGTCCGCCACGGCGCCGCCGAGGTGATCGACGATCCGCGCCAGCATGGTCGGCACGAGCATCGCCTGGGTGATGCCCTCGTCGCGGACGGCGGCCAGCCACTCGGCCGCGGTGAAGTTCGGCAGGTACACCATCCGGCGCCCCGCGAAGGTGTTGGTGAGCACGGTACCGACGCCCGCGATGTGATAAGGCGGGACGCTGATCAGCGCCGCGTCCTGCTCGCCGGCGGACGCGAACTCCACCGTCTGGAGCACGTAGGAGACCAGGTGCGAGTGGCGCAGCACCGCGCCCTTCGGTTTCGACGTGGTCCCGCTCGTGTACAGCACCACCGCGGGCAGTTCCTCGTCGATATCCCCCGCGGTCGCGGGCTCGGCCGTGCGTGCGGCGGACATCCACTGGCCCGTCTCGATGATCGTGGCGGGCACCGCCGCGACAGCGGGCAGGTACCGCTCGTCAACGATCAGCACGGGCCGCTTCCCGAGGCGGCCGGCCAGCTCGGCGAGCTGCCCGGCCGCCAGCCGGTAGTTCAGCGGGGTGAACGGCACCCCGGCGAAACCCGCGGCGAAGAGGCTGACCGGGAACCCGGGGCCTCCGGTGCCGATGAACCCGACGGCGTCAGCGTCGGCGTCCCGCAGCACGGCCGCGCCGCCGCCGGCCAGCGCAAGCAGGTCGCCGGCCGACAGGGCGCCGACCCGCGCGCCGACAAGCGGCCGCTCGGGCACGGCAGATGCGATTGACTCCAGCAACATCGCGATGCCCATGAAACCTCCCGTTACGGAGCCGAACTATTAACCAGCTGCCGGCTACCGGGCTCGGCCTAGCGCGCGGCCATGCGCTGCGCGCCGTCGAGCCGGATCGTCTCGCCGTTGATGTAGGGGTTCTCAAGGATGTGCTGGGCAAGCGCCGCGTACTCCTCGGGGCGGCCGAGCCGCCTCGGGTTCGGGATGTTGGCGGCGAACTTGGCGAGTGCCTCATCGCCGACCCGCTCCATGATCGGCGTCCGCATGGTGCCGGGCGCGATCGTGACCGCCCGGATGCCGAGCGTTCCCATGTCGCGCGCGGCGACCAGGGTCAGGCCGATCACGCCGGCCTTGGCCGCCGCATAAGCGGACTGGCCGATCTGGCCCTCCATGCCCGCGATGGACGCGGTCATCACCACAGCGCCGCGCTGGCCGTCGCCGTCTGGCTCGTTCTTGGCGATCGCCGCCGCCGCGAGCCGCAGCACGTTGTACGTGCCGACCAGGTACAGGTCGATCGTCTTGGTGAACCCGCCGAGCGTCGCCGGCGAGCCGTCCTTCTGGACCACCTTCTCCGCAATGCCCCAGCCGCCGTGCGCCACCACCGCGAACCGGAACGGGGCCAGCTGTTCCGCCTCCGCGATCGCCGCGAGCACGCTGGCCTCGTCGGTGACGTCCGTGTGCACGTACTTGGCCTTGGGGCCGAGTTCGGCGGCCAGCTTGCCAGCCCGGTCCTCGGCAACGTCGCCGATGATCACCGACGCGCCGGCGCCGACGAGCCTGCGCACCGTGGCCTCACCGAGCCCGCCTGCGCCGCCGGTCACCAGGACCGAGCTGCCCGCTACTTCCACCATTTCAAGTCCTCCAGTCTCCGGTCGCGCCGCAGCCGGGCGGCGCTGTGTCCATGAAAGCACCGTGTTGACAGCAGTTCGAGGGTCGCCGGGTCGCCCGGCCGTCAATCAGCCCGGCGGCGAAGCGCACCGGCTGCCGCGAGGACCCGCGCTGCCCGACCGCCGCACCACGCATTGCGTGCTCCTTCCTCTCGGATTGACCGCCACGTCGGATTGACCGCCACGGGGGCCGGTCCCCCGGGAAGACAACTGTCATCCGGCGGCCGGGTACCGGAGCACGCCGCGTAGGAAACGCCCGGTGCGCATGTCGGCGTAGCCATCGTTGATGGCCTCAAGCGGATAGGTCCTTGAGACGATCGTGTCCAGGTCGACCTGGCCCGATGCTGCGAGTTCAAGGAGCTTTGGGATGTCGGCGCGCGGGTTGGCAGAGCCGTAGAGGGTGCCGACGATCTGCTTCTCCGTCAGCGTCAGGTCCATCAGATTGAGGCTCACCGAGTTCTCGGCCATCGGGTGGATATTGGTGACGACGAGCCGACCCATCTTAGCGGTCATCGCGAGTGCCTTGGAGATCAGCGCGCCGTCGCCGACCGCCATCGTGGCGATGAACCGGTCGACCCCCCGGTTCCAGGTGGCTTCCCCGACAACCGATGGAGCCTCGTCCCACGAGGAGGCTACGTGCGTCGCCCCGAGCGCGAACGCCTTGTCCTTCTTCTCCGCTGCCGGGTCGATGGCCACGATCACCCGCGCACCGGCGAGCTTTGCGCCCTGGATGGCCGCCGCGCCGAGCCCGCCGATGCCTGCGATGGCCACGGTGTGGCCGGGACGGATGTCCGCGGCGTAGACAGCGGAACCCCAGCCAGTCACGAACCCGCAGCCGAGCAAGCAGGCGCGGTCAAGCGGCACGGACGGGTCGATCTTCACGACGCTGGCCTCGTGTGCGACCGTGTGGTACGCGAACGAGCCGATGAGACAAGCGGCGGACAGGTCCTTGCCGCGGGCGTGGTGCCGGGCGGTGCCGTCGGCTATCTGACGGCCCGAGTACAGCCGAGCTCCGAGGTCACACAGGCTCTGGTGGCCGGTCGAGCAGGCCGGGCAGCGGCCGCACGACGGCATGAAGCTGAACACGACATGGTCACCGGGCACGACCGAGGTCACCTGGACGCCGACCTCAAGGACCACGCCCGCGCCCTCGTGACCGCCGATGCAGGGAAGCCGGAACGGCATGTCACCAGTGACGATGTGCTCGTCTGAATGGCACATCCCGGAGGCGTGCAGCTCGACGAGCACCTCCTGCGGGCCGGGCGGATCGAGTTCGATCGGCTCGACCGACCAGCGCCCCCTGCGCTCCCAGAGCACGGCGGCTAGCGTCTCCACGAGTGGTCCCTCCTGCGCACGCCAGCTCCTTCGCTGCGTTCTCAATCATCGTAATTCTGACAGTTGCGTCACTTATTTGCAATGCCAGTCACTGAGCCGGCCCCGCCGCTAGCAGGGCGGACAGGCTCTTCCTGCTCGAGCTGAAGAAGCAGTCGAGCACGTGCGCCCGCTTCAGGTACAGGTGGGCATTGTGCTCGGCGGTGTAACCCATGCCGCCGTGGACCTGGATACATTGCGCCGCGTTGTCGATGGCCGCCCTGCCGCTCACCACCTTCGCCGCCAGCACCTGGAACTCGGCATCGGCGCGGCCGGAGCGCAGGCTGATCGCCCCGAACAGGGTCTGCTGAAGGGCTGCCTCCGCCGCCACCGCCATGTCCACGCAGGCGTGCTTGACTGCCTGGTTCACGCCGATCGGACGGCCGAACTGCACGCGGTTCTTCGCGTGCTCGACGGACATGTCGGTGACCGCCTGGGAGATGCCCACGAGCACGGCCGACGCGAGGGCAAGCCCGCGCAGCAGCAGCGGCTCCGCCTCGGACGGTACCCAGCACGCCACCGGTGCGCCGTCGACCGCCGCGGTGGCCAGCCTGGTCCCCGGGTCAATGCAGTCGACCAGTTGGACGTCACCGGCATCGGCCGTTTCCACCAGGGCTGCACCCGACGGCGCGACGTGCAGCAGGTAGTCGGTATCGGCGGCGTCGAAAAGGTCGAACTGCCCGGTCAGCGGCCCTGCGGCGGCCAGTTCTGCGCCGGAGCGGCGCTGCGCGAGGCCGACGATGGCGTCGCCCGCCACGATCTTGCGGGCCAGGCCGGCGTCTCCGGCGAGTGCGGCCATGCGCGCGCCGAGCACCGAGGCGATGAACGGCCCCGGCACCAAGTGGCGGCCTATCTCGCGGAAGAGGAGAACCTCGTCGTCCAGGCCGAGACCTAGGCCGCCGATATCCTCGGCCGCGCTGACCCCGAGCAGCCCGAGCTCGGCCGCCGCGGCCCACATCTCACGGGTGACTGCGGCCGGCTCGGCCTGCCGCTCCCTGATCAAGCTGATCGGCATCTGGTCGGCGAAGAACTCCGCGGCGAGCGCCGGGAGTTCGAGTTGTTCCTGAGAGGGAAGAAGATCCACCGATGCCTCCGACTACCTCGGGAGACCGAGAACCCGGTCGCCGATGATGTTGCGCTGGATTTCCGACGTGCCTCCGCCGATGGACGTCGAGAAGGAGTAAAAGTAGTTGCCTGACCAGCCAAACGGCTGGTCCCAGCGGCTCGTCGCACGCACGCTGTCGTCACCGAGGATTTCCATCCCCAGCTTGGCCACCCGCTTGGCGATCTCAGCGAAGTACAGCTTGAGCATCGACCCTTCCGGGCCCGGCGTGCCGGAGCGCAGGTTCCGGCAGATGCCGGCGTAGGTCATCGCGCGCAGCGCGGCTACCTCCGCGCGGGCAGTGGCCAGCCGGACCGCGATCTCCTCATCGGCGATGGCCGCCCGGCGGCCGTCGGGCCCGGTTCGCTCCTTCGCCAGCTCGATGAGGTCCTCCACTACCTGGGCGAGCCTGACCTGGCTTGAGGTGTATCCGGTGCCGCGCTCGAACGACAGCGTGGACATCGCGACATCCCAGCCGCCGTCCTGCTCGCCGACGACGTTCGCCCTCGGGATCCGGACCTCGTTGTAGAAGCACTCGCAGAACTCCGCGCCGCCCTCGATCGTCTCGATCGGCCGCACGTCAATCCCCGGCGTGCGCATGTCGCAAATCAGCCAGGTGATGCCGTGGTGCTTGGAGCCGCTGCGGTCGGTGCGCACGAGTAGCTCCTGGTAGTCGGCCAGCATCGCGAAACTGGTCCAGATCTTCTGCCCGGTGATGATGAAATAGTCGCCGTCAACCTCGGCCCGCGTGGACAGCGCCGCCAGGTCGGACCCGGCGCCGGGCTCGGAGAAGCCCTGGCACCAGATATCCTCACCACGCAGGATGCGCGGGAGGTGGAAGGCCTTCTGCGGCTCGCTGGCCCGCGCGATCAGCGTCGGCCCCGCATGGTTGAGCCCGACGAAGGTCGAGTCGATGGCGGGCAGCCCTGCCCGGGCGTACTCCTCGTACCAGATCAGCTGCTGGAGCGTGGCAAGGCCGCGGCCACCGTACTCCTTCGGCCAGGCGATGCCCGCCCATCCGCCTTCCCACTGGGTGCGCTGCCATGCGAGGTCGTACTCCCGCATCCCGCCGTTGCAGGTGTGCGGCCGCGCCTCCCTGGGCGCGTTCTCCGCTAGCCAGGTCCGTACCTCCTCACGGAACTCGGACTGTTCCACCGTGAAGTCAAGGTCCACGCGGCCCTCCGTCAGCGCCGATCGCAATCGGCCAGCTTGTTTATGTCTCGCGCCAGGAGAGAACTCGGCCTGAACTGGGAAGGAGAATGATTTATCATCGTCACCCTTCGTAATCACGCCTTGTTTCTGACAGTAAGTCTACGTTATAACGGTCACATGGCCAGTGCGCCAAGATGCCATCAATGACGAGGAGCAGTTGTGGTCGAGATCATGCGCGGAATCCGGGTGCTCGAGGTCGCGTCCTGGACCTACGTGCCGGTGGCGGGCGCGGTCCTCGCCGAGTGGGGTGCCGACGTCATCAAGGTCGAGCACCCGGAGACGGGAGACCCGCAGCGCGGCCTTGTGACCTCCGGGCTTGTCCCCCACGGCAGCGTCGCCCACATGGTGGAGCTGCCCAACAGGGGCAAGCGCAGCATCGGGCTTGACATGAAATCTCCCGCGGGGCACGACCTGCTGCTCCGGCTCGCCGCGACGGCCGACGTCTTCCTGACCAACTTCCTGCCGAACCAGCGCAAGAAGCTGCACATCGACGTCGAGGACATCCGGGCGGTGAACCCGGTGATCGTCTTCGCCAGCGGCTCCGCGCACGGCCCGCTCGGACCCGACGCCAACACCGGAGGCTACGACAACTCGACCTTCTGGGCCAGGGCAGGCGCGGCCGACACCGCCACCCCGGACGAGCTCGGCTATCCCGTGTCGCAGCCAGGCGCGGCGTTCGGCGACGTGACGGGCGGGCTTACCCTGGCCGGCGGCATCGCGGCGGCGCTGCTGCACCGGGAGCGCACCGGCGAGGCGCTGACCGTCGACGGATCGCTGCTGTCGCAGGGGGCCTGGTCGCTCGGCGCCACCCTGGCCGCCTCCGGCGCCTTCGGCGTCGCGCGAGCCCCGCGCTACAAGCCCGCTGATGCCCCCAACGCGATGGTCAACAGCTATCGGACAGCGGACGGCCGGTTCGTCTTCCTCGTGATGCTCCAGACCGACCGGTTCTGGCCGAAGCTGGTCACGGCGTTCGGCAAGCCCGAGCTCATCAACGACCCGCGGTTCGCCGACCACGCGGCGCGGATGAGGAACCACACCGAGGCCGCCGCCGAGCTCGCGGCGCTGTTCGCCGCCCGCCCCTATGACGAGGTGGCGGAGCTGCTCAACTCCACCGGCGGGGCATGGGCGCCGGTGCAGCGGCCGATCGACGTCCTGTCCGACCCGCAGGTCGTCGCGAACGGGTACGTCAAGGAACTCAAGGACGCCAACGGCAACCCCTTCAAGCTGGTGCCCGCCCCGTTGCAGTTCAACGGCGAGTCGGGCACGCCCACGCGCGCCCCCAGGCATGGCGAGCACACCGATGAGGTGCTCTGCGAGCTGGGCCTCGACATGGACACGATCATCGAGCTGAAGATATCCGGCGCGATCCTGTAGCGGAGCGGCGAGCGTGACCAGGCGGCTGACGTAACGGAAAGGATCCCGGCATGCCCGATCCCCTCACCGGCCTCCGCGCGATCGTGACCGGCGGCGCGAGCGGCATGGGCGCCGGCATCGTCGGCGCCTACGCCGCGCACGGCGCGCACGTGATCTCACTCGACGTCCAGGCCGGTCCGGGCACGGAGATCGCCGAGAAGGCGACCGCCGCCGGTCCGGGCTGGGTCAGGTTCATCGAAGCCGACGTGTCGGACAAGGCCTCGGTGGACGCCGCCTTCGCGCGGGCGGCCGAGGCGCTGGGCGGCCTAGACGTGCTCGTGCATGCCGCGGGAATCGCCCCGGGCGCGCCCGCTGAGCACATCTCCGTCGAAGACTGGGACAACGTGCTCGCGGTCAACGCCAGAGGGACGTTCCTGACCAACCAGGCGGCGTTCCGCTACCTCAGCGAGAACGGCGGCAAGATCATCAACTTCGCCTCGTCGGCCGGCGTGATCGGGCTGCGCAACAAGGCGCACTACTCCGCGAGCAAGGGCGCGGTCGTGGCCTGGACACGCACCGTGGCCAAGGAGTGGGGCCCTCTCGGGATCACCGTCAACATGATCGCGCCGGCGATAGCCACTCCCATGTACGCCAAGACCCGCTCGCTGATGACCCCGGATCAGCTCGCCGCGCTCGATGCCACGCTCAAGGCGGAAATGCCGATCGACGGGAGGCTCGGCGACATCGACCGCGACCTGGTGCCGCTGATGGTGTTCCTGGCCGGCCCAGGCTCACGGTTCCTCACCGGCCAGATCTTCTCCGTTGACGGCGGCCTGATGATGGTCAGGTAGTCACCAGGTCGTGTTACGACGCGCCTTGCCGGGGTAGCCGAAGAACTTCTCGAAGTTCTCGTCGTTGATGGGCTGGGCCCGGTTGCGCTCGGCGCTCTCCCGGAGAGCGGTGAGCCGGGCTGTGGCGGTCTCGATCGCCGTCTCGTCGCGGGGGCTCGCGCCCTCGAGTTCCCTTAGACGTGCACGCAGTGTCCGGATCTCAGTTTCAAGCCGCGCGCCCGCCTCGCCGAAGGTGAGCAGGTCATGGTCGTCGTCATCCGGCCGCTTGACTGCCCCGGCCAGCTCCACCCTGGCTTCTTCACCTGACTGGCTCGCCATTTCTCCTCCGAGGCTCTGGTGTGCCTTGCATCACAGGATATACATTTAGTAGACACGGCGTCAGATTGCTGGGCAGAAACTTTTGGAGGCGAAGATGCCGCTGCAGGACCATCACCAGATCGTGTCGGTTGATGACCACCTCGTCGAGCACCCCCGTGTGTGGCAGGACCGCATACCGGCCCGGTTCCGCGACGAGGCGCCGCGGATCAAGGAAGTCGACGGTATGCACCTGTGGCACTACGACGGCCAGGTCTTCCCGACAATCGGCCTCAACGCCGTCGCGGGCAAGCCCCGCGAACAGTGGGGCCTGGACCCTGTCCGGTACGAGGACATGATCCCCGGCTGCTACGACCCAGCCGCGCGGGTAAAGGACATGGACCTGGACGGCGAGCAGGCGGGGCTGTGCTTCCCGTCGTTCCCCGGATTCGGCGGCGGCACATTCTTCCGCGCCAGCGACAAGCAGCTCGCCGCGCTGTGCGTGAAGGCGTGGAACGACTTCTACATCGACGAGTGGTGCGGGACCGCGCCTGACCGCTTCATCCCGCTGGCGATCCTGCCGGTCTGGGACATCGACCTAGCCGTGGCCGAGGCCAAGCGGGTCATCGAGAAGGGCGCGCGGACGATCTCGTTCCCCGACAGCCCGGTGCCGCTCGGCCTCCCGTCATTCCACACCGACCACTGGGACCCGCTGTGGGACCTGTGCGCGCAGACCGAGACGCCGGTATCGCTGCACTTCGGCTCCGGCTCGTTCGTGCCGGGCTTCTCGTTCATGGCGCTGAAGCCGACGGCCAAGGAGATGGGGCAGGCGGCGAAGGACAAGATGGCGCCGTTCGTGGTGCCGACCATCCTGTTCTCGTCGAACCTGATGTGGACGACGGTCGACCTGCTGTTCAGCGGTAAGCTGCAGCAGTTCCCGAAGCTGACGTTCTCGCTCGCCGAGGGCGGCGTCGGGTGGATCCCCTATATCCTCGAGCGCTCGGACTACACCTGGGACCGGCACCGCTGGTACCAGGACATCGATAAGGAGACCCGGCCGAGTGACCTGTTCCGCGAGCACTTCTACGGCTGCTTCATCGACGACGACCACGGGATCGAGAACCGGCACGCGATCGGGGTCGACCGGATCACGATGGAGATCGACTACCCGCACTCGGATTCCAACTGGCCTAACAGCCGCAAGCGGGCTGCCGAGGCGCTCGCCAACGTCCCAGACGACGAGGCCCAGATGATCGTGGAGACCAACGCCCGCCGCATGCTCCGCTTCCCCCGCACCAGCTAACCCGTCACCCCGGCCAGCACCGCCGCTGGTCGGGGCCGAAGACGCCGAATCGTTTCTGGGCTCGTAAAGAGAGTGAGCCCAGGTGCGCATAGGGCGTCGTGTCCGCCGCTGTGGCGGCGCGCACTGGGGCCTTAGCTGGCGGCGATGCGGGTCAAGGACTCGGCGACCAGGTTAACCGCGCGGGTGGGGTAGACCGCGGCGATATCGGGCGTTACCCGGCCCGTATTGACGAGCACGTCGGCCAGACGGCTGGTGATCAGGCTCATCACGATGGCAGCCAGGAGCTCGTAGTAGTCGATGCCGGGGACGGGGGCCCCGCCTAGCTCCTGGTAGCGTGCGATCGTCTCCGCCCGTCCCGGAACGCCGTCAAGGCGGCGCAGGCCCTGCGCCTCGCACAGGTAACGCTCGAACATCAGCCACCAGCCGAGGTCGATGCCCGGCGGGCCGATCGTGGCACCTTCCCAGTCGAAGAGGGCGGCCACCGACAGGTCGTCGGCGAAGCACATGTTGCCCACCCGGGCATCGCCCCACACGACCGCCTCGGCGGGATCGTCCGGGCGGTTGCCGAGGACGTACCGCACCCCGGCGGCCAGGATGTCGGGACCGAACCGGCGGCTTGGCCCGCACCACTCGTACCAGCGCTCGAGCTGAGCGAGGTAGCGGTCAAGCGCGGTCCCAGCCCCTGACGGGTAGAGGAAGCTCAGCCCGGGACGCCAGTCCACCCGGTGCAGGGCCACCAGCGCGGCGAGGCCGTTGTCGTGCAGGCGGGCGCGCTGCGCGGGCGAGAGGCCGACAGTCCAGCCCTTGCGGTGCCAGCTCGGCACGTCGCCCGGCACCCGCCCGCGCACCCGGTCCATCACGTAGAACGGGGCGCCAAGCACCTGGGGATCGGACTCGGTGAACCGGACCTCCGGCACCGGCACGCCAGGCTGGCCGGCCAGTGCGGACATGACCCGGGCCTGCCGCAGCGCGTCGGGCGCTACGAATAGCTGCTGGTCGGGAACCTGCACACGGAACACGAGTTCTCGCAGGCGCTCGGCGCCGTCAGCCGCGGTCCAGGACACCGCCGCGAAGATGGTCTTCCCCGAGTACCCGGAGTCAGGCTCCGAGAGGTCCTGGATCCGCACGTCACGGCAGCCGTCGGCCGCAAGCTTGCGGGACAGCCAGCCGTTCAGCGACTCGCGGGCCGCGGGCTGCGAGATCGGCTGCGTGGTCACGACACCTCCGCAGGGGCACAGGGACGCGCCGGGCCGCGCGCCCAGCTTATGTACAGGATGTCAGAATTATCGCACTGCGATCCTTACGGGCGCCTAGAGGACGCCGCCACCGGGTGCCGGACGCCGAAGTCGATGTCGGAGAGGCGGGTGATCGGCGGGACGTTCTTGCCGAGCCAGGACGGCCTTGCCTGGTGGCCAGCCGGAGGGCGCGCCCAGTCCGCCGCCAGGCCCCCGTCAGCCCCGGCGCGCCAGTCCAGGCGCGACAGCGGGTCGCGGGCCTTGTCCCCGGCTCGCTCCCTGGCCTCCTGGTACCGCTGGTTGAACAACTTCATCTCCGCGACGGTCCACCAGTCGTCCTCACTCGCCCACTTGCCGTCGCCGGCGTAGCTGATGACCTGGAGCGAGGGGAATTCGATGGGCTCTCCCCCGGGCTCTGGGTTGTCCGCCCGGTTGACGACCTTGTACACCACCCGGGCGCCGTCGATGTTGTACCAAACGAGCGGCGAGTACACGTGCGCGGCGAAGGACATGGTGCCCTCGAGAAACCGCTGGATCTCGGCGGGACCGTGGAACGTCCCCCAGAAGTGGTCGTTGTAGGTCGCGTCCGGCGTGAACAGCCGTGACCAGGCCACCCAGTCCTCGGCGACCGGGCCTGTCAGGAAGTAGTGCCTGAAGGCGGCTTCGACCTCGTCGCGGCCGTAGGAGGCGGATGCGGAGCCGGTCATCAGTCGATCAGCCCTCGGTTGCGACGGGCGGATTCAAGCTGCGGGACGTGGTTGGCCTCATACCGCTCGATCCACTGCCTGGGCAGCTTCGCCCAGGCGGTGCCGACCCGCAGCCGACTCCCCTCGCGCAGCCGCCCGGCACCGACCACGTCGGCGACGAAGATGGTGGACTCCTGCACGTCAAGCGAGGCCACCACCCGGCCCTCCACGTAACTGAGCGCGTCGAGCAGGATCGGCGAGCCGGTGACGCCAGGCTTGGTGTCGAACTGAGAGATCTTGTCGCCATCCCGGCCCGAGCTGCCGCCGAGCCCCATGATGATGCTGAGCGAGGCATCCAATGCCGGCTCGGGCGTCGCCGCGAGCAGGTGCATGGCGAAGACGCCCGAGTTGAGCACCAGGTCGTGGGTCAGGTTGTACTTGGTCAGGCTGATCGTCACTCGCGGCGCCTCGGGTACGATCGCCGCCGCGCCGGCCGACAGCGATATCAGGCCGTTGACCCGGCCCTCGTAGACGGTAGTCACGGCCACTGGAAAGGGGCGCAGACCCGACAGGGTGTAGTTAGCCGCCTCTAGATCAAATGTCATCGTTGGTTACCCTCTCCTTCGCTGTGCTGCCCCGGGAGGTGTCCCCACGGCCGGAGCTACCGGGATCTGGTCCGCGTGGCCAAGGTAGGCTCGGGTGATCGCGTCGGTGTCCAGGGCGGCCGCAGGGCCGGACCAGGCGATGGCGCCCCTGGCCATCAGGTACGCGGTGTCGGCCATCTCCAGCGCCCGGCTGACGTACTGCTCGACGAGCACTAGGGCGACACCGGTCGAGGCGAGCAGCTTGAGTGACTCGAAGATCTGGTCCACGATCACCGGGGCGAGCCCCATCGAGACCTCGTCGAGCAGCACTACGGCCGGTGCTGAAAGGAACGCCCTGGCGAGCGCAAGCTGCTGCTGCTGCCCCCCGGACATCGAGCCGGCCACCTGGCTGAGCCGCTGGCCGAGGACGGGAAATGCCTGGACGGCTGGGTCAATGGACTTTTCTTTCCGCCAGGGGGGAATCAGCAGTTCGAGGTTCTCCCTGACCGTGAGCGAGCGGAAGATCCCCCGCCCCTCGGGGATCAGGCAGACGCCCTGGCGGGCCCGGCGGAACGGCGCCGCCTTGCTGGACTCCCTGCCGCCGATCACGACCGCGCCGCTGGCCGGCCGCAGCAGGCCGGCCGCCACTCGCAGCGTGGTGGTCTTGCCGACTCCGTTCGGGCCGAGCAGCGCCACCACGGACGAGCGCGGCACTGTGATGCTGACGTCGTGCAGCACGGCCGACGCCCCGTAGCCCGCGCTGACGGCCCGCAGCTCAAGGGCCGCCGCGGTGGCATCGCCGCGATCCGCCGCACTGGCCGGGAACGGCACGCGAGTATCTTCGGTCACCTTGCACTCCTCACGATGCTGATGCCGCCGTCGGCGTCCCAGGCGTGTCCGTCCCAGCCGGACCCGTTGGCTGGGCCTGGACGTTGGTCCTGTCTGCTTCAGGCGCGTCGGTGCCGAGGTAGGCCGCACGGACGACGTCACTGCGCCGCACCTCGTCGGGCGTCCCGGCGAAGATGCGGGTGCCGAAATCCATGACGTAGATCTCGTCGCAGACGTCCATGACCAAGGCCATGTCGTGCTCGACGAGCAGGATGCCGACGCCGCGTTCCGCGACGACCCGCTTGAGGATCTGGCCGAACACCTCTGTCTCCCGGTGGTCGAGCCCGGAGGACGGCTCGTCGAGCAGCAGCACGCTGAACGGTCCGGCCAGGCAGCGCGCCAACTCGACCAGGCGACGCTGCCCGGTCGACAGGGCGCCGGCCTGCGCGTTCTCCAGGCCGGCCAGGCCGCACAGCTCGAGCAGCGACCGGGCGAGGGCCAAGCCGTGGCGCCGTTCCCCACGCCGGGCGATCACCTGGGAGTAGACGCCGCCGCCCGCCTTGCTCGCCTCGAAGCCGACAAGCACGTTGTCGAGCACGCTGAGCGAGTCGAACAGCTCCATCTGCTGGAACGTCCGGCCGAGTCCGGTCCGCGCCCGTTTCGCGGCGCCCAGCCGGGTCACGTCCCTGCCGCTCAGCCTGACCTTTCCTGAGCGCGGTGTCACCAGGCCCGAGCACGCGTTGAATACGGTGGTCTTGCCGGCACCGTTGGGGCCGATGAGCCCGGTGATCCTGCCCGGCGGCACGGTGATGGACAGCCCGTCTACCGCGACGAGACCGCCGAATCCAACCGTCAGGCCGTCGACTTCCAGGGTCATGGGCGGCGGGGGAGAAACACGGAACCGTTCTGGCGCCTGGCCTTCTTCCTCCTGCTCCTGGGCTTTCCGCTTACCGCGACCGCCGAGGCGATCGAGCAGCGCGGCGAGCGCGGGCGGCATCTGCGGCTGAAGCCCCATGGCACCGATGATCGCGGCCACGCCGAAGATGATCTCCAGCCAGTTGCTGGTGTTCGCGGAGTTGAGGTACACGGGAACAAGGCCCATGCCCGCGGCGCCGATGAGCGCGTACCACGGCACGCCGCCCATGCTGATCATGATCAGCGCGATGAGGCTAAGCGACTCAAGCGGCGGGTAGTTGGCGCCGGACGCCGTGGACACCACCATCCCGGACAACGCGCCGGCGATCGCGGCGAGGTATGCGGAGATGCAGAAGACGATCACCATCGTGACGTGAACGCTGGTGCCGCTCGTGGTCAGCGCGAGCGGCGAGTCCGACATGGAGCGCAGCAGGCGGCCGAGGCGGCTGCGGGTGAGGGTGACCACGCCGATGGCCGCCAGGGCCGCGATGAGCAGCACCACGTAGTAGAAACCGGTGCCGCTGTCGACCGACAGCCAGCTCAGGTGCGGCATTGGCATCGAGATGCCGATGTTGGTCACGCCGAACATAACGTCCGACTGGTAGAACATGTCCTGCACGAGGAGCCCGAAGCCGAACGTCGCCAGGGCCAGGTACAGGCCGGACAGCCGGATCGCGGGGACGGCGAGGATCGCACCGACCGGGACCACGACCAGGCTCCCGATGAGGAGCGCCGGGATCCAGGGCACCCCGCCGCTCATGAGCTTGGAGAACGCCACGGCCCCGATAGCCGCGAACGTGATGTGGCACAGCGACACCTGGCCCGAGGTCCTAGCGAGCAGGCCGAGCGAGAGCAGCAAGATCACGTACGTCAGTGCCATCGTCCAGCCGCTGACCCGGAAACCCGCCCAGGCCGGCACGGTGAGCAGGAACGCCACCGCGAGGACAATGCCCGCGAGCTGCACCCGGGCCGGAGCCTGCCAGGGGATCTGGGCCCGGCGCATGCCCATCTGCCGGACGGCGAGCCTGCCGCGCGGCGAGAACAGGATGACGAGGAAGAGCACGATGAACGGCAGGCTCGGCGGCAGCCCGGCCAGCAGCGACGTAGAGTTGATGTACTCGGTCAGGATCGACGACACGACGCCGATCGCGAGACCGCCCGCCAGGGTCAGCGGCAGGCTGGTGAACCGGCCGATGGCGGCCGCGCCGAAGGCCTGGACGATCAGCAGGGTGAGGACGTTCGGGTCCAGCGGTACGCTCGGCGCGAGCAGCACGCCCGAGGCGGCGGCGAACACGCAGCCGATCACCCAGGCCCAGCGGCGGACCCGTTCCGGGCTGGTACCCGACAGGCCGAGCAAGTCGGGGTCGTCCACCACGGCCCGCATCGCCTTGCCGAGCCGCGCGGTGCGGAAGAACAGGTACAGGCCTGCGGCTGCGCCAAGCGAGATCACCGTGACGATGATCTGCTCCCAGGTGACGAAGGCACCGAAGATCCGCACGGTTGACTGGGAGAGGAAGTGCGGGGTGGTGAGAGTGGAGGATCCGTGCACGATGGTGAAGACGGCCTCGACGATCAGGACGATGCCGATTGTGGCGACGATCCGCCAGGCGAGTGGCCCGCGGGCCACTCGCCTGGCCATGACCTCGAACCCGAGGCCGAGGACGGCTCCGAGAATGAGCACGGAGACCAGCGCTGCTACCGGCCACGCCAGTCCCATGTCCACGTCGAGGTAGTAGAAGGCGTAAGCGGCGATGGTGGCGAACGCGCCCTGTGCGAAGTTGAAGATCCCCGACGTCTTGTACGTGAGGACCAGGCCGACACCGGCCAGCCCGTAGACCGAGCCGGTGACGATCCCGATGATGATGAAAGGTAGCAAGGCGAACCGCCTCCGACGTCCGCTTCAGGTTGACGTCACATGCCGGGCATGCAGATCGTCTTCAGGCCGATGGGCTCGGTCCACTTGCCGCCGCTGATGCCGACAACGAACGAGCAGGGCACCTGGGCCGCCTTGCCCGCCGTGTAGGTCAGCGGCGGGGTGAGGCCGCCGAATGTGTCGTCCTTTACGGTGTCGAGCGCCGCGATGACCGCGGTCTGCGACGAGCTGGGGGCCAGACCGGCGCTCTTCGCCACGGCGGCGAAGACGGTACCCGCGGCCCAGCCGATGGTGGCCGTCGCGCCGAATGCCGCGTTGCTCGTGAGGCCGGGCGAGTACTTCGCGAAGGCCGCCTGCATGGCCTTCGTCGCCGGAATCGAATCGTCGAACCACGGCACATCCTGCACGTCGCCGACCGCCCCGTTCACCGCCGGCTGCTGGAGCCAGGGCGTGGTCATCTCGCCGGCGGTCGACACGTAGGTCGGCTTGTAGCCCTGGGCCGCACAGCTCTGCGCCACCCGCAGCGCCACGTCGCTGGCCGCGCCGATCGTGACGCCCGTGGCGCCGGCGTCCTTGGCACCGAGGCACTGCGCCGTGTAGGAACTCGCCGTGGAGGAGACCTTGGCAGAGTAGGCGAGGGAAACGCCCACCGTCGGGCCCAGGCTCGTGAACAGCGGGACCGTTTCCGCGCACGAGGCGATCTCGGCGCAGTACAGCGCGCCGATCTTGGACACCTTCGCCAGGCTCGCCGCCTTCAGCTCACCCCAGATCAGCGGCTCGACGGTGGTGCCCGTCGAGTAGAAGTTCGGGTCTGTGCCGAAGACCGCTGACTCCGACTGACCGAGCACCGGGACCTTGGCCGCGTCGACAACCTTGGCGAAGGAGCTTTCGAGGTTGTCACTGAGGTCAAAGATGACCTGAACGTGGTCCTGCCGCACGAGCTGCTCTGCGTTGGTTAGCGCCGTCGACGGGGAGTTCTGGTCGTCGAGGATGATCGCCTTGACCGGGTGGCCGTTGATGCCGCCCGCGGCGTTGGTGGCGTCCACCCAGTCCTGGAAGACGGTCTTGCCGTCTGCGGTAGAGCCGGAGGCGACCCCGGTGAAGGTCCCCATCGCGCCCACCACAAACGGCGTGCCGCTGGCGCGCGCGCCGGCCGGCGTGCCGACTGTGGCGCTAGGCGGCGCGCTGCTTGAACTCGACGATTGTGACGAGCAGCCCGCCGCGGTCAGCGCGGTGAGGGCGAGCACGGTCACTGCCACGCCGGCGGGTCTACGGTCGGCGTGTCTGCGGCCGGTATAGCTGCGAGTCATCTTTGCCTCGTTTCTGCCGGGTACCGGGCCGGCCCCTGGCGGTTAGATCTCTTGTGTTCGGGCACTCAGGCCAAGCAGGCCCAGAGAGTTCGAAGAAGCATAATGATTTACCTATAATGGTCTCGACACCGTGGGCATGGGAAGGGTGAAGCCCGCATAGTCAGGCTCCGGGCATGCACACGGTCTTCAGGCCGATGGGCTCGGTCCACTTGCCGCCGCTGATGCCGACAACGAACGAGCAGGGCACCTGGGCCGCCTTGCCCGCCGTGTAGGTCAGCGGCGGGGTGAAGCCGCCGAACGTGTTGTCCTTGACCGTGTCGAGCGCCGTGATGACCGCCGTCGACGGTGAGCTCGGCGTCAGGTGGGCCTGCTCCGCGGCATAGCCAAAGACCAGCCCTGCCGCCCAGCCGATGGACGCGACCGCGCCGAACGCCTGGGAGCCCGTGACGCTCGGCGAGTACTTGGCGATGGCCGCCTGCATGGCCTTCGTCGCCGGGATGGAATCGTCGAACCACGGCGCGTCCTGCACGTCGCCGACCGCCCCGTTCACCGCCGGCTGCTGGAGCCAGGGGGTCGTCATCTCGCCGGCCGTCGTCACCCACACGGGCTTGTAGCCCTGGGCCGCGCAGCTCTCGGCGACATTGAGCGCGGTGTTGCTCGCGGCCACCACCGTGGCGCCGTTGGCGCCGGCGCCCTTAGCGCCCAGGCACTGGGCCGTGTACGACACCGCGGACGACGACACCTTGGCCGAGTAAGCGAGCGCTATGTTCAGCGACTTGCCGATGGCCGTGATCAGCGGGACGGTCTGCGAACAGGACGCGATCTCGGCACAGTACATCGCGCCGACCTCGGTCACCTTCGCCAGGCTCGCCGCCTTCAGCTCACCCCAGATCAGCGGCTCGACGGTGGTGCCCACCGAGTAAAAGTTCGGATCGGTGCCGAAGGTCGGCGACTCGGCCTGCCCGATCACCGGAACCTTGGCTGCGTCGGGGACCTTCGCCCAGGTGGACTCCTGGTCGTCACTCAGGTCAAGGATGGCCTTGACGTGGTCCTGGTTGACTAGCTGCTCGGCATTGGCCAGCGCGGTGGAGGGAGTGTTCAGGTCGTCCAGGTAGATCGCCTGGACCGGGTGGCCGTTGATGCCTCCGGCGGCGTTGGTCGCGTCCACCCAGTCCTGGAAGACGGTCTTAGCGTCCGCGGTAGATCCAGAGGCCACGCCGGTGAACGAGCCCATGACGCCGACCATGATCGGCGCTGCGCCCGATACGCCGCTGGCACTGCCCACGGAGGCGGAACCCGCAGCCGACGAGGGTGAGGAGGATGAGGAACTGCATCCGGCCAGCGCCAGGGCGGCCAGGAGGAACGCGGTCAGCCCCGCGCGCATACCGGTACGGAGAGATCGGGTCATCGCTGCCTTACTTTTCTGGCCGGAGCTCGCAGCAGTGGGTCGCGGCGCAGGCCGATCATATTATCTGATAGTGACGTCACCGTTAGAAACGGAACTTAGATCTGCACAGGGCACTTGTCAAGCACGAAAACTCGGCCCGTGCGCGGAACGATTCTGATATGCCGTGCGTGAACGCTCGGTTCCTGTCCCGTTCTTGGCCGCGATGCCATCCTTCGCCAGGGCCGCATTGGCGGCCTCACATCGCGCAGAATCACGGCCGGGACGGCGTCGAAGACCCCGGCATCCCGGGCACGCATGGTCGCCCCGCCCGGCAAGGACTGACAACCCGCACCTATTGCCGACGTCGTTGGTACTGAGTACCTTATTCAGAGAATCAAGTTCCATATAGGTGGTGTTCAACGGGTGAAGTCCACGTCGCAGGGTGAGTCCGGCTTGCCGTTTCGCCCCGTCTACGCGGCAGGCGACCTTGACGGGTTCAACGCGGAGGCCCTGCTGGGCGAACCAGGCGGGTTCCCGTTCACGCGGGGCGTGTATCCGTCGATGTACACGGGGCGGCCGTGGACGATGCGGCAGTACGCGGGGTTCGGGACGGCGAAGGAGTCCAACGCCCGCTACCGCGACCTGGTCGGTAACGGTAGCGGCGGGCTGAGCGTGGCGTTCGACCTGCCGACGCAGATGGGCTACGACTCCGACGAGCCCGTGGCCCACGGCGAGGTTGGCAAGGTCGGCGTGGCGGTCGACTCAGTGCAAGACATGAAGGTCCTGTTCGACGGCCTGCCGCTGGACAAGATCTCCACGTCGATGACGATCAACGCGCCCGCCGCGACGCTACTGCTGATGTACCAGATCACGGCGGAAGAGCAGGGCATCGCCGGCGGCGAGCTGACCGGGACGATCCAGAACGACGTCCTCAAGGAGTACATCGCGCGCGGAACCTACATCTACCCGCCAACCGCGTCGCTCCGGCTGGCCAGCGACATCTTCGCCTACTGCCGGGCGGAGATCCCGCGCTGGAACACGATTTCCATCTCCGGCTACCACATGGCCGAGGCGGGGGCCACGCCGGTGCAGGAGATCGCGTTCACCCTGGCCAATGCGAAGGAATACGTGCGCGCCGCGATCCGCGCCGGGCTGGACGTCGACGACTTCGCGCCCAGGCTCTCGTTCTTCTTCGTCGCCCGCACCACGATCTTGGAGGAGGTGGCCAAGTTCCGCGCCGCGCGCCGGATCTGGGCGCACATCATGCGGGACGAGTTCGGCGCGAAGAACCCCCGGTCGCAGATGCTGCGATTTCACACCCAGACCGCTGGGGTGCAGCTCACCGCCCAGCAACCCGAGGTCAACCTCGTCCGGGTCGCGGTCCAGGCCCTGGCTGCGGTGCTCGGGGGCACCCAGTCGCTGCACACCAACGCCTACGACGAGGCCATCGCCCTGCCCACGGACAAGGCCGCCCGACTCGCGCTGCGCACCCAGCAGGTCCTCGCCTTCGAGACCGACGTAACCAAGATCGTGGACCCGCTCGCCGGGTCGTACGCGATCGAGTCGCTGACCGGTGAGCTCGAGGCCGCCGCCCTTGACCTGATCCGGCAGGTCGAGGACCGCGGCGGGGCGGTCGCCGCGATCGAGCAGGGCTTCCAGAAGAACGAGATCGAGGCCGCCGCCTACAAGGTCGCGCAGCAGATCGACTCAGGCGAGCGGACCGTTGTCGGGGTCAACAAGTTCGTCACCGACGGGGACGAGCCCTACCAGCCGCTGCGCGTTGACCCGCAGATCGAGGCCGAGCAGTGCGAGCGGCTCGCCGTGCTGCGCGCCGAACGCGACAACCAGGCCGTTACCCGGGCGCTCGGTGAGCTGCGCAGGGCCGCCGCGGGCACCGCCAACGTCCTGCCCCCGCTCCGCGACGCCCTGCGGCTGCGCGCCACTGGCGGCGAAGTGGCGAACGCCCTGCGCGACGTGTGGGGCGTCTACCGGCCGCACGACACGTTCTGA
>Ga0070737_10002682_pt1 | contig 20685 bp, 18 predicted proteins | sample Coa_R1_10_FD_66438 | JGI IMG/M metagenome (GOLD analysis project Ga0070737, IMG submission 66438) | Surface soil microbial communities from Centralia Pennsylvania, which are recovering from an underground coalmine fire - Coalmine... | ecosystem: Environmental > Terrestrial > Soil > Unclassified...
GGGCAAGCCTATTGCAATGTGGAGAATCTGATCGCTGGCGTGGAAAGCGACACAGGGCTGACGCCGCTTGGTGTGCAGCAGGCCGAACGGCTGCGCGACCGGCTAATCGCGACGGGCGAGATCGCCGCCGATGTCTTCATCGCCAGCACGCTGCCCCGTGCCCGCCAGACCGCCGAGATCATCGCTCCTGCCTTCAATCTCCCTCTTCTGTTGGATGACGATGCGCAAGAACTGCGTGTCGGCGAGGCCGACGGCCTCACGTGGGAGCAATACATCGAGAAATATGGGCCACCGCCCGACTTTCGCGAGGAACCGTTTCGCCCGCTCTTCAAGGGTGGCGAGAACTGGGGTCAGTTTGTCTTGCGAGTCGGCACGACGATTGATCGCTTCGTCCGTGAGCATGAGGGCAAGACGATTGTGGTGGTCTGCCACGGTGGCTTTATAGATACGTCTTTTCTGGTGAATCTGGGGATGAATACGCTGGCGCTGCCTCCTGCCCAGTTCGAGACACGCAACACCTCGATCACCCAATGGGAGCGTCTACGCTATGGCACGGAGCTACGCTGGCGGCTGGCGCGTTATAACGACGACCTGCATACGCGCGACATCGGCTCCGCCGAGCGCATCGTCTGGGCGCGCCTAGCGCCTGAGCCCACTCCTGCCAGCACCGCGCCCGCCGTGCCATTGCCCACCGAGGACGAACCTTCGCCGAATGATGACAAGGCAAAGGCGCCTACTGAGACATAATTGTCGTGTGATATACTATTGCCAATAGAAGCGTCTGATAATGGGATCGGCGGGAGGGCGTCGCTGTGCCGGAGATGGATCAAACGCTCAAACGGCTCATCCAACTGCGCCCGACCGATTGGCTGCGCTTTGTCTTCGCCGATACAGAGGTCGAGTATCTAGGAACAGCGTCAACCGACGTCGCGACAGAACCTTTGCGTATCTTGGATACGTTGCTGCGTATTCGCCTCGAAGGGCATGAATGCCTGGTGGACATCGAGTTTGAGGCGTATACCAGTCCCGATATTGGACGGCGACTCCATGAATACGCCGCACGGGCAGAGATCGTTCACAAGCTCCCAGTGATTCCGGTGGTCTTCTGGTTGATGCGCGATGGCCAGGCGCTCACTTCACCATATCGGGCGAGTGTTGGCAGTGTGCGGCTCTATGATCGCTACTTCTTTGGTGTCGAGGTCTACCAGTTACCCGCGCCGGAAGTGTTAGCGCTGGGTGAACAAGGGATAGTAGGACTGTTGCCGCTCATTCCCTTTACGCAGGGCGGCAAGACGCTCGAAGCTGCGGAAGCGGCTGGCCGGGCAATCCAGGCGCATGCGCCGCCTGAAGAACTTACCGCACTGGCGACATTGCTAGGCGTCTTCGCGGCGCGCATGGTTGGCCCGGAAGCGGCGTTGGAGTTGATTCGGAGGTTGCTCATGTCAAACGATATTTTGCTGGAGGTTTCTCCGCTCTATCGCCAGTGGGTCGAGGAGTGGAAGGCAGAGGGTCTCGCAGAAGGTCTCAAAGAGGGACGCGAAGAAGGACGCGAAGAAGGACGCGAAGAAGGACGCGAAGAAGGACGCGAAGAAGGCATGCGCGAGGGACTACGTGACGCCATGCTACTGTTCTGGCGCGGACGCTTCGGCGAGCCAACCGCCGAAGTGAGCCAGGCCATCTCTGCAGCCAGCCGCGAGACGTTGAGCGAGGCGCTGCTGCACGCCAACAGTGACACGCCGGAGCAGCTTCGTGCGCGCTTTGGCCTCTCGTAAAGGAGGCCATGACATGAGCGATACCCCAACCCCTTCACCATTCCCTGTTCAGATGAATAGATCTGCGCGCAGGGCCAGCCGCGTCAGCCTGTTGAGCTTTGGCGCGATTGCCTGCATCCTCAGCGCCTTTAGCATTGGCAGCATACTTAGTTTTGGCAGCGTGGCCAGCCTGCTCAGTGCGGGCAGTTTGCTCAGCATCGGTAGCTCAGGAAGCATCCTGAGCATTGGCAGTACCGGCAGCATTTTGAGCATTGGAAGCGCGGGAAGTATCCTCAGTATTGGCGGCGCAGGTGGTCTTCTTCGCATTGGCAGGCGCAGCGGCCATCTGGCGCGCTTGAACCCTTCTACGAGAACAATGGAGTGAGCCACTCAACGGCATCGCATAGTTGCTCTTCGCTGACCATGTGGCTGTGATCATAGAGTTGGAGCGCGAGATGGTTGGGCTGCTCAGTATAGTAGGGCTTGGCCGTCTCGTACATGCGCAGTGTGCCACGGATCGGCACCATATCATCTGAGCGACCATGTTGCAAGAGCAGCGGCTTGGGCGCTAGCCGCGCCACATGCGCCGCCGCGTCGTGTTGTTCTGCCCAGGCAATGTTTTCGGCGGAGGGCGGTGTCGAGCCAAAGATCGTCACGCCGAGCATATCGGGCAGTGGCGAGCCTGAGGCGGAGATTACTCCCGCGACGCGCTCATCCTCAGTGCCTACAATCAATGCGGCAAGCGCCCCCATTGAAAACCCTGCAATCACCATAGCGTCGCTTCGCACATCGGGTAGCTCGGTCAGGGTGGTCAGCGCCTCGCCCAGGTCGGCGGCGGTATGGCGCAAGACGGTAAGAAAGTAATCGGCGGAGAGCTGATTCATCCAATTGGGGCCACTTGCGGGGAAGCGTTCGCCATGTCCCCAGGCGTCAGGCAGCAGTGAGACAAAGCCGTGTGATGCAAGCAAACTTGCCAATGGCAATAAGTCGGCCTTTTCAGCGCCGTAGCCATGCTGGATGAGCGCAGCCGGATGTGAACCGGCCTTATCCGGGCGCACCAGATAGGCGGGAATGTCTTCCGCGCCAAAGGTGATACGCTCGATGCACTCAGTGACTTGGTGGGGAATGAAGTCGGTTGCCATTGGGAATGGGTTCCTTTCTGAAGGAGAAAGTTCGCGTGGGCCATGCTGTGGAGTATCGGAGTGTGGCCGGAATATGGCTTGCCGATGCGTTAGCAGGGTGATAGACCAGTTGGCGCCAATGAACAGGTGAACGTCACCATATATACGCAGAATCAGCCTGCCAGGGTGCATATCTACAGCCTACAAGCTACAAGCCTACAGGCTTGATCCAGTTGGCGTCGCGGGCAAACCGGCCGCCTTGCGCAGCGAGGGCCATGCGGCCAGGATGTCACCGAGGCTGTTTGATTCGTAGCCCCAGCATGGCTCGTAGTAGTAGCAGCCGACCCAGTTGCGTGTCGCCGCGTGATTGAAGAACTCCAGCGCGTAGGCGATCATGAAGCAGTTGATCAGCGGATCGCGCGAGAGCACCGACGCCCACCAGTTATCGGCCGTCATCACGCCAGTGTTTTCGTTGATGCCCGACATGATCTGGCTGATGGTCATGGCGGGGAACGTGCAGGAATAGCCGCCGCAGGGAGGAACTGTTCCCTGGCTGGCGTCGAAATCGAGCACCTTCTGGCCAACCTGCTGGACGAGTTTTGTGTTGTTGGGATCGCCATACAGATCGGTAAAAGCATCCTTCAGCACATAGATCACCGAGAACTGGTTGCCATAGCCCAACTGCCAGAAGCTCGAATGGTCACAGTTTTCGATGTCGGTAAAGTAGTTTGTGCCGGGGCGCGTACCTTCGTTGGCGCAGTTACTATAGTTGATGTGGCCGCCGATCCCTTCGGCGTGTGTCCACCAGACAACCATCTCCGGCTCAATGCTCGCATGATATTGCGCGTCGGCGGCGTTTGCCCCTTCTATCGCATAGGGCACCATAAAGACCAGGCGGTTCCACTCACCGCTAGAAATGGGCGAGGGCGGGCCGGGCCAGTCAAAGCCATACTTCGCTACATAGTGGCCGGGATCGGTCGTATCCGGCGCTACCAACGGCGTTGGCAGGGGTGTGGCGCCGCTGAACGCTCGCCATGCGCTGGAAAGTTGCCCCTCCACACGCGCCAGCCCTGTCGCGTTCACCAGCAGCCCCGTCGCCAGCACAATAATCAACAGCGCAATCAGCGCAACGCGACGTCGCTGGATGAAGTCGAACAGGCGAAAAGTAGGGCGCGCCAGCCGCCGACGCACCGGCAGCGGAATCAACCGTTGGGTGAGGTTGCGGCCGGGGATGAAGACGGTATCCAGCATCACCAGCGCCCGTGAGCGATTGGGTTTGCGCGGCGCAAGGGCGCGTGGCTGGCTCTGCTCCATCACGGCGACCGCCAACTGAGGGCGCGCATGTTTGCCCGATTGCACGGGATGCTTGCCCGATTGTTCGCGTGGATCAGAGAGGCCGTTTCGTTGTAGACGCCCTTGTTTGCCCGTCTGCCGTCCTGACACACCTGGCTGGCTCTGATCGGGTCGCTGGCGCAATGGCCCCGCGTTTGACGCTGCCCGCAGACGAGGCGCCGACATGCGCGGATTGCTTGCCCCAGGATTGCTTCTGCCTGGGAAGTCGTCGTCCCACTCGTCGGTATCGCCAGGGAGGTCTAACCCTTCGATGCCCTCGATGCCAGAGCGATTGTTCGCGGAGCGCTGCTGGCGTGGGCCGCCGACGCCTGGAGCGCCTGGAGCGCCTGGAGCGCCTGGGCTGCTCTGTGATGGCATTGCAGGTATGTTAGAGCGCGTGGGCAGATTGAGGAAGGGGTGGACAGTGAACTCGGTGTCCTCATCGGGAACGTCGTCATACTCACCATATTGATCATGGTGATCATATTGGTCGTATTCATTGTACTGTGCGGGCTGAGCGTCGCGTAGCAGGCGCCGGGCGGCCGGTTTTGAATTGGCGGCGCGCTGAGGGGTAAATGCGGAGGCCAGGCTTTTTCGCTTACCGCTTTCTTCCAAGGAATCATCAGACCGACGCCGTCCCATCGTGCGTCCCTCCCTTTACCGTTGTCTTTGCCATTCGTAGCCCACTGTAGCGCGCCAGAGAGAGAAGTCGCAAGCGCGAGCCGCCTTTGCGGTACCAACGGGCTATCCCCTGGCAGGGGTCTTGAAGGAAATTGGGATCAAATTATTTCAGAGGGTTGACAATGAGCGTCCATTATGTTACTATACCCATATCGGTTATAGCCGACATGGTAAACACGAGTAGAAAAGCGATAGCTATGGAAGAACATCCTGCACAACAACCGGACGCGCGGAAAACGCAGAACGCGGAGACGCCCGACCCTGAGGCGCTCTTGCCGCTCACTCCGGCGGTATTTCATATTTTGCTGGCGCTGGCGGACGGTGAGCGCCACGGATATAGCATCATGCGAGAGATCGAACACTTCACCAGTGGGCAGGTACGGCTTGGGCCAACCACACTCTATCGCTCGATCAAGCAGATGCTTGCGGCGGGGCTGATCGAAGAACTCGATGAGCGGCCCGATCCCGCGCTCGACGACGAACGTCGTCGCTATTACCGGCTGACGACATTTGGGCGGCGTGTGGCCCTGGCGGAATCCGCGCGGCTCGATCACCTGGTGGCTATTGCGCAGGCCAAACGCAGCCGCCTGAGCCTCGCGTCGGATACGCTTGCTGGTTCTCAGCTATCACAGGGAGGAGCCTAGATGCGGATGACCGGACGATCAACTACCAACATGCCTGTGTGTGTTCGGATGACCGTTGGCGCCTATCGCGCGCTGCTGCGCCTCTGCCCGCGTGACCTGCGCCTGGGATACAGCGAGGATATGGCGCAGGTGTTTCGCCAGGTCTGCCGCGACGCCTACGCCAGCCAGGGCGCATGGGGCGTGATGCGATTGTGGGCGCCCACTCTTGGCGATCTTATCGTTGGAGCGACGGCTGAATATTTCACGGTGTTGACATTCCTCTGGAAGGAGTTTTGGATGACCAATCGTCTGCGCGCCTCCGCCATTACGGTGTTTTGCGCCTATATCGCCTTTGTGGTGGCCGGGATGGGCTACCAGAAGATGACCGAAGATGTGATTCAATCGGGTATACAGGACGCTCACCCTGCCCTTTCAGGTTCTTTTTTGCTCATAGAGATTGGAGCAGTGGTTGCGCTACTCGCCGTGCTCATCGGCGGTCTGCCTGTCGCCTTCGCTGCTGTACGCTATGGCTTTTCCACACGTCGCCTGAGCATTCCAGCCCTGTTTGTCGTGCCGCCGCTCGCTTTCGCCGCGCTTGTCGGCTATGTGCATCTCGTAGGAGCATTGCATCTACGCCATCCGGTAAACTCTGGCCCATCGGTGGTTGAGATCAAGTATGGCTTTGGCCTGCTTGCACTTTTCATTCTGGGAGCCATTGCCAGCGCATGGGCGGTTTCAGCCGCCATCGCGCGAGCACAACTCGGCGACGGTCTCGTTCGCTTTACACGCTGGCCAGCCATCGTGACGACGCTGGCGATGGGTGTGATGTTCGTGGCGACGCTCGTTTGGAGTGTGGGCATGATGCTCTATGCGCCAAAGCTATTCAACGGTAACGATGGCGCCTTTGCCACCAGCACCCAACTCAGTTTGCTGCCCATTGTGGTTGTGATGGGCGTCGCGACTATCGTTGCGGCGGTTGGGCTGGCGCGTGGGTCTACGCCACGCGGGCAGACGGCTGTGAGCGTCGCTTGATGCCCTTGCGATTGAAGCTGAGCGCCTGTCTGGCCGCTGCGCTGGCGGTGGTGTTCAGTGAGTTCTGGCAATTTGCCAAGCATCAGCCCGTGTTGGGAAACATCAACCCATTCGCGAATGACCCCTACGACGCAATTGGCTCGTTTGCCGTGTTGTTCGCCGGAGCAGCTCTTCTGCTTTTGCTTCTGCGCGCGTTTCGGCTCTATGCGCCAGGCGAAACGACCGTAGCGCAGCAATCGCTGCTCGTGCGAACCAGCTACGCGACCTGTATAGCCGCAGCGGCTACCCTCGTCGCAGACGCCATTGCCCTGCTCAGGCATCTTGCCATGTGGAGCGGGACGATGGCGGGCCACGAGCTAGCCGCGCTAGTGGGTGGAATGGCGCTGCTCACTCTGCTGGTAGGCTGTGTCGTCTATGCTACGGCAAGGACAATTCCAAGGCCATCCCGTCAGCCAGGACGCAATCCAGCAACGCGCTGGCTTGTCGCAGTTGGCGTCTCTCTGCTGGCAATAGTCATTCTGGCTCTCTATCCTGAAGGCTGGACGAATGTCGAGGCGACAGAACTGCTGACGGTGCTCATCGCGACCGCGCTGCTGTTTGCGGTGATGCGGGCCTGGGTGATTGCTCTCGCGCCCATACCAGAAGCGCCCTATGAGGATGTCATTGATGACCTAATAGCGATCTACCGCTGGCTCAAAGCGCATATCGGCGTTCTCGGCCTGGCGCTGGTTCCCTTGGAAAAGATTGTCAGATCGCATGCTTTCCACCTGCTTGCGGGCTGGCTGAATCCGCGCCGGTATCCCTACAGCATTGTGCTGGTGTCGCTGGGCGTCGGCGCGTTGCTAGCTATCTCAGAGGCGGTTGGTGATCCCGGCCCCGTCACGTTTGCGCTTCACCGCTTTGCCATCTTTGTGGGCCTCGGTGGCGGCGGAATCGTGATTGGCTATCTCTTCCTGGCGAAGCCACTTGGGATATTCCGGCGCGAGGCGCAAGCCGCTGTCACGGCTACTGAACCATCACTGAAGAAAGGATGAGGATATACCATGCTTCCTACACCTGTGAACACGCCGACACATGCGTCCCGCGTTGCGCCAGCAGATGCAGTCGCGCTACGCATCAATCATCTGAGCAAACGCTACGGTGAGCGACTGGCCGTCAACGACCTCACGTTGGAGGTGAAGAGAGGCGAGATCGTCGGTTTCCTGGGGCCAAATGGCGCGGGCAAGACGACCACCATCCGTATGTGCCTGGGGCTGATTGCGCCAACCTCTGGCAGTGTCGAGATTCTTGGCCGAGAGGTGGCGCAGCATGGCATAGCGGGCGCGTCTCTGCTGGCGCGCGTGGGGGCGCTTGTCGAGCAGCCTGCTTTGTATCCCTATATGACCGGACGCGACAACCTGCGCGCCATCGGTTTTCCGCTTGGCAGCGCGTCCGAGGCGCGCATAGACACCGTGTTGGATGAGGTGGGCTTGCGCGGACGGGATCACGACCGAGTGAAGACCTATTCGCTTGGCATGAAACAACGCCTGGGTGTGGCTATGGCGTTGCTGCAAGACCCCGATCTGGTGATCCTCGACGAACCGGCCAATGGGCTTGATCCGGCGGGCATCGTCGAGATGCGCGACCTGCTGCGGCGGCTGGTGGCAGCCAACAAAGCGATCTTCCTTTCGAGCCATGTGCTGGGCGAGGTGCAACAAATCTGCACGCGCGTTGCCATCATCAACCACGGACGGCTGATCACCGAATCCAGCGTGGAGGCGCTGACCACTGCGCATGGCGAATACGCCGTGACGGTTGATCGCCCACAGGAGGCGCTTGCGCTGATCCACGCGCAGCCCTGGGGACATGGCGCCCGCCTGGATGGCGACCGGCAACTCGTGACGCCCGCGCCCGACGGCGACAGTGGCGCACTCAATCGCTTCCTCGTCACGGCTGGCTATACGCCGACTGCCATCACTCCCTATGCGCAAGACCTTGAAGCCATCTTCTTGCGCCTGACAGGTGAGTAGCCTATGGTGGGCGCGCCAACGTGCGCCTTGGCGCTTCGCCACGAAGGCCGCCTTCGAGGCCTCTCGCAACAAAGGGAATCGTGGCGGACAAGCGCGTCCCTTACAACGGCAGCAGATCAAGTAGCGCCCGCCATACCATATCTGAATCTGAACTCACACTTCTTTAGGAGGATCACTATGTCTCTTGCGATTACTACCACGCAGGCTTCATCGGCTACTCAGGCGCGCGCTCACTTCTGGGGCGTCTTCGTCGGCGAGTTGTTCAAGATCACACGGCTGCGCATTGCCTGGGTAGTGCTGGGTATCTACACGCTGTTCATCGTCGGCGGACAGTTGTTGCTGGCGTCGGGCGCCAAAAACACAAGTGAGCTGGCGAGCGATCCACTTGGATCATTGTACAGAGTCATGAACGGCGACATGGCGCTGGTACGCATCTTCAGCGGTATCTTTCTGCTGATCCTGGCCGCACATGTGGTGGGGCTGGAATATCAACTTGGGGTGATTCGCATCTTGCTGGGGCGCGGCGTAGGAAGGCTGCAACTGTTGGGAGCAAAGGTCTTGGCGCTGGCGGTCGTGGCGCTTGTCGTGACGCTATTCGAGCTTGCTGTTGAAGCGGTGGGCGCAGCAGTGATCGTGTTGGCGCAAGCAAATGGCCACAATCCCTGGCAGGCGCTCAACGCTGCGTTCTGGCAGAATACAGGGCTGTATTTCGTCTGTGTACTGATTAGCATGGGGGCGACGCTGCTGCTGGGCGTGGCGGCCTCCGTGGTGGGGCGATCGCTGGCGGTTGGGCTGACGGTTGGGCTGAGCTGGTTCGCGGTGGATAACCTGGCAACAATTGCGCTCTCCCTCCTCTCTCAGTTTACCCATAGTGACTTCTGGCTCAAAGTCTCCGGCTTCCTGCTCGGCCTGCTGCTCAACCGTCTTCCTGATTATGTCGTGCCTTCCTGGCAAGACACCATCCAGACGGCGCATGGAACCGTCACCGTTACCAATACGGTCTCCGGCTTTGGCATTCAACCGCTGACGACTGTGAGCGAGACGCAGGCGCTGCTGGTCATCCTGGCGTACTGTGTCGTCTTCGCGGTGGTCGCCGTCACGCTTACTGTGCGGCGCGACGTGCAGGAGTGACAGACGCTCAGTCGTCTATCACCGCCTCCACCTCGATCTCAACCAGCATCGTCGAATCGAGCAGGCGGCTGACCTGCGCCATCGTCGCGCCGGGGCGTATCGCGCCGAAGAACTCCTGGTGGGCACGGCCAGCCTCCTGCCAGTCGTCAATGTTGGTCACATACATGCGTGTTCGCACAACGTGCCGAAGTTCCGCGCCTGCCTCATGCAGCGCCGCCTCGATCTTGCGTAGCGCGGCGAACGCCTGGGCATAGGGATCGCCTTCGCCGATCACCCTACCCTCGGCGTCGGTTCCCGTCGTCCCTGCCACAAACACCAGCGTACCGACGCGCGCCGCCCGCGAATAGCCCACACCGGCTCCCACGGCGACCCCGAACTGATGATCTGCCGCGTCATATGTTTCTCCTTATCGCACCGTCACGGTAATTGCGTCATACCCTGATGCGCCGTCGGGTAGCGTGGGCGCCTCGACTGGCGTTTGCACATTGCCATTCAGGTCAATCGCGCGCACGCCGATCACATATGTGCCCGATGCTGGCGTCCAGCGATACTCCCAGAGTACCCAGGTCAGCGCGCCAAGCGGCCGCCGCAGCGTTGTGGGCGTCCAGCTTCTGCCGCCGTCCAGCGTCACGTCCACCCGCGCGATGCCAGCCGCGCCGGAGTAGGCGACGCCCGCGATGTAGGTAGATCGCGCCATCAGGAAGTCGCCGTCGTGTGGGGTGTCAATGCGCGAAGTCATCTTCACATGCGCTTCGGGCGTCCAGCCGCGCTGCTCCCAGTAGCCCTGGTAATCGCCGCTAATCACCTGAAGGCGCGTGAGCCACTTGCCGTTTTTCATCCCATAGAGGCCGGGGATGAGCAGCCGCGCAGGGAAGCCGTGCGCCGTAGGCAGCGGCGCGCCATCGAGCAGATAGGCGATCAGCGAGTTGGGATCGAGCGCCTGACTGAGGTGCAACCGGTCGCTATAGCCGTCTGCGCCGTAGAAGACCACCTCGCTGGCTCCCTGTTTGATACCGGCTTTGTTCAGCGCGTCGGCAAGACTCACACCGGTAAACGCGCCGTTGCTCATCAGATTGCCGCCCACGACGTTGCTGATGCACTCCAGCGTGTGATATTGGTTGATGGCAGGCAGCGCCTGCAACTGATGGTACGAGAGCGTATAGGGATGTTCGACCAGCCCATCAATGGTCAACTGCCAGGTTGCGCCGTTGATAGAGGGATCGCTCACCAGATTCTTTGAGACGTAGTAGAAGTTTTGGGGCGTCGTGACCTCTGGCGTCTGGCCTGGAACGTTTGTCCAGGGGCCGTAGACGGGCTTGGGTGGCGGAACGATGCGCGTGGGGGCGCCACCGATAGCCAGCGGTGGGCGCACAGAGCCACCAATGCCAAGCGCCGCCCCTAGCCCATTCGAGAGCGCCTCCCAGATCAACGCGCCGCCGCCCAGGATCACCGCCGCCAGGATGCCCTGGCGCACCAGCGCCCGCCGCGAGAAGACTCCCTCAGCCTGTGCGGCTGCGTTCGCCATAGGCGCCCCCCGAACAGGACGACGCACACGCGGCCAGAGCGGTGGCTGATCGGCCTGATCCGGTTGATCGGCGGCCTCATTTGCCTGCGCCTGCTGCTCATGCGCCGTCGCTGGCGCTTCCTCGGCCTCGGTCGCCTCGGTTTCAGTGAGCGCAAATGAGGCAAGCGTAGAGCGGAACAACCGAATGAACAGCAGCGCGAAGATGCCATTCGGCGCAAGCTCCGCCAGGAAGACCAATCCCGAGCCACCTAGCAAGTTCACGCCAAAGAAGCCGCCACCGATCAGTGGGGAGACAACGCCAGCCGAGAGCAGCCAGAGCAACAAAACGATGAAGATAGCCTCGAAGTAGCCCGGCGCCAAGCGCCCAAACTGGGCGTACAGGAAACGGTTCAGGGGCGAAGGACTGGACATGGCGCTTTGAACGTTCGCGCTGGCGCGCATGATACGCAACCGAATTACCTGACGCGCGGCGATATAGGCCACGCCAAACGCCGCCGTGAGCAGCGCCTCAACGATGATCACGCCGGCCACATAGATATGCTTGGCGTTTCCGTCGAAAGTGGAGAGGAGCGCCTCGAAGAGGGGAAGCGGAATGAGCGAGGTAAACTGATCACCAAATTGCTCGGCGGGTGTTGTAATAATCACCGAGGGAATGAAGTAGCGCCCCAGCAGGGTCAGCACGACTCCTACCGCAGAGGCGACGAGCGCCGAGCCGGTCGCCAGGCGCGCCAGCGTGCGCGGACGCGGCGCGTTTGGGGGCGGACTGGAAAGCGGCGAACGCTCCGGCTCCGGCGTCGTGTGTGATTGTGGTGATGTATCTGTCGCGCTCATATGTTTGCTCCCAATCGCTCTGGCTCTTCACGTAGTGGCCTCAGTCCGAATCGTACTCTTCCTCGTCCAGCTTTTCATCCAGCGGCATGCGTCGCCCGCGTGGTCGTCCCGCCGGACGCGCCTGGCTATCGGCGCGCGTCCGCTGCAACGGCCCCTGCGCTAGCAATGCAGCCGCCAGCGTCAGCGCGTCACCCACACGGCTCAGACCAATCCGCTGCTCAAGCGCCTCATCGCAGGCATAGGTGGGCGACCCACCTGGGCGCATAGGTGGATAGCAATGTAATACACCATCGCTTGCCAGCCGTTCCAGAACAGGCGTCACGCTCTCGGTTGGGCGATCCACCGCACGGGCGATCATCCGTGCGGTCAGTGGATGCGCCTGCGCCGAGCGTTCGAGCGCCAGTAGCGCCACCAGCAACTCCAGTTCGCGCCAGCCAAGCTGAATTGGTTCGGCTGCGCCGCGCTCGCCTTGCTCAACGCCCTGGCCGATCAAGAACGCCGATGGGCGACGAAGCGGCGCCTCGGCAAGCGCCTGCATGTGCACGTCGAACGCTGTATCGAGCGGCTGCGTTGGTTCTAGCGTATATGCCAGCGGACGGAAGCTCGGCAGCGCCCGCGCCAGCGCTACCAGCGTCGCCCGCGAAGGATTGCGCGCGCCCTCCCGGCTGGATTCCAGCTTGGACAGGTAGCCCTTCGAGAGGCCGGTGCGCTCGCTGAGATCCATCAGGCTCAGCCCGGCCACCTGCCGCGCCGTCCGCAGCAGCATCCCCCAGTCACGCGCCCACGTCACCGCGTCGGAGGATTGCTCGTCCACCGATTGAGTACGCACGTCGGGTACGATCCGCAACTGACGTTGACGCTCCATAGGCGCTTACCACTCCCGCTTTTTGTAAATCCTAACCCCTAAAGATTGCCGAACTCTTACGGCTGATCATAGCGCGATCTTTGATCCTGTGTCTTTTGGCTCAACACATTGGCTGCGCTGGCGAAGAGGCCATACCACAGGCTATGCTAAGCGATAGAGCGACATGACATCGGACATCAGCGCCAGAGGCAGATCATACGCGCCGCCCAGGAGCGCGGCGCTACGGAGGCGAAATCTCCGCGCTGGCGCAGGAGACCCGCATAGCCATACGTCCTCACACTCGCCGCCAGAGACGGCGGCGCTATGGAAGAAACGCTCGAAAGAAACGCTCGCATGGTTCCATTATCTCTTGAAGACGGGCGACAGCCAGCCGACAACGTCCTCTCTACCAAAAAGCGCCAACCGTCACGCAAGCGCATCATCCGCTGGACTGCGTTGGCGCTTGTCGTGGGCATTGTCGCGCTGCTGGGGTTGGGGTGGGCGGCGGATACACTTGGGCAGGTGATTCCGCCTGGCCACGCGACGGATGGAGCCGCCACACAGGCACGCGCCCTTGGCTTCGATACCCTTACCCTGAGTGTCACGCCAGCGCCGCCGCGCGCCGGGCAAGACGAAACCCTGACGTTCACGCTCACCGACGCCACCGGCGCGCCAATCGAGCATGCTCAGGTGAGCGTGGCGCTGACGATGACGGCGATGGATATGACTGGCGGCTCAGGTCAGGCGCAGCCAGTGGGCGCAGGACGGTATCGCCTGGTGGGCGGCTTCAGTATGGGTGGCGAGTGGGCGCTCGATGTCAGCGTGACAGCGCCCGACCAGCCGACTCTCCATACGTCCTTTACGCTGGCAGTGCGCTCTTCCTGAAAGGCGATCTCTTCCAATAGTGTGCAATTAGGCCAAATGGTGTATTTGTCTGGGCGCTGGCATACTCACTGCGATGCGTGACATCTGCGCGCCACGGCGGCGCTGGGAACAACTCTGCCAAGAAGGGATGACACACACGCATGGAGACCTATCCAGATCGGCGCCCGCAGGAGCCTGCTCACAAATGTTCTCGAGAATCCCAAGAAGCGTGTGGGGCGCATGAAGCGCGACCGCTCTATCCTCTCAGGAAAGGTGGGGGCGGACGAGCGCGTGTTGGCTTCGAACCTGGATGGATGGCGACGCGCGCGCTGATCAGCCTGGGGAGCGATCAGTTGATGGCGGTGATGGTGCGCCCTTCGTTTCGCCCGATTGATGAGCAAGATATTGTGCCGATCTGGCCATGTCCCTATTGCCATGACGGCGGCCTACGTACCGCCGGTTCCGTGCGCACACGACGTGGCCGCGAACAGGTGCGCGCCTGCGATACCTGTGGGCGGGTCGAGATCGGCGATGGGCCACTCCACGCGGTTGAGTAGAATGTTGTGAGGCGTATATCTTCACCTATACGGAAGGCGCCGAATTAATGTGCCCGTTGCTGCCCGTTTCCTCACGGAGCCGCTGACGCCATCGGATGTGCTGGGATGATCACCTTGAAGGTGTGCTAGGATGGTGATGTCAATCGAGATCGTCACTCCTTGAACGCCAGGAGATTGCGCCCGTATGAGTACACCTGTCCATCCTACCCGCCCGAAGATCGTCGTCACCAGTGACCTGCACCTGGGCATCACCACCGAAGAGGAATTGCGCTTGCTGGTGGAGCGCATCGCCGCCGAACAGCCCGATCTCACCGTGCTGGCAGGCGACCTTGGCGAAGGGCTTGACAATGTGCGCCGCTGCCTTCGCCTGTTCCAGGGTATACCGGGCGAGGTGGCTGTGCTGGTGGGTAACCATGACCTATGGGTACACAACGGCGGCCCGTCGTCACTCGAACTGTGGGAGCGCGCCCTGCCCGACGCCGTGCGCGAGGCAGGGATGCTCTGGCTCGAAGACGCCATCTGGCGGCGAGGCGAGGTGGCGCTGATCGGCTCCATCGCCTGGTACGACTACTCCGCCGCCGATCCCACGCCGGAGCCGCGCACAAAGGAGTTTTACGCCGAATACAAAGCGCGGAAGTTCCCCGATGCGTTTTTTATGGATTGGGCGTACACCGATGAGGAGTTTTCAACCATCTGTGGCGACGCCCTTTGTGCGCGACTCGACCGGCTCGAATCCGACGAGATGGTACGCACAGTCTTTGTGATCACGCATGATCCCGTCTTCGACCAGCAGATGTTGCGTAAGCCCGATGATCCCAAATGGGGAATAATCAACGCTTTTTTCGGCAATATGACGCTCGGCCAGCGGTTGGCGCCCTTGCGAAAACTGCACGCTGTGATCAGCGGACATACCCATGTTGGTCGCCAGGCTTTTGTCGAACGGGAGGCGGGCAAGCCAATCGTTGTCTGGGTCATTCCAAGCGATTACCATACTCCAGCGTATGTCGTCGCCCCATATGACGAGGGGGCTGATTAGCTGAAAGGGCCGCAAGAGAAGTCATGAGAAATCAGCAGAAAATAAGGGCAGGAGAAATGGCGTTCGATCATCCGTTGATTATGGGTGGGTGTAGACGTCATTGTGGAGAGTGATCGCGCCAGCCGCCCACAGCGTTATCCCCGCGCCGGACTGCTGGTGGACGTGGGCTGCCCGGTAGAGCCTGCGTCGGCGATCACTCTTTTTTGTGCGCCTGGAAAGGCTCCAGCGTATCTATCCGTTCACAACCGAGCCAAGCTGCGCAAAAAAGGCGCGTAACATATCGCGCGCCCCGTTTGAGGAAGATTGTCCGCGCGCCACCGCAACCACCACTATTGGAGGGCTATTGGGCTGTGTGAGGACGCCTGCGGCAACCATCCAATAACCAGCCGCATCTTTCCCGGTATCTACCACCAACAGGCCAGCCGTGCCAAGCAACGGTTGCGCCCCAAGCTGCGCCACGCTTAGATGGTTGGCGTTCACCAGCGCCGTCAGCACGGCCTGCTGATCAGCCGGATTGAGTAATGAGTGATTCCCCAATCCCTCGAACTGCTCGTAAAACTCTACAAGCGCCAGCGTGGTAGCGTGCGCGCCCTGCCAGTTTCCCGTCGCCAACGAGATACCTACAATGTTGTTCTTCGCCAGGTATTTCTCTACGCCCGACGCATCGCCAAGCTGGTGATAGACTGTGCTTCCCGCAGAGGCATTCCCAGAGGCCAGGCCATTGACAAGCGTTAGATTGGGCTGCTTGTGCTGCGATTCCTGATTGGCGTAGAGCGCGGTAAGCAGCACGCTCCGCAGTCCACCACCGAGCGTGAAGGCATTTTTCGTCGAGGCGGTGAGATAATGTGAGCCATCTAGGGGGAAGTAGAGATCGCCAAGGAAGTCCTCCCCATAGGAGGCCATCTTCTGACCAAGCGCAAGGGAGAGCGCGCCAAGATCGCCCACCAGTTTTGCTGGCGCTGATGAGGGCGCGCCCAGCGCGGAGGCGGTAATCCAGCCCTGGCCACCACTGGCGTTGCTCACGTTGACCGGCCCATGCCAGGTAATTGATGCCCAGCGGGCGGGCGTCCCGGAGCCGCCGGAAGTGACGAGCGCATAGCGTGTAACACTCACAGGATACCCGGCGTCAAGGAGCGCGACGGCCGCCGATGCTCCCGGAGTTTTGGCTATCTGCGCGCTGCTGGCCGAGATCACCATTTGGACTGGTGTGGAAAGCGGCTTCTCATAGGTGACAACGACCGGCGACGAGTTGACCCCAACACTGACAACCCCTTTGGGAAGATTCCACAGATGGAGCATCTGTCCACCAATCGCAAGTGGGGGAATCCCTAGCAGTAGTGTGACCACCACAATGATCAGAGTGGTCTGCGCCCATGTGCTTCTTCCAGACGCCGCGTCCGCCGATGCGCTCCTGTTTCCATGCGCCGTGGGAGGAGGCGAGGCTGTGGCCGCCAGAGCTTTTTTCGAGGGGGCGCTTTTCGCCATACATTCCTCCCTATGGGCCGAACATCTTATGCACTGCTACGTCCGCTCAGTTCAGTAGTGAGTGTATTTCTTCTACGCCACACCGGGCTTTCCGTTGCGAACGCCGGACAACAGGTATAGAGGCATAGCTGAGCGTGACTCTTTCATTGTATCACGCCTGGTATAGCCTCTTCATACTTTCTCAGGACGCCTGCATTGTGTTTCCGCTGGTGAGGACGGTGATCGGCGGCAAAGCGCAGGCTCAGAAGCGATTGGGAAACACAGGAGGCCAGTTATCATGGGTGCGCTTGGGTAATGGCCCCGCAGCCAGATCGGCGAAATCGCCTGGAACGAGGTCTTGCCAGCGCTGCTTGGGAAAGAGATCTACTCCCGCTGACTTATAGGCTTCGGCGACGAAAACGGCGCAACTGAACCGGTTGGCGGGTGGGTTATCGAGACGCAGGCCAGGAAAAAAACGATCAAACTCAATCAGGAAGAGGCCACGATGATCGTAGCGATCGCCGATCTTGCTGCGCGCCCACTCGTCAGCCTGAATACGTTGCTGCTCCTCCACGCGCGGACGCAGGCCAATCAGGTGAGGATGTGTCAACTGTCCCCAGTCCACACCGCTGGGCATGGCCTGAATGATCTTGCCATGCTCGTCGTAGATCGCAACATGGTGATAGTGCGACCAGGTAGCGATCTGGATCAGCCACGCGCCGAGTGTGCCATCCGGCCCAAACAGCACGATGTCGCCGCGCTGCAAGTCCGCAGGCTCGATCACGTCAGCGCGCACGTCGGCTGCTTTGCGCTGCTCAGCCGTCTTGTTCATTCGTCCCTTTCCCCTTTTCCCCCTCGCCCCAGCTTCGCTTGTTTTGCCATTGCTTCAGTTATGTATTACGTATGCGCCTGTCGCCATGCAAGCAACATGCCAACCCCCGCAGTCCTGGTAGCGCTCATCGCTGATCTCTTCCACGTCATCTCCACGTCATCTCCTCGTCATCTCCTCGTCATCCGCCAATGGTCACGGTGCTGGTGTCGTAGTCAATGGTGACGGCGCCCACCTGGCTCAGCACGTCTGAGCCAAGCAGCCCTTGTACGTTGGTTGAGCTATCAAACTGGGTAAGCGCCCCGCTGACGATGGTTGTCGGGGGCAGGCTTGCCTTGCCCACTGACCAGTGAGTGATCCGTACAGGGGTAACTTCCTCGTCTCCCCCAATGCCTGTGACGGGTTGTGGCGCGCCAGCCGCCGGAAGAGAGAGCGAGTCCGCCAGGTGTTGGTCAATCAGCGAGACACTGGCGCCCGTATCAAACGCAAAGGCGTATGGCCCATGCCCATTGATCGTCACCTGGACAATCACCAACACAGCCCCCTGATTGTTATGGTCAATCTGCGCGGGGACGGTTGTGCCGTGGCTGGGTGAACACACACCACTGCCTAGCCGCGCGGAACAGGCAGGGAGAATGAGCAACGCCAACCCCAGCAAGCAAAGCAATAGAGTGGCCTGCTGGCGCTTTAAGGGGGATATGCGAAGAGTCCTGCGGACGAGGGAGATCCTGCCGGATGTGGGTGATGGTGTCGCCATCAAAGGCTCCTTTTTGGCGCGCAGTATGCTTGCATAGCGCATGACAATTGGGTATGTTGACGTGATAAAGCGCCAGCCTGGCTATGCCGTTTGGGCGTAGGCGCGATCATATCGCTTGAAATGGCGTACAATAGCGTACAACACACAACGAGCTCTCTGCGACTCGAAGATTCGAAGACTCGAAAGGATTGTGGCTCTATGACCACCGACGAGACCCCAACGCTCAAGATCACACCCGATGTGCTGGCGGCTGCGCGCGCGCAGGCCGATGAAGCGAGCGAAACGATCTCTTCTGATACATCGCCTGCCGCGCCTACCGTGGCGTCCGCCCAGGCGGACGCCGAAACCATGGAGACAGCGCCAGCCGCCCCAGTTGATGCGACCGAGGCGCCACCGTCGGATACTGTCGAGACCCCGACACATGAGCCGTCTGCGCCACAAGGCGCCGAGAACGCCGCGACGAATGGGTATACCGGCGATGTGGCCGATCAGGCGTCAGCGGCGTCGCAACCGAGCCAACCGAACCAGTCTGCACAGGCAGGCGACCCAACCGATGCGGTGGCGGCTGAGAGCGACGAAGCAAACACGCCATTTGCCAGTGACCCGACATTGGCGCAGACGCCATCGGACGAGGCGACTCGCGATACCGACGCAACATCCACAGAGGTGGCCAGCGCCGCAGACACTTCCAATACGACTGAGGAGGCGTTGGGGGTAGCTGGTGTGACGCCAGACGCCGCAACGCAGGCGGATGAGGCCACTGCTGGGGCCGTTGACGAGGTCGCTCCTCAGGAGACGCCAGCTCTGGAAGCGTCCTCTGGCGGCGATGCTGGCACACAGGCGCCAACGCCGGACGTTGAGGCCGCTCAGCCAGCGGCGGAAGCTCAGGAGGCGCCAACGCAATCGCCCGAAGCCACCCAATCCGAGGCGACGGAAACTGCTCCTGCGGAAGCGCCGACTATGGAGACGCCAGGCGCGGCGGAAGCGGCAGTGGAAGCGGCGGCGCCCGCTCCAGAGACTACGAACGCGGCTGAGGCGATGGTGGAAGTGACGGAGACGCCAGCGCCAGCGACGCCACCCACAACCACTGACAACGCCGAGGCCACGGAGGCAGCCGAGGCGGCAGCCGCTATGAATGAGGCGAACGAAGTACGCGATCCCGACTTCATGCGCTACTTCGCCACACGCATTCATTTTGGCAATCTGGCGTTTTCGCCTGATAGCAGCCAGATCGCCTATATCACCAATACCTCCGGTCAGCTCAACATCTGGCGGCAGGCGGTGACGGGCGGCTGGGCCTCGCAGGTGACGACCTTCGAGGAGGAGACGGCGCGGGGTGTGATTTGGGCGCCAAATGGCAATATCATTGGCGCGGCCGACCGCGCGGGCAGCGAGCAATACGACCTCTTCACCATTCCGGCGCAGGGCGGGGTGATCACCTACCTCACGAATAATCCCAACGCACAGTATCAGTTCTCGGATGAGAGCCTCTCGCCGGATGGGCGCTATCTGGCCTATGGCGGCAACGACCGCATCTCAACCGATGGCGATGTGCTGGTGCGCGACATGCAGACGGGCGAGGTGCGCCGCCTGGTGGCCAACGGGCGCTACAACATTCCTGTCAATTGGTCGCCGGATGGCCGCTATCTGACAGTGGTTGACCTGCGCAGCAATACCGATCTGCATCTCTGGCTGGTAGAGGCGGCGACCGGTGAGATGCGCGAGGTCTTGCCGCATGCGGAGCCGTTCTTCCTGGCGCCGGGGCCGTGGCTGCCCGATAGCACCGGCTTCTACGTCATCACCGACCGTGGCCGCGAGTTCAAGGGTATTGCTCGCTATCGGCTGGCAAGCGGCGAGATCGAGTGGCTGGTGGCGCCGGAGTGGGATGTGGAGCAGCTTGCGCTGAGCGCGGATGGCCAGCGGTTGGTATGGGCGCTGAACGAGAGCGGACGCAGCCAGCTCTATCTGCGCGATGGCGATCAGGTGGCGCTGCGGATGTCTGGCCTGCCAGTTGGGGTGATCGAGCAGTTGACGCTGGCGCGCGACGGCCAGACGCTGGCGCTACGTATCAACGCCTCGACCGCCCCCGCTGAAATCTATATCGTGACGCTTGGCCCCATCGGCGCGCTGGCCACGCCCCACCTGCGCCGCCTGACGTTTGGCATGCTGGGCGGCCTGACGCCATCAGACCTGGTTGAGCCGGAGTCTATCACCTATCCCACCTTCGATGGTCGCGAGATTCCCGCCTGGCTCTATCGTCCACGTACCTCCGACGGCCAACGTGCGCCGCTGATCGTC